>QWCK01005254.1_pt1 | contig 11943 bp, 11 predicted proteins | sample 1972571 | NCBI WGS metagenome assembly QWCK01 (sample SAMN09866710, study PRJNA288562) | Human gut metagenome isolate term2_stool, whole genome shotgun sequencing... | isolation source: gut | host: Homo sapiens | place: USA: California
GAGGCTACGGGCATAAGCTCCATGGCAATGGGATCCTTTGAAAGGGGCTTGGCACGGCGAAGCCCGGTTTCTTCGTAGAGTTCCCGAAGCGCGGAGTAAAAGAGATCCTCGCCCTCTTCCACATGGCCTCCGGGCCAGGACCAGGAGCGGTATATTTTATGATAGATCATAAGGAGCTTGTTCTTTTCCCGGTCCAATACCATGGATGATGTGGTGTAGTGATAGGAAGCGCTACGATCAGTTGAAATTAATCGCTCATCCAGGCGGAGAAGGTGATCCTTATCTTCCGCCTCTCTTTTATTTTTAGTTTCATAATTTTTAATCCAATCCATCAATAACCTCCAGTGCCGGTTGAAACGCCGACGGGATGGCGTAATCTTTCAGTTTATGTCGTTCTACCCAAAGGCCCGAGTCCTCTTTTGCAAAGAGAGCCTCCGACTTGGCGTAGATTATGTCGATATTCCAAATGCGGTGACTGAAAATATGGCGGTAATTCCCCTTATGTTTAACGGAGCGAGCTATAAAATCCCGCTCGGTTAAATATTTTTGAACATCTTCTGTCTTTAAGTGTCCTTCCAACAAGGGAAAGCCCCACATGCCGTGTAAAAGGCCCGTTTCCCGCTTTTCCAAAAGAAAAGAACCCTCTGAATCTAAAAGGAGCAGTGTGTAATTCAAATGCACCTGCTTTTTTTTCGGGGTTTTTTTGGGAAGCTCTTCTACGCGTCCTTCTTTTAAAGCGATGCAATCTTCCCTTAAAGGGCAAAGCAGACAGAGTGGATCGTCCGGTGTACATATTTTATTACCGAGATCCATCATGGCCTGATTAAAATCTCCGGGCCTTTCCTTCGAAATATCCTCATTGGCCAGGGCGAAGATTTTATTCTTGCCTTTACTTCTGTCGATCACCTCATCGACGCAGTAAAGCCTGCTATAAATTCGAAGGAGATTGCCGTCGATGGCGGCGACAGGCTCGTTGAAGGCAATGGAGGCAATGGCGGCGGCGGTGTAATCGCCGATGCCCGGGAGTTCCTTTAAGCCTTTAAAAGATTCGGGCATGCCCTTTTCGTGAATTAAACAGGCCGCTTTTTTTATATTCCGCGCCCGGCGATAATATCCGAGTCCCTGCCAAAGTTTTAAAAGCGCCTCTTCATCCCCGAGTGCCAAATCATCTACTGTGGGGAATGTTTCCATAAAGCGCTCGTAATAGGGTATCACTGTATTGGCCTGAGTTTGTTGCAACATAATTTCAGAGATCCAAATGGAGTAGGGATCCTTCGTCCGGCGCCACGGCAATTTGCGATCGTGGGGCCTGTACCAATTTAAAATCTTATTTTTAATGCACATAGGGGTATTATAACAAATAGGTCAAATAGTGGCGATTGACGCTATTTCATCATCATGATATAGTTATTTATATCATACAAGATCAATAGGATATATGGAGGAAATGAGAATAGATGGATGCATTATTAAAAGTTGAGGGCGTACGCGCCTCAGTAGAAGAAAAAGAAATTTTAAAGGGAATGAATCTTACGGTCAATAAGGGCGAAGTACACGTCATTATGGGACCTAACGGCAGTGGTAAATCCACTCTCGCCAATGTGATCATGGCGAACCCCGCCTACACCATGACCGAAGGTAAGATCTTTTTTGAAGGGGAAGACATCAGCGACGAAACCACGGATAAACGCGCCTTAAGAGGCCTTTACCTCAGTTTCCAAACCCCTTACGAAATCCCCGGCATCAGTGTAGAAAATTTTATCCGCCAAGCACTCTTAGCACGTGGTAAAAAGACTTCCATTGTTAAGTTTAAAAAAGAGCTTAAGAAAAAGATGGAACTTTTAGATATGAAACCGGAATACGCCGAACGTTATCTAAACGTAGGTTTCTCCGGCGGCGAGCGCAAAAAGACCGAGATCTTGCAACTTCTTATGCTCGATCCCGACCTCGCCATTTTAGACGAAACCGACTCCGGTCTCGACGTGGATGCTGTGGCTACTGTAAGCCGCGGTTTAAAGGAATATTTAGACGGCGAAAAATCCGCCATTATCATTACGCACCACAGAGAAATTTTAAAAGAGATTCACCCGGATTTTGTTCATGTTATTAACGACGGTAAGATCGTAACCGAAGGCGGAGACGAAATTATCGATCGTATCGAAACTGAAGGCTTCGGCTGGATTAAGGATGAGAAACATGCGTAAGACGAGAAAAAAGACAGAAATTCAAGAGATGGATCGGGGGATTTACGACGAACGAAATCCCTTTACCTATAGGAAAAAAACGGAACAAGGTTTAAACGAATCCATCGTACGTCAAATTTCAGAGGAAAAGAACGAACCGGAATGGATGCTTGAAAAGCGTTTAGAAGCGCTTAAGATCTTTAACGAAAAATCCAATCCCGAATGGGGACCGGATCTCAGCGAAGTGGATATGGACAAGGTCATCACCTATATTCGCCCGGATGCTGATCTCTCTGCGGACTGGAACGATGTACCCGAAGAAATTCGAAACACCTTCGATTCACTGGGTATTCCCGAGGCGGAAAAAGAATCCATGCTCTCAGGCGTCGGCGCTCAATACGACTCGGAAGTGGTCTACCACAGCATTCAACAACACTTACTGGATCAAGGGGTTGTCTATACAGACTTTGAAACAGGCCTTCGAGAATACGAAGACATCGTAAAGGAATACTTCGGCAAGTGCATTACGCCGAATCTTCATAAATACGCGGCTCTCCACTACGCGGTATGGAGCGGGGGAAGTTTCGTCTACGTGCCGGAAGGCGTGGATGTAGACGTACCTTTACAATCCTACTTCCGCTTAAATGCACCGGGTGCCGGACAGTTTGAGCATACCCTTATCATCATCGAAAAGGGCGCGAAATGCCACTTTATCGAAGGCTGTTCCGCTCCGAAATACAATGCGCTGAACCTGCACGCAGGTGCCGTTGAGCTTTTCATAAAAGACGATGCCACCTTGCGTTACTCCACCATCGAAAACTGGTCGCGTAATATGTATAACTTAAATACGAAAAGAGCGATCGTAGGTGCAAACGGAAAGATCCAATGGGTTTCCGGATCCTTCGGCTCCAAAGTGAGCATGCTCTACCCCATGAGCGTCCTCGCCGGAGACGGCGCGCAAAACGAGTACACCGGCATCAGCTTTGCCGGCGCCGGACAAAACATCGACACGGGCGCCCAGGTTATTCACGCCGCCAACCACACCAAGAGCTCCATCCAATCGAAATCCATTTCGAAAGGCGGAGGGATCGGTGTTTATCGCGGCCTTGTAAAAGTAGCGGATGACGCCGAAGGCACGAAGTCCACGGTATCCTGTGAATCCCTCATGCTCGACGATTTGTCCCGTCAAGATACCATTCCCGCCATCGACATTAACAATCGCGACGTCGACTTCGGCCACGAAGCGAAGATCGGTCGGATTTCCGACGAGGTTATTTTCTATTTGATGACGCGGGGAATTTCCGAGGAAGAAGCCCGGGCAACGGTAGTACGCGGCTTTGCCGATCCTATCGCCAAAGAATTGCCTTTGGAATATGCCGTTGAAATGAACAATCTCATCTCCTTGGAATTAGAAGGGAGCATCGGCTAATGAAGGCACATACAGGTAATATATTAGATTATAAAACCTACTCATATTTAAAAGTAAATGAAGCGGAAATTGAAGGAACAGAAGTAAGAGGCGATGAAGAGGTCACTGCCGCCGAAGTCTTTAAAGATTACGATTACGGTATCAGCAGAGAAATGGTGGAACTTCACGACAAAAGCTCCACGATCGCCGAGCACTATAATATAACGTGCTCGAAAGACCTCGGCGTTCATAGACTGGACGGGGAAGAGGACGAGATTGTAACCTTAGATTTTAATGTAGCGGAAAATGCGCGCCTTACCGGCTATTTCGCCTCTGAGAAAAAAGCAGGCTATCGCTCCGCCCTTATGCGCATTCACGTTAAGAAAAACGCGGTCGCCCGTCTTTATTTCGTCAATATGGACGAGAGCGAAGTGGCCAACTACCTTTCTCTCGGCGCCATTGTTGAAGAAGGGGCGAAGTTGGACTGCTATATCTTCCACATGGGCGACGGCGACGAAACCAGTAATGTGAAATGCTATTTGAAGGGCGAAAATGCCCTCGGCAATATTCAATCCATCTACCTGGGAAAAGGCGGCCAATCTTACGATTTGGTTTACGATATGATTCACGAGGGAATCGACACCACCTCAAATCTCGTTGTAGACGGCGCCCTTATGGACAATGCCTATAAGGTATTTAAAAGTCGCATCGACTTTTTAGAAGGCAGCAAACACAGTCGAGGCAATGAAGAAGAATTCGCTATTTTATTGGATTCCACTGCGAGAAGCCTTTCCGTTCCCGCTCTTTTAAGTCACGAAGACGACGTAGAGGGCAATCACGCCGCCAGTGCGGGAAGAATCGATCAGGACATGCTCTTTTACTTCCTCACCCGCGGTTTCGACGAAAAAACCGCCGAGCGCATGATTATCGATGCGAAGTTTGCGCCGGTGATCGATGCCGTTATATATGATAACGAACGGGCATTGATCTATGAACAATTAGAAACTATTTTGAGGAGACGAGAAAATGTTACAGCCTAGCGAAATCAAAGAAATCCGGAAGGATTTTCCTTATTTGGAATTAGCGGAAAAAGATAAATCTCTCGTTTATTTAGATTCCGCCGCTACAACCCAAAAGCCTAAGGCCGTTATCGACGCCATGAGCGATTACTACCGTTATCATAACGGCGGGCCCCACCGCGGAGCCCATCGTCTGTCCATGGCGGCGACGGAAGTTTACGAAGGAGCGAGAGAATCGGTAAAGAAATTTATCGGCGCAGAGGACCCTGCTGAAATCGTCTTTACCCGCAACGCCACCGAAGCGCTAAACCTGATCACCTACAGCTACGCCCTTGAAAACTTAAAGCCCGGAGATGAGATTGTGATTTCCATTATGGAACACCACGCCAACCTCGTAACCTGGCAATATGCGGCTGAAAAGACAGGGGCCACCCTTCGCTATCTCTACATCGACGACAATAAAGAGATCCCATGGTCGGAAGTGGAAGAAAAAGTGACGGCGAAGACCAAAATCTTGGCCATTACTCAATCTTCCAATGTCCTCGGTACCATGCCCGAAGTAAAGAAAATGATCGCCCACTTGCGTAAAGTGAGCCCCGAGGGGATCTCCGTTGTAGACGGTGCCCAAGCGGCTCCCCATATGCCTGTGGATGTAAAAGATCTGGACTGCGACTTCTATGTATTCAGCGGCCACAAAATGCTCGCCGCCATGGGCGCAGGCGCCTTATACGGTAAGCTCGAGCATTTAAACGCTATGAAGCCCTATATGTACGGCGGCGACATGATCGAGTATGTTTACGAGGACCACACCACCTTCCAACAGGCGCCGGCGCGCTTTGAAGCCGGCACACAGGATGTAGGGGCGGCTGCCAGCCTTCCTGTGGCCATCGACTATTTAAATGCTATCGGTCTCGATAAAATTCACGAATACGAAAGCTATCTTACCGATTATGCCTACGATCATATGAAAGACATGGACGATATCACCATTCTTTCCAAACCGACCAATCCTCGCGGCGGGCTCATCACCTTTAACTTTAAAGATGTGCACCCTCACGATGTGGCGTCGATTTTAGATTCCAAAGGCATTGCCATTCGAAGCGGCCACCACTGCGCCCAACCCTTGCATCGAAGCTTCGGCATTCACTTCTCCTGCCGGGCATCCTTTGCAATTTACAACACCATTGAAGAAGTGGATTATTTTCTGAAGGGACTCGATGAAGTAAGGAGGTTGATGGGTCTTGGCACTCGATGATATTTATACCACGCTTATTATGGAAGAATCCAGAAGTGAGCACAATAAGGGGGATTTAGACGATCCCGATTACAAAGAACTCGGACACAACCCGAGTTGCGGCGACGAAATTACCCTGCAAATTAAAATGGACGGCGACACGCTGAAGGATCTTTCCTACACCGGCGTCGGCTGCGCCATTTCCCAAGCCTCCACCTCGATTATGATCGACACCGTGCGAGGTAAGACACGGGAAGAAGCCATTCATCTCGCCGATACCTTTATCGGCATGATTAAAGGCGTTTCCATTACAGAAGAAGAAGAAGACGCACTGGAAGATGCCATGGCCTTTGAAGGCGTCTCCAAATTGCCCGCTCGGGTAAAATGTGCCGTTCTTCCCTGGTATACGCTGAAAAATGTTTTAGAAGCAAAATAAAATAGCGAGATAAACAAAAGCCCTCCATCTATATTTAAGATGGTGGGCTTTTTTTGAAGAAAATTTTTATAAAAATTAAAAGAAATCTAAATGATTTTATAAAAAACATGGGAGATATGGTATAATTACTGATAACAAGATAAAGCCCTAAATCATATAGTAGACATTCATCGGCACGAAGGAGGTCGGCCATGGAGGCCAGAGAATTTTTATGGACTTATTGGAATCTACTGAAGGAAGCGTGCGATACTAAGAGCTCATTAACGGAATATTTTTCCAAAAACTACATGTTGACGCAACTCCAACTTCTCGTTTTGGGAAAAATCGACTCATTAGAGGATACATCTATTCGCTCGATCGCCAGATCCCTTCATCGAGATCACGGAAATATTTCAAAAGTATGTACTGTACTTGAAGAGAAAGGCTATGTGTATCGTAAACGATCGGTTACAGATTCCCGAGTTGTGAATATTTATCTAACGGAACAAGGTGAAAACTATATAGAGGAGTTCAGCAGCATCGTTGCGCCCCTTTATAACAAACTGGGAAACTACTTAACAGACGGCGACTTACAGTTTCTGTTGAAGTCGATGGAAACCATCGATTCCCTCTTTAACGAGTCTGAAAAGGTAAGAGAAATTCAAAACGAACAACGCCTTGCCAGAAAAGAAGAACAACGTCTACTTAAAAAACAATGATCGAAAAAAGAAAGGGCCACCCTTTCTTTTTTTGTTTCAAATTGGAGACATATAGAGGGAATAAAAGATTTTTCTTCCTATTCACTTTATAATAAAGTCGAAAGGAGTGGACGATGAAACCATTAAAGCAATTTTGGATACTGATACTTGTCTTTTGTCTGGCACTTTTTCCCACTATCTCGGAAGCGAAAAGTGCCCGGGGCGTTAAGAGCCCTCAAAGACTTCGTGTAGACGGCGAACTTACCGATGTGCGAGGTTACAATATCGAGGGCTATAACTATTACCGACTTAGAGATCTGGCGAAAGCTCTGGAAGGAAAGGTCGATTTCTCCGTAGAAGGAGACAGTAAGATCATTACCATGGATAAAAACGGCCGCTACAAAAGCTTTCAAGGCGACAATATCGGCGGCGAGCGGGAACAAGCGATCCCGAAGACCATGAACATTCGCGTAAAGGGGGAAAACCCGGTGGATATTATAGAAAAAACCTACAATATTCGCGGGTTCAATTATTTTCAGCTGCGAAGCATGGGCGAGATATTAGGCTTCAGCGTCGATTACAATCGCACTAAAAACGAAGCTCTGATCACTACCACATCGTCGAAGCCCGGCCAAGGGAACCCGACCACCTCGACACCCGACACGCCGAAAGCGCCGGAGATTAAAGGCCGCGTCGTCCTCGGGAACGAGCGACTCTTTACAGAATATGCACATCTTATCGAGGGTAAGCGCGTGGGTCTCATTACCAATCAAACCGGAGTCGACGCAGATGGCGTACCCGTTGCGGAAAAGCTTAAAGCTTATCCCAATACGAAGCTCACAGCTCTCTATAGCCCTGAGCACGGCCTTGACGGCAAGCAACCGGCGGGGAAATATGTGAAGAGCTACTTCGACAAAAAGTTGAATCTTCCGGTCTACAGCCTTTACGGGCCGACTCGAAAACCCTCGAGGGAAATGCTTCAAAATGTGGACGTCCTCCTCTTCGACATGCAGGATATCGGCTCTCGAACCTACACCTATATCTCCACACTGCAAAACGCCATGGTGGCGGCGAAGGAAAATAACATCCCCATCGTCGTCTTGGACCGACCCAATCCTCTGGGAGGCACCATCGTTGAAGGCTTTTTAAGAGAGACCCGGTTTAAAAGCTTCGTAGGCATCGACAAAATGCCCATGGCCCACGGCATGACCGTCGGCGAGCTGGGGCAGTTCTTCAATCGGGAAATCGGCGCCGATCTCACCGTCGTTACCATGAAAAACTGGACCCGCGACATGGTATGGCAAGATACGGGCCTGCCCTTCGCTCAAACCAGCCCAAATATCCCCAATCTTGAAAGCGCCTTTTTGTACATGGCCACGGGAAGCGGCGAACAGACAGGCATCGGCCAGAGCGAATACTTCCACTGGGTCGGCGGCAGAAACTTAAACTCCAATGAATATGCGAGACGTCTAAACGCATCGGGTCTTCCCGGCGTGCGCTTCGTCCCGGCACCCAAGGGAAACCGCGGCGGCGTGCGGGTAAAGGTTACGGACTGGCGCAGCTTTAACCCGGCCCGTACGGGAGTCTACACACTGGCGGTGGCCAATCAAATGCGCCCCATCAATGTGCCTGCCTGCAAAAAACCCTATTCCATGTTCTACCTCATTCAAGGATCGGAACAAATGGCGAATCTCTTCAGAGCGCGTAAGTCCCCTGAAGAAATCGTAAAGGCATACGAAAAAGACGTGAACGCCTTTAAAGCTGAGCGACAAGCCTATTTACTCTATAAATAAAGAAAGACCTTTCGAGGGGAAGATTCCTCGAAGGGTCTTTTTTTACGATTGATAATAAAGGTTCAGCGCCTGTACGATGCCGTCGGCCATTTTGTTCAGGTAGGCGTCGTCGTTTAAGAGGCGATCTTCTTCCGGATTGGACATATAGCCGCATTCGATTAAGCAGCTGGGCATGGTGGCGAAATTCGTGCCCGTTAAATCGTCTCGGGCGATGGCGCCTCGGGCTCGGGCGCCGGTAGCTGAGGCCATTTCCTGTAAGATCAACCCGGAAAGTTTTTCAGAGGGGGCGGAAAGGTGGCCGATGTTCGGGTTATTTGGGGAAGGATAATAGGTTTCGATGCCCTTTACCGAAGAATCTCCTATGCCGTTGGCGTGGATTCTGAGGTAGAGATCGGCGCCCATATCATTGGCAATCTGTGCCCGCTCCTGATTGGAAATGTCCACGTCGTGGCGATCCCGCACCATGCCTACACGGTATCCCGCCGCCTCCAGCTTGTCTTTCAGGATCATGGAAAAGCGGAGGGTAAAGACATATTCGTCGATGCCTGTTGAGACACCTCGGGTTCCGGAAGCGACTTTCGGCTTGGTTTGGGTTGAGGAGGGGGCGATGGTTTCCGGATCGCCGTTACCTCTTTCCTGGTGGCCGGCGTCCAAACAGATCAGAGGACCGTTCGCAGGCGGCGTGTTCTCCGTGGTAGGCTCGGGTTCCGTCACCTCGGGTTCCGGATCCTCCTCCGGTTCAGGTGCGGGAATCTCCGGCTCTTCCTCAATTTCTCGGCGGGTTTCTTCCTTTTGAGCGGCCAAATTATGTTCAGTTTCCGTCTGACGGGCATAGAGCTTCAACCCGATGCCTGTCAAAACGAGTAAGAGTATGGAAATAAGTACAAAACGTTTCATAAGATCCTCCTATTATCTCGATTCTACCATATATTTCACAAGGAATCTTTATAGAAATTTGTTTTCTTAACGAAAACCTTGAAATCAAACGGACTTCATTTGGTATAATGTAGGTTTGTAAGGAGGACTCTATGAAAAAGACATCCATCGCCAAATCGACGGTGCTCATTATTTTGTTTTCCCTTATCGGGAAGATGATGGGCTTCGTTCGAGAATCTATGGTGGCCGCCATATTCGGGGCGGGTTTTGAAAAAGACGCATTTGTCGCCGCCCAATCGGCAACATCGACGGTGAGTATGTACATCGTTATGGGCATCAGTACCGTATTTATTCCCGGTCTGCAATCCGTATTTTCCCGCCATGGCGAAGAGGGAAAACATAAATTTACAAATAATATTTTCGTGATCGTAAGTCTTCTTACGATCCTCATTATGATTCTCGGAATCGTCGGGGCGCCGCTTCTCACCATGCTTGTGGGCCCTAGATTCGACGCCCGTACGAAGGCGCTTACCGTGCAGTTGATTCAGCTCGGTATGCCCGTCATTCTGTTCTCTGCCTACGAGGGGATATTTACGGGTTATTTACACTTCCATAATCGCTTCGGCATTGCGGCATCCGTGCCCATTTGGCTGAATCTGGTCTATCTCGTTTACCTCGCCGTATTTTCTTCAGGCGGAGGTATTTACGGCCTTACCATCGTGTCCGTTGTGGCGGTGGTGGCGGAATTTATTGCCGTGCTCTACGGCTCCATCAAGGTGGGCTATCGCTTCCAGCCGATTCTGGATTTAAAAGATCAGCATACGCGGCAGACTTTATTACTCGCGATTCCGGCCATTATTACGGTAAGTGTCAATAATATTAACACCTTGGTAAACCGTGCGCTGGCATCGGGTCTCGCTTCCGGTTCTATGAGCCGTCTGGACTATGCCAATAAATTAAATGTCCTCGTTATCGGCATCTTCATTACCGCCATTACTTCGGTTATTTACCCGGCCATGAGTAAGGCCTTCGACGAAGGGGAAATGGAAAAAGGCAAGCGCATTATGAACGGTTCCGTCCGCTCCGTGCTCCTCATTACCATTCCCGCCATGGTGGGGCTTATTGTACTCGCACAACCCATTGTGGAGCTCGCCTTTATGCGCGGCGTCTTTACACAAGCCGACGCCGATGCCACGGCGATCTGTCTCAGATTTTACACTTTAGCCCTCGTGTCTATTTCTGTAAACAATGTGCAAAACCGCGTATTCTATAGTTTGGAAGATACGAAGACGCCCTTTTATCTCGGCATCGTCAATGTGCTCTTTAATGTAGGGTGTAATCTTATCCTTGTGCGCGCCATGGGAATCAACGGCCTGGCGCTTTCGGTTTCCATTGCCCAAACGGTGGTAACCTGGGTTTCCTTTACCCTCCTCAGACGTAAAATCGGCCATATCGGCATGAGAAGTTATGTCAAGATTACAGTGAAAACCCTTATGGCCGCAAGTGTTATGGGCGTCTTCGCCTACTTCCTCTACTTTACAGGTCTCGATTTTATCGGCGCCAATCGCGTGCTGCAGCTCGTACTCTTCCTCGTAACCGTAGGCCTTTCTTCTATCCTTTACTTCGTAATTCTCGACCTCTTAGGCCTGAAAGAAGCCAAGGATATTAAAAAGATCCTTCAAATCCGTTGGGCCAAGCACAAACGTGCCCGCGCTTAAATTGGACTCCGCGTTTGCAAGAAGAATAAGCAAAAATAATAAAAAACTAAGAAAGAATCGACAAAAATGACCCCTGAGATTTTAAATCTCAAGGGTCATTTTTATATGATGCTGGTGAAAATAGATGTTCACATAAATCATAGAAAGTTGAGTTTCTCTGTGGTTAACTTGAGTAAGTTATGTTTCTTGAAGGTTTCTTGACGGTGTATTGAGTAAACTCATAAGATATAAAATCAAGGAGGGATTATTATGGATATTGTTAGAGAATACTTGCCGGTACTTATACCTATTATTATTTTAGAAATTGGACTTATGATTTATTCCTTAAGACATGTTTTAAAACACGATAGATATAAATTTGGCAGTAGAACCATGTGGATTTTAATTGTTATTTTTATCCAAATTATTGGACCTATCTTATACTTAACAATAGGTAGGGAGGACGAATAATGGAAGCACTTAAAATTGACAATCTTCAGAAATCCTTTGGGAAAAATAAAATTATTAATGGATTATCCATGTCGATTCCTGAAAACACAATCTTTGGGTTTTTAGGCAAAAATGGTGCTGGAAAAACTACGACAATGAAAATGATTTTA
>QWCK01005261.1_pt1 | contig 11920 bp, 8 predicted proteins | sample 1972571 | NCBI WGS metagenome assembly QWCK01 (sample SAMN09866710, study PRJNA288562) | Human gut metagenome isolate term2_stool, whole genome shotgun sequencing... | isolation source: gut | host: Homo sapiens | place: USA: California
GGGAGAATCATCCATCTTCAGCCCATGTGTTTCGTGGATGGATGGCCGTTTATGGGACAGGATACGGACGGAGACGGAATCGGCGAGCCTGTGGCAGAATGGAAAATGCCGGCGGAAGGCATGCCGGAGTATGAGATCGCGCGTGCGGATGATTTCTCCTCGGAGAAGCTGGGACTTCAGTGGCAGTGGCAGGCGAATCCCAATCCGGAAAACTATTCCCTGACCGCCGCACCGGGCCATCTAAGGCTGTACTGCCGCAGAAATCCGGACAGGGAGAATCTCCTGTGGTACGCCCCCAATGTGCTGACTCAGATCCCCCAGCAAAAGGAGTTTTCCATGATAGCCAGGCTGGAACTGCACGGAGATAAGAACGGAGATTTCAGTGGAATCGGCATGGTGGGCCATTCCTACGCCTACGCTGGCTTATATCAGGGGCCGGACGGACCGGAGCTTTGCTGCTATGAGGGGACCGTTTCGGAGAAAATGTTCCTCGGTGAAGCGGAGGAGCGCTGTGTCCTTAAGGCACCTGACGCCGGCAGCAGCCTGTGGCTGAAGCTTTCTGTCTCCGGTGATAAGACATACCAGTTTTCCTGGTCCGCCGACGGCACCGTGTTCCATAAGCTGGAGCCGGTATTTAGGCTGTGCCGGGCCACCTGGACAGGAGCGAAGCTCTGTCTGTGGTCCTGCTCGCGTGAAAATGAGGAATCGGCCGGATACTGCGATTATGAGTGCGTTCTGTTTGAATAAAACAAATATATAAAGATTTTTTGGGAGAGATTTACGGAGAAAAAGCTCACAAATATTTACATACAGGCTATTTAAAGAGAGAAAAAATATAATCAAAAAAGTCTTATCATTCGATAAGACTTTTTTATTTATTATTATTTACGCTTATTTATTCTGACAACTCTTATTATTTTTTCATCTTTTTTCTTCTTTATGAAAATCACCAGACCGACTACTGCAAGTATTACCAAAATAAATATAAAGGTTATTATTTTTCCTGATTTAGACTTGAAGAATGTTTTGAAAAAATATCCGAAGAAACCCGGAACTGAAAGCCCGACGGATTCGCCTGCAACAAGATCTACTCTTGAAATCTCATTGTTTGCATACATAATCTTACCTTGGCAGATCTTTGCACCTTTTTTCACCGGAGCACTTACAACCATTTTAGAATCAACCGGTGTAACAATAACCGAACTCGGATCAACTCCTTTTGGCAAAAGTACATTTACTTCTTCTTTGGGAACAAGTCGAAGTGTATCGGTTTTTCTTCCAAATCTTATTGGTATATCAGTAATAAAGTCGTTGACACCCGCTATATTTTTAAGTTTAAGATTATTGAACGCCCACTCGAAAATTTCTCTTGTTTCCTTGAATACCGTATAATTTGTTTCACTTTTTGCGTTTTTATCGTCATAAGGCGCTTTCATCACGACTGAAAGATAGTTATAGCCGTTCTTTGAAGCCGTAGAAATCAAACACTTACCTGCATTTTCGGTTGTTCCCGTTTTTACGCCCGATGCATATCTGTAATAATACGGAAAATATGGGAACAGCATTAGATTGGTAGAACCAAAAGTGCTGTCCTGTGGTCTTTTGTTAGTCGCCTTTAAGGTATAACTTTTTGAAGAAGTAATTTTCTTGAATTCGGGATTCTTCAGTGCATATTTTGTTATTGTTGCCAGATCTCTTGCCGTTGTATAGGTCCCTGCATCATCAAGCCCGTGTACATTTGAAAAATGTGAATTTTTGCAGCCTAATTTCTTTGCCTTTTCATTCATCAAACCTACAAAAGCCTCAGGACTGCCGGCCGTATCATCGGCTAAAACGAGTGCGGCGTCATTCCCCGAACGAATTAAAAGACAATACAAAAGTTGCTCGACAGTCAATACCTCATCAGCTTTGATCCCGGCAACCGAACTGCCGGTCCCCGAAAGTGAAGACAGCAACTCTCTTTTTGCGGTGACTTCCTTATTCAAGTTCTTATTATTTTCAATTACTATTATTGCCAATAGAATTTTTACAAGAGATGCCGGAGATGTTTTCATATCGGCATTTTTATCGAATATAACAGTGTTTTGATCTAAATTTTCAAGATATACTATTTCAGACTTCAATTTTAATTGATCATTATAAGTTGCATTTGCCTTTATAAGCAAAAAAAGTGGTATTAAAAAAGACAGAACAATTAAAAAGATTATTATAGAAAAAATTATATTTTTTAACTGTTTTTTCATAGACATCACCGATTCGATATAGTATTATATATCGGAATTGTAACATAATAAATTGTATTAAGGAAGTGCGGTTTGATTTATATAACAGGCGATATGCACGGTGATTTTTCACGCTTTCATACGCCTCAGATCAGAAAATTGAAAAAGGGCGACACTCTAATTGTGACGGGAGATTTCGGATTTTTATGGGATGATTCTTTTGAAGAACAAAAAATCTTGAAAATTTTAGGTAAGAAAAAGTTTAATATATGTTTTGTTGACGGTGCTCATGAAAATTTCAAGTTGCTTGATCAGATGGAAGTCAGCACATGGAACGGTGGCAAGGTTCATCATTTTTACGGCGGACTTTATCATCTTATGCGTGGTCAGATATACAACATTGAAGGAAAATCAATATTTACAATGGGCGGCGGCGTAAGTCCCGATAAAGATATAAGAGATGAAAGCAATCCTCTGAACAGACCTCCGTCACCTCAAGAATTTATTGAGGCGGCACAAAATATTGAATCATTCGGTGGTAAGGTTGACTATATAATTACACACGAACCGACAATGAGAATAAAGAACTTTTTAGAACTCAGAAATCCAAATGTCGATGAAAAAACAGGACTTTTAAATGCCTTTTTAGAGGAACTTTCAGATAACTGTGAATTCAAAAAATGGTATTTTGGAAGCCTTCACATAGACAAGCCCATTTCAAAATCTATGGTTTCCGTTTTTACGAGAGTATTAAATGCGGAAACTTCGGAAAACATACTTCACAGATAAGGATAAACTTACATGAAAAGCAAACGCAATAACGATAATATTACAGAAATTCTTTTGAAAAATCGTCTTGAAAAAGACAATCAAAATATAACAACAACGAGAAAAACGATAAACAAAACAAAACCAAGTTCAAGAAAGAAAAACAACTTGAACTTGGACGAAAAATCTAAAAAGAAAATAATCGCAGGAGTTTTAATTACACTTTCTGTTTTAATAATCATACTTTCAATTGTTCTTGCAAAATCCAACCCAAATGACAAGAAAAAAGTTAAGACAAAAGAAACAAATAAAAGCTCACAATCGGTTGAACAGACAAAGAAAACAGAGCCTACAACCGAAGAAAAATATGAAATAAAAAGTTCAATAATTGTCCAAGGAAAAAGGGCAATGGAAATCTATTCCGTAAGCAAGGTAAGCTTGGAAAGATATGCAGATTACATAAATGATTTTTCTTCAAAAGTTCCGGGAGTAAATGTTTACTCAATGTTGGCACCTACTTCCGTTGCATTTTATGGTCCTTCAAAATATAGGACCGGCGCACATTCTCAGGAAAAGGGAATTCAAATAGCCTATGATAAGATGAATCCAAATATAAAGAAAATATCTGTTTATCAAAATATTGATAAACATAAGGATGAATATCTTTATTTCAGAACGGATCATCATTGGACGGCAAGAGGTGCGTATTATGCATATGAAGTTTTTGCACCGGTTGCCGGAGTGCAGGCAGCACCTTTATCTAAACACCAAACGGGCAAGTTAGATGGATTTGTCGGAAGTTATTATCGATATACAAAAGATGAAACTCTACAAAAAAATCCCGACTATGTCGAGTATTTCAAACCCGTTACAAATACAACAGCGACTGTATACTCAGGACCTGAAATGAGCGGTGGTTATAATATAGACGTAATTAACAGTTCGGTTACCGCAAGTAATAAATATCTTGCTTTCATAGGCGGAGATCATGCCGTTTTAAAGATTAAAACCGATGCTCCCGGAGGAAGAAAAATTGTCCTTATAAAAGAATCTTACGGTAATGCTTTTGCCCCGTTCTTATGCGATAATTTTAGCGAAGTTTACGTTTTAGATCCGAGAAGATTTGACGGTAAACTTTCAGATTTTGTTAAAAAGAACGGAATCACGGATGTTCTATTCTTAAACTATACATTCGCAACATCAAACCCCACTTATCTTAAGGGCTTGACAAAAATGTTGAGCTGAAAATATTTTGAAAATAATCTTTTAAAATTTACTGAAACCATAATTTTAAAATCGTCTGTTTGATTTGACAACAATATTTTACGGTTGTATAATGATTGAAGTTTATACACAAAGGAGGGGAACAAGTTGAGTCAGGTTAAGGTTAGAGACAATGAATCTTTTGAAAGTGCGCTTCGTCGTTTTAAAAAGCAAACCTCTCGTGACGGTGTAATTCAAGAAGTCCGCAAAAGAGAACATTATGAAAAGCCCTCCGTAAAAAGAAAGAAGAAGTCGGAAGCGGCAAGAAAAAGAAAATTCAAATAATAAAGTCCCGCATAAAGCGGGATTTTTTTCTTGTATAGAAATAATCAATTGAAAGAACAGAATTCCGACACTTCCGCTAACCGTTGTGGAACGCGGGGTTAATAACCCCGCGCTACCGGGGTACGTGGTGTGCCCGCTGCATAGTTCGGGTTTCAATCGACCGTATTTGTTATCCCATTCCGGTAGCGGGCGATTATCAATCGCCCGTAATCAAGAAAAAGATCAGTGATATAGAGCCCCCCGCCCCGGTAGCGGACGGTTATCAACCGCCCGTAATCAATAAAAAAGACCGCCGATATAGAGCTCCCCGCCCTGGTAGCGGGCAATTATCAACCTCCAGTAATCAAGAAAAAGATCAACGATATAAGGCCCCGCCCGGTAGTGGGCGATTATCAATCGCCCGTAATAGAGCAAAAGACCACCTATAAGCGCTCCAACCCCGGTAGCGGGTGATTATCAATCGCCCGTAATCATGATTTATATATATTCTCAATCTTAAATTTTGTAAAAATAGTATATTTCTTTCTTATTTTCTCTTTTTGATTTTGTAAATAAAAATATTTATTTTTATTGTCGGTTTTGATATAATACATTATCTTTTCAGTAAATGAAAAGTGTTAAATCTATTTGTAAAGAAGGGATTTTTATTAATATTTACATAAGAGAAGACTATGAAAAAATGTCTGAAAAAGCTGCGGAAATAATCGCAAAACTCGTTAAAGAAAAGCCAAATTGTGTTTTGGGTCTTGCCACCGGTTCAACACCTATCGGCACATACAAAAAATTAATTCAAATGCATAAAGACGAAGGACTCGATTTTTCAAAAGTGAAGACCTTTAACCTTGATGAATATTACGGCTTAGGACTTGATTTAGATAAGCCTTATGCCGAAGACCAAAGTTATGCAAGATTTATGTATGAAGAACTCTTCAAGGGAATAAACGTTAAACCTGAAAACACACATATTCCAAACGGAAGAGCAAAAGACTCGGAAGCTTTTTGCAGAGAATATGAAGCAGAAATCAAAAAAGCAGGCGGAGTAGATCTTCAAGTTTTGGGCCTCGGCGGAGACGGACATTTTGCCTTCAACGAACCCGGTTCATCTCTTGCTTCGCGCACAAGAAGAATTGCTTTGACCGAACAAACTCTTGACGACAACTATGAAGCTTTTTATAAAGATGCAGGATTTTCAAGAGAAGAAATTCCACATTTCGCAATTACAATGGGAATCGGAACTATTTTGGAATCAAAAAGCCTTCTTATGCTTGTAAACGGCAAGAAAAAGGCAAATATTACGGCAAAAGCACTCGAAGGTCCTATAACATCAAGTGTAACCGCTTCATCAATCCAACTTTTCCCGGGAGAAGCTTATGTTGTATTGGACGAAGAAGCAGCTTCTAAACTTGACAGATATGATTTCTATAAACATATTGAAAAAATGGAAGCAAAATATTTATAATAATAAAAAAACACAAAAGCGAGCGATTTTATCGCTCGTTTTTTTATATGCCGGGCATCAAAGGTCTGATATGCGGGGTTAATAACCCCGAGCTACCGGAAAGAAGTATAAAGGCAACCCTGCGCAAACGGAGCGGATCAAAGTTGCGACATTATATGGGACGACATCGCCCTCACTCACTACCGTAGCGGACTATCATCAATCGCCCGGAATTAAAACTTTCAAAATTTTCTATAAATGAAAATTAAAAACGCGGGATTATTTATCCCGCGTTTAAATAAATATCATAAATACATTTATTTGAATAAATCAAAATATTCAACGTCATCGTTGCTTAAATGCTTATATAAAAGTTCGTCAAAAATGAAATAAATCGCGGTTTTTTCATCGACAACGCCGGCATTGATTTTTTCAATAATCACACCTGCTCTGTCAACAACCTGACTATGTAAATCTCTGTGGTGCTCCCAGTCTTGATAATGATGTTCTTTCAATATTTCAAGCTCGTTATCAAAATGTTCCCTAATATGATCGACAAAGTCCTGAGCAGTTACTTTTTCGTCTCCCTCTTTTGGAGATTCCATTCTACCTATCATATTAAGCAATTGTTGATGTTCTTTATCAATTTGACTGTTATTACTCAAAGCTTTTAGCACAATATCAATTTTATTGTTTTTCTTGTCTATATCTCCGCTTTTATACGTTGCGATATAATTTTTCGTCTTGAGAGCCTTGTCAAGCGAAATTTCAGTTTTTTGAATCCATCTTCTTTGAGATTCATAATTCTTTCTCTCGCAAATTCCGATTGCTATATTTATTTTTTTGACCGCCGTAAATGACATTGTTGAGATTGCGGTCTTTATCTTTTCGGCAACGACCATTGCATTTTTACCGCTTGTTTTAGGCAACAACAGAATAAATCGTTCACTTGAAAGTCGAAACAGAGCATCTGATTTTCTGGATATATCAATTATTCGTTTCGCAACCGATTTTAATATCATATCGGATATATCATAACCGTATCTGTTCGTAATTTTCTTAAACTGCACAATTTCCATTGCAAGTGCGGTTATAGGTTCGCTATATCGATCTGCGGTCTCCATTAAACTTTCGGACAAAATATCCAGGTAGTTTCTGTTGAATGCATCTGTAAGACTGTCTTTGATAGACATCATATTCAACTTTTCTTTGTAGCTGACTTTTGCCGATTGATCGGTAAATAAAACATAAAATTTATCTGTGCTTATCGGTAAAATAGTTATATCACAATATTTTTGTGAATCTCCGTCTAAACATTTCAAAATTGTTGTTTGCGGATGGCGTGATTTTGTTGTTTTAGCGAAAAATTTCTTTGCGTCCGATAAATCTTTTTCTGCAATCAAAGAAAACCATTTTACATCTTTTTCTAAACCGTTAATTCTGATTTTTTCTTTGGTTGTCTTATTCATATCGATAAATTGTCCTGATTTATCGACTGTAAACAAAACCGACTGATAGTAGTCAAAAAGCATGTTTAATTGATGCTCTAAGCTTTTAAAATCAGTCTTATCTTCAATTTCTATAACATATTCATCATCAATTTTATCTGCCCTCAAACAAAGAGCAAAGAACTCAAAAGTCCTTCCTTTTAGATGAATAATCAAATCATTACCTAAAAATTCCGGATCATTTTCATATATTCCGTTAAAATAGGTCTTTAATTTTTTTGTGTTTTCAATGTTTGCTCTGCCAAACACATAAAATACATCACGGGATTCGGAATCAGCGAAAGTATGGCCTGTAAGTCTTTCGGCATTTGGATTCATATATTTTATTGATCCTTCAGCTGAAGTTATTATTATTCCACAGTTAAGGTTTTCAAAAATCTTTTTTGTATTCATTAAATCCCTCATAAATTTATTTGTTAATTACGCTACCTATTGTAATCAGTGCAACAGCAAAAGAGTATGTAAGCATAACCCAAAAATGTTTTCCGAAAACGCGAGATTTTTTGTTGAAACGAACAAAAAATAAGATTGAATCAGAAGCAAAAAATGACAGGGCACCCAGATAAGTAAGAAAGTGAGATAAGCTGACTTCTGTTGTAAGCAATGTCAACGCAAATAAATTCATTGTCATGTTGGTCACTAAATATATCATCAAAACCGGTAAGAGCTTTTTGTGTAGATGTGGTTGTAGGAATTTTATTTCAAGAGCAATCGCTATTGTGTATATCAATATGAATAAGGCTATAAAAAACGGATTGAGTTTTGCTACGTTTATGTTGTCTGAAAACAATTTTATAAACAGAAAATGCCCGAAAATAAAGAAAGTTCCGCCGATAATCAAAGGCTTAAGTCCTTTTATAATAAGCAAAAGATCTCCAATCCAGCAACAGAGAAGCGCAGACAAAACAATCGGATTTATATCTTTTATGCTGTCAAATGAGAAGATATAAAATAAAATCAGGAAAAATAAAATAAAGCCTTTGGAATAATTTCTGATTTTTTGATTTTGCTTGTGACTGCCATATAGATGGATAATTACGGACACAAAAAATAAAGTTAAAAATAAGTATTGCATTAAAAATTTCCTATCTGTCAATTATATTTGGTTAATTATAGCATAAAAATTATATATTGTTCACACTTTTCTTGACAAAATTATTATGTAATGATAACATAACAAATGATTTTGATTTCAGAACTTTAAATTGCTAAAATAGAGGACGAAAATGATAAACATAATATTTATTAGAAATGAATATTACTACCGCTTCTGCAAAGGGGCTTTTTAATCGTTTTTGTTTTTAGCCCCGATTCGCGGGGCTTTTTTTATTGAATTTTATGGAAAGAGAAGAAAGATTATGCTGATAACACGAATGCTTGAAAAAAATGCCTCAAAATTTCCGGAAGATATTGCTCTTGTGGAAATAAATCCGGACAGTAAAAATACAAAACATGTTACTTGGAAAGAATTTGAACTGATTGAACCTACACATTCCGAGTATTATCGTCGTGAAATCAGTTGGGAAGTTTTTAATGAGAAAGCAAATCGTTTTGCCAATATGCTTTTAAATCATGGAATAAAAAAAGGGAAAAAAGTGGCAATCTTATTAAACAACTGTCTTGAATGGCTGCCTATTTATTTCGGAATTCTAAAGTCCGGTGCACTTGCAGTGCCGCTAAATTTCAGATATACAAGTGAAGAAATCGAATATTGTCTTAATAAAGCTGAGGCTGATATGCTCGTGTTCGGACCTAACTTTATCGGTCGTGTCGAAGAAATAGCAAATAATATTTTACCTCAGTGTGCGATGGTTTATTTCGGGGAGGGCATAGTTCCGAGTTTCGCCGATGACTATAGGGAGTTAACAGCAAACGAGAGCGGGAAAAATCCAAACATAAAACTAACGCTTGACGATGACGCAGCAATCTATTTTTCTTCTGGAACAACGGGATTTCCAAAGGCCATTTTGCACAAACACAGAAGTCTCACACATTCTGCCAAAGTTGAACAAAATCACCATGGTCAAACAAAAGATGACGTGTTTTTATGTATCCCTCCACTTTATCATACCGGTGCAAAAATGCATTGGTTCGGTAGCTTGATAAGCGGTTCAAAGGCAGTTTTATTAAAAGGCATAAAACCCGAATACATTTTAAACACCGTCAGTGTTGAAAAATGCACAATCGTCTGGTTGCTTGTGCCATGGGCTCAAGATATATTAAACGCAATCGAAAGCGGAGAAGTGAATTTGAAGGAATACGAACTTTCTCAGTGGCGCCTTATGCACATAGGTGCTCAACCGGTTCCGCCGAGTTTAATTAAAAAGTGGAAAGAGTATTTTCCTAACCATCAATATGACACAAATTATGGACTTTCAGAATCCATAGGTCCCGGTTGCGTTCATTTGGGTGTTGAAAATACAGATAAAATAGGTGCAATCGGAAAAGCAGGTTTCGGTTGGCAAACAAAAATTGTTGACAAAAATTTTAATGAAGTCAAGCAGGGCGAAATCGGTGAACTTTTAGTTAAGGGTCCGGGAGTTATGGTTTGCTATTATAATGATCCCGATTCAACAAAAGAAGTTTTGCACGACGGTTGGCTGTCAACAGGGGATGTAGCAAAAGAAGATAAAGATGGTTTCATAAGACTTGTTGACCGTGCAAAAGATGTAATAATTTCAGGCGGGGAAAATATTTATCCGGTTCAAATTGAAAACTTTTTAAGAGAATATCCCGATGTTAGTGATGCTGCCGTAATCGGCTTACCCGACAAAAGACTTGGAGAAATAACTTGCGCGATAATAGAAGCGAAAAAAGGCAGAAAAATTAAAGAAGAAGAGATTGAGAGTTTTTGCAAGGATCTGCCAAGATACAAAAGACCAAGAAAAATTATATTTGCCAAAATTCCGAGAAATCCGACGGGTAAAATAGAAAAACCAAAATTACGCCAAAAATATGGCGCTACAATGATAGTAGATTTGCAGAATTTAAGCTGAAAACTTAAGCATATCGGACGGTTATCAACCGTCCGAATTTTTACACCCACCCCGGTAGCGGGCGATTATCAATCGCCCGTGCTTGGTTTTTAATATATCATTTATTTGCGTGTAAATTTTTTAACCCGGGATTGATAATCCCGGGCTACGGGTGGTAGAAGACGGTTATCAACCACTCGAATTTTTCACCCTACCTCGGATTGATTTATTACAGGATTGCCGTTGTTGTTTATGTACTGCCAAAATTTTTCATCCTCACCCCGGTAGCGGACGGTTATCAACCGTCCGTTGTTTTCATTCCCGCCGTTGGCTGTCCATGATACACCGCCCGCCATCAAAATTTCTTATATAAATTGACAACTGCATAATAAAATCTCAATATGATAAATAAATTTAAAACTATACGTAATCTTAAATAAAGATGAACTAAATAATTTTTCAGATAAAAATATTTTGGCGGTGCAATTCATGGAAGAACAAAAGAAAGAAATCATAGTAATTAATCAAGATACAATTAAGAATAAAATTTATTGTGTAAGAAATCAGAAAGTTATGCTTGATTTTGATCTTGCAGAAATATATGGATATGAAACCAAAAGATTTAACGAACAAGTTAAAAGAAATAAGGAAAAATTTGATGATGATTTTATGTTCCGATTAAATGGCAAAGAATTGAATGAAATTTCAAGGTCTCAAAATGCGACCTTGAAAAAGAAAGTAGGTAGAGGAAGTAATATAAAATACAATCCATATGCCTTCACAGAACAGGGAATATATATGCTGATGACGGTATTAAAAGGCGAACTTGCAGTTAAACAGAGTAAGGCTTTAATACGAATGTTTAAGCAGATGAAAGACTTTATAATCGAAAATCAAGATTTTATTGGTTCAAAGGAACTGGTTCATATAGCAATTCAAACCAATAAAAATACAAATGATATTGCGAGAATAGACAGAAAAATAAATGATTTAGCCAAAAAAGAAGATTTACAAAAGGTTATGGAGAATTTTATAGATCCTGAAACATATAAACACTTTCTATTGATGAACGGTGAAAAAATAGAAGCTGATGTTGCATACACAAAAATATATAAGTCTGCAAAGAAAAGCATTTATGTTATAGACAACTATTTAGGACTTAAAACGCTGGAACTTTTAAGAGCAGCAAAAGAAAATATCCAAATAATAATATTTAGCGATAATATAAAAAATAAGGATATGCTCACAAAAAATATCTTAAATGATTTTGAAAAAGATTATCCAAATATAGACTTGACGCTTAAAGTTACAGGTAAAAAATATCACGATCGTTATATTGCAATAGACTACAACACGAAGGATGAAACATTTTATCTTTGCGGTGCATCATCAAAGGATGCAGGAAATAAAATATCAAGTATTACAAAGATAGAAAATGCATCTAAATATTTATATCAACTT
>QWCK01005267.1_pt1 | contig 11908 bp, 8 predicted proteins | sample 1972571 | NCBI WGS metagenome assembly QWCK01 (sample SAMN09866710, study PRJNA288562) | Human gut metagenome isolate term2_stool, whole genome shotgun sequencing... | isolation source: gut | host: Homo sapiens | place: USA: California
TCTAGACGCCCATGCCAAAGAAATCACAGACGAAATGAAACTAGCTGCAGCCAAAGCCTTGGCAAACCTAGTAAGTCCTGAAAAATTATCAGCAGACTATGTAATCCCAGGTGCTTTTGAAGAAGGGGTTGCAGATGAAGTGGCAAAGGCAGTAAAAGAAAAAGTTAGATAATAAAAAATTTTCCCCACCCCATCAAGGGGTGGTTTTTATGTCCCCTTATAAATTGAATAAAGACCTTAAAACTAGTAAAATAATAGGAGTTTGAGAGAAGAAAAAGAAAGTGGTTTTAATGAAAAAAGATATAAAATTAATAGCATTTGACATAGACGGAACAATTATAACCGAGGACGGCAGAGTCCTAGAAGAAACTAAAGAAATAATCAAAGATTTAAAGGCAAGGGGCATTGAAATCGTCCTTTGCACAGGCAGAGCTTTTAACGGTTTTTATTGGATAAGAGAAAAGCTTGGGCTTGTGGATTTTGACGACTACTCAATTACCTGCACAGGAGCTTTCATAAGACAAAATGCCACAGGCAGGGCCTTCATTAAAAAAACTCTTACTGAAAAAGAAACTGAAGATATAATATCAAAGCTTGATGATGATAAAATTGATGCCACCATCCATACCAGAGATATCCTCTATAACAAGGCAAAATATCCAAATAAATATTTTCTAGAAGATCAAAAGAAAATGAGGATGCCTTGGCTAAGGTATGATAGCCTAGATGATGTCCACGATGATATTGCTAGAGTGTGTTTTGAAAGTGATGTTAAAACTCTTGATAAATTTGACGATAGGCACAAGGCTTATTTTAAAGAAAATTATAAGTATATGAGAAATGATAAAAATATCATAGAAGTCCTAAACAAGGATGCAGGCAAATCTGAGGCTCTAATCGAGCTATTAGACAAGCTTGATATAAAATTGGATGAGGCAATGTACTTTGGTGATGGTGAAAATGATGTGAAGTCCCTTAGGGCAGTCGGAGTTGGTGTAGCAATGGGAAATGCTGAAGAAATCACTAAAGAAGCCTCTGATTATGTCATAGGAGATAATAACGAGCCATCAATTGCGAGATTTTTGAAAGAGTACTTTGATGACTAAATTTGTAGTTTTATCATCAGGTTCTTCGGGAAACTCCGTTTTTATCGACCATGACGGAACAAAAATCTTGGTTGATGCTGGTTTTTCCGGCAGGCAAATTGAAAAACTCCTAGAGCAAGTAGGAGAATCAGCGACAAGGCTTGACGGGATATTTTTAACCCACGAGCACGCCGACCATTCCAAGGGTGCAGCTGTCCTTGCCAAGAGGTTTAAAATTCCTCTTTTTGCTAATAGAGGCACATGGAAGGCAATTTTGCCAAAGACTAAGAATTTTAGGGAAGAGCTAATCAGAGAATTTAAGTCAAATGAATTTTTTAATTTTAAATCAATGGATATTTATCCTATTTCAACCTACCATGACGCCAATGAGCCGGTAGGTTTTATACTTTATCTGGGAAATAAAAAAATCACCCTCCTCACAGATACGGGAGTGATAGATGACAATATTGCCTACCAGATAAAGGGCTCTGATATTTATTATCTAGAAGCAAACCACGACCTAGAGGCATTAAAAATTGGCCCTTACCCTTACAATCTAAAGCTTAGAGTCATGGGCAAGATGGGCCATTTATCAAATGATCAGGCCGGGGAAATCCTAGGCGATGCCCTAGAAGGCAGGGGAGAATCAGTTTTCTTATCCCACCTATCAACCACCAATAATACCGAAGAATTATCAAAAATAACAGTTGAGACCTACCTCAAAAGTCTAGGCCTTGACACAGACAAGGACATAAAACTTGACGTCTCAAAGAGATATGAACCATCAAGGAAAGTTATACTATGACAGATATAAGAGAAATAGAAAAATCATTAATCAAAAAATATAGAAAAGAAATCTGGTCTCCCTTCATCAAAGCCATCAAGGAATTTGAGCTAATTAACGAGGGAGATAAGGTTGGAGTTGCCATATCTGGCGGCAAAGACTCGCTTCTATTAGCCAAGCTTATCGAAGAGCTTCACAAACACTCAAAAGTGAAATTTGATGTTGAATATATATGCATGAATCCGGGCTACGACGAGGCAAATTTAGAACTTTTAAAGAAAAATCTAGCTTATCTAGAAATCCCAGCCAATATCTATGACTCAAGGGTCTTTGATATTTCAGAAAGTCTTGCTGATGGGGGCAATCCCTGCTATCTTTGTGCGAGGATGAGAAGGGGATTTTTATATGCCAAGGCCGAAGAATTAGGCTGCAACAAACTTGCCTTAGGCCATCATTTAAATGATGTTATTGAGACAATTATGATAAATGTCCTCTATGCTGGCAATTACAAGACTATGAAGCCAAAACTTACAGCCCAAAATTTTGACGATATGCTTCTAATTAGACCTCTTTACTACCTCAGAGAAGAGGATATAATCAGATGGAGAGACTTTGCAGAATTAAGCGCACTCGACTGTGCGTGCACAGTCACCAAGTCAAGCGAGTCCCACACAAGAAAAAAAGTCAAAGAGCTAATAGCAGATCTTAGGAAAGATAATCCAAATGTAGAAATGTCAATCCTAAGAAGTTCAGAAAATGTCAATTGCGACATGGTTCTCACCTACCAAATACAGGGTGAAAAACACTCATTTATGGAGGAATTTAAATGATAATCGACCTAATCAAGGTATTAATCTTATCGATAGTAGAAGGGGTCACAGAATTTTTGCCTGTCTCATCCACAGGCCACCTCATCTTAGTAAACCAATTTGTAAAGCTAGAACCAGAAGGATTTTCAAACGCCTTTAACGTAATCATCCAGCTAGGAGCAATCCTATCTGTAGTTGTGCTTTATTTTGAAAAATTAAACCCTTGGACAAAATCAAAAATAAGACTACCTAGAAACTACTCAAAGTTAAATGGTAGGTCAAAGGCCTATTTCATCTTAACCCACCCAGACAAAAAAACATTAAACTTGTGGCTAAAAGTCATAGTTGGAGTCCTACCAGCCATGGTCCTAGGTTTATTATTTGACGATCTAATTGACGCCTATTTATTTAACCCAATGACAGTTGCAGCTATGCTTTTAATTTGGGGTCTAATAATAATTTTTGTAGAAAAGAAAAATAAAACCATCAAATACGAATCATTGGCAGACGTCCCATACATGACAATATTAATGATAGGATTTTTCCAATGCCTAGCCATGGTCCCAGGCACATCAAGATCAGCCGCCACAATTATAGGAGCCATGATCCTAGGCCTAAGTAGACCTGCCGCAGCAGAATTCTCCTTCTTCCTAGCCATCCCAACCATGCTAGGAGCAACCCTATTGAAACTAGTCAAAAACCTAGGAGGCTTTACAGGCTATGAGTGGTTTTTAATCCTAATAGGCATGGTCCTATCCTTCATAGTAGCCTTCATAGTAATCAAAAAATTCCTAGCCTATGTCAAAAAACACGACTTCATCCCATTTGGAATCTACAGGATAATCCTTGCAGTGGTGGTATTTGTATATTTTTTGATAGTAAATAAATAATTTATAAACATAAAAGCTTGTAAAATAAGCAAAAAACAATATTATAACCATAAGAGAAGCCACCTCTTATCTCATCAAAAAAGCTCTTGGTCAAACCAAGGAATAGATATTGAATTATTCTCTAAGAGAATAAAAAAAGACGGTAGTTGCACCTACCGTCTTTTATAATGTCTAACTTTAACCTACTTAAAAAAATATATTTTCTATTGAAAAAGAATCCTAAATCCCTCGAAATAAATCTCAAACTTACCACGTTTCGACCGAGCGAAGCGAGTGGAGAAATCTCCTGGGCCAAGTCAAACCTAAACTATCCAATTTTATAATAGTAAAATAGTCGGGACTTGTAATCTCAGGAACTTCAAAACAAATCTCCCATTTAATAAGACTTTTGTAAATGCGGGAGGCGTCAAAAAATTTGATTGTTTGAGGCTTTAGCCGAGTTATCAAATTTTAGCCGACTAAATGTCAAAAGGTGTAGAAAATCGACTGACTTATACGGAGAATTCTCTATACCAATAGTTTGCCGTAGGCAAACACAATATTCCCCGTGAGGGGTCGCCCGGAGGGTGTAACGGAATTGGGGTTTAAGGGGAAAACAGATAAGGGAACGTGCGAAACGTTCCCTAGGGTTTTCCCCTTTTTCGAAGCTATTATGTAAATAACTGAAATACTTTTTAATACTAAAATATGTTAATATAACAATAATATTACAATTGCCTTTAATGATGCATTAATTCTACCTATTTTATGGTATAATAAAGTAAAACAAAAAAGACAAAATAAGGAGTATTTATGGATTTTTCTTTAGTTCCAGTTGCTGACAATAAATTTTTAAACTTTATCTATCTTGGACTTGCATCAAATGATAAAAATCTCATTGCCATGTTTAATACCAGGGGCAATACTATGGTTAAAGAATCACTTGTAGACGGTCTTGATATAGATTATCTTGATGGTGATTATATAGATGATAACAAAACCTACAAAAGAGCCTACCTTGGCGATTTATTAATCGGTGGTCTTAAATTATCTAAAGTGCCAGTTTTAGTTGCAAAAGATTCTGCCTTTGACCTTGGTGTTGATCCTTTAGGTAATACCAACGATTGCGATATGGTTTTAGGTTGGAATGTCATTTCTCAATTTGCATGGAGAGCAAATCCTAAAGAAGGTCGTTTTGAAGTTCAAACTTCAGATTTTCTAGAGCCAAGTAAAGAAAAAACCAACCAACCTATTATAAATATTGGCTTTAGTGACCAGACTTTAAAGGCTGCTATTGACACATCTAGGCCTCTTACAATTGTTTCTCCTAGCGTTGCTAAGCAAGCGGCACAAGCAGATAAGGAAATAAGCGACACCCTTTCTATGCTTGGCGAATCAATTGACGATATTACCCACCTTAGCCGTTTTACTTTCACAAACGACAATAAAGAAGTAAGACTGGGATCAACTCAAATTGAAAAAGATTTAGAGGGCAAGGATATTCAAATAGTCTTCGGAGCAGACCTTTTAAGGTCAACCAAGTGGGCTATTTACGGACCTAGCGGCTATATTAGATTAGAAAATTTCTAAAATGACTACAATAAAAGACATAGAAAATACTTTCAAGCCCCACTCAGACCCTGCTAGGGCAGCACAAATGGCTACCTATATGAGAAATCAGTTTGATTTTTATGGCATAGGAGCAAGCGAAAGGCGAAATTTATCCAAGGCCTATATAAGGGAAGGAAAGAAATCAAACAAAATCGATTGGAAATTTTTGACCACACTTTTTTCTCATCCTTATAGAGAAGTCAATTACCTAGGCCTTGATATACTAAAGGCTCAAAGTCATCTTATAACTATAGATGACTTTGAGAATCTTGTGGACTTGGCAAAAATCCGTCCATGGTGGGATACAATCGACAATATCGATTCTGTAATAGGAGAGCTGGGCCATGATTATGAGGATTTTGAGGAAAAAATCCTAGACCTTGCTGCAAGTGATAATTTTTGGCTTAGAAGAATTGCCATAGGTCATCAAAGAAAATACAAGGATAAAACTAATACTCATCTTTTAGCAAGAATCATAAAAATCAACTTAAATATTCCTTGTAGAGATAAAGATGAAAAGTTTTTTATAGACAAGGCCATAGGTTGGGCTCTAAGAGAGTATTCTAAGACTAACCCTCTTTGGGTTAGGTCTTTTATAGATGAAGAGATAAACGTTTTATCTAGACTATCGATTAGAGAAGCTAGCAAATATTTGCAATAACTAAGTTAAATTTTAGATTTAGTCATTAATGGCTAAAAAATATAAAAAAGTTATTGTATAAAATCAAAAATGTGATAAAATATAGGTATACGGAGGATATTATGAAAATTAGAAGAAATAAAGTCGGATACGGACTCCTTTCTTTAGCCCTAGTATTAGCTCTACCGCTAAACGCAAGTGCTACAGAAAACCTTACACCTGTGGTAAACACAGAAACAACAAGTGAATCATCAACAAATGATTCAGAAAATGAAGCACCAACAAAAGATGAAAAAGTAACACCTGATACAAAACCAATTGAAGATAATGAAATAAATCTTAAAGATACACAAGATACAACTAAACAAAATACCAATCCTAATGCAAATACTACAAACGATAACAAATCAGCTAACCCAGGATTAGAAATAGATAAAAACTCTAACTACATAAGCCAACAAGGCAAAGAACAAGAAGATAAGATAGAAGTAAGCTTTGATTCAGTAGAGTTAAGAAATAAAGATGCTGAAGGCAAGGCTGGCACATTCATCGAATTTATGTTTGGCATAAAGGGAAACGATTTAGAAAGAGGATACACTATATCTGTTTTTGCCCTTAAAGATGGCCAAGTTAAAAATCTAAGATTAGATAACTTTATAAGTGAAGATAAAGTCACCTCTGCAGGCAAAGAAATGGCCCTAGCAAGTGAACAAATTGAAAGCAATGACATCCTTGGTTTTAGAATAAAGAATAAAATCACCTACACCGGATCAGTAAAGGCTATAGTTGAAGTTGACGATGATGCCGAAGCTGGCGATTATTCACTATATTATGTAATAACCAGAGATGATAAAACAACAATAGGCAGGTTAGACGCATCTCTAGGTAAGAGTTCGGACGGTAGTTTTTACAAAATTAACGATAAAGCAAAAAAAGATTACGAACATTTTGGTGATGAAAAAGTAAATCCACTTGAAAATCTTCCATTTACAAAATATCTTCTAAACGATACAGAGGATGAGAAAAAGCTAACTGAATTTTTAAATTTTGAAACTACAGACTACAGCAAATATAAATTAGTAGCTACATCTATAAATCCAAATACTCTTGAAGTAAAAAGAGAAGACGTATTAGAACCAGAAAAATACAACCTTCCAGCAAACTCTCTAGTGAGATTCGACATAAGAGAAAAAACCGATGAAGAAAATCTAATTCTTGACTCAGAGATAAATACTTATGACTTTGAAATTTCAGAAGAAAAACCTCAAAATTCACTAATGAGCTTCATGGTAAAAGAAGGAGCAAATAAGGAAAAGACTCCAAAAGTTGATTCCGAAAAAGCTCTAAGAGAAGCCAAAGATAGACTTGAAGGCCTACTTGAAGAAAAGAAAAAATCTCTAGTAGAACTCTATCCTGACGAGACAGACAGAGAAGCCAAAGCCTTAGCAATAATCTTAAGAGAGCAAACTCAAAAAATCGAAGACTTAATCCAACAAGCTCTCCTAGACTACGAACTAGACAATCTAACAAAACTCGAAAAGGAAAATCCAAGCCAAGCCAACGAGGAATATAAACGCATCGCACAACTTGTAAAAGAAGCAGAAGATGTTAATAAAAAGGCTAATAACAAGCTAATCGAGCTAGATGAAATAAACTTAATCGATAACCACCTCGACCCACTTCTAAAAACAACTGACGGTGCAAAACCAGTATTAAACCTAGGCAGACTTACTCCACTAACATCAATTGCAAATCTAACCAAAGATTCTCCAATTGAAAGCGAAAGAGATTTCTCAACCAATCTTGAAAAGAAACTAGAGCATGCTGTAAAAATGGTTGAAACAGTAACAATAGATGAAAAAGATGACAAGAAAGCAAATGAAAACAAGGAAAAGGAAAACAAAGATCCAAATAAACAAGTGGTTCATCTAGACAAAAAAGCTACCGAAAAAACAAAAGAAGGAAAAGCAGAAAAACCACAAAAGACAGGGGCGAAAACAGAGCCAAAAGTAAATACACCAATCTTTGTTAAGTACCTTCAAACCTTGCAAAATAGGAGCAAACTGATAGATAACAAATAAAATTAGGAAGAAGGGGCTGCAAGGTAAAACTTGGCCCCTTCTTATATATTAATCTTTAATAGGTATCCTTAATTTATTTATATGGAATTATTTATATATATTTAAGACTTACATATTTATTTCAAACTTATATACATATATTTACAATAATTGACAGGATTATAAATATATATAAAAGAATCGTGCTTTAAATCCTAATTTTATAAAAAAATCGATGATAGTTTACAACGAACAAATTAGAACAAACATCAAAATATATTAAAAACCTAGCAAATAAGAGCTTTTGCACTTGTAAAAAAATTCAAAATGTTATATTATATAAGTAAGAAATATTAGATAATTTATCATAATAGAATTGTTATTATCTACAAATAACAAAAAACATAAAAAACAACTGGATGGAATGTTAAAGATTAAGGAAGAAAAAATGAAATTAAGAAAATATTGGTTAAAAGTAAATATAGCTAAGATAAGATTTCCAAGAAACATTAACGATGAAGAAGAGAAAGGAAGGAGGTTAATATGAAAGGGAAAATCAGTCTACTAACTAGAAAAATATTTGCATCAATCATAGCTGTCGTTATGTCAATACCACCTACAGCTTTTGCAAACACAAACCAACCTGTAGTCTATGACGCAAATTCATCAGTCATGGGCCTTGCAGAAACAAAGGACGCAGAAAACCCACAAGTAGCAAATGATGATGAAACAAAAGTAGCCAAAGACCTTGGCGATTATTACTTAGAAATAAGCTCCAAACTAGACCCTAGTCTAACAAAGATAGACTACACCATCAGAGCCAAGAGAAAAGAAAAATTAGACAAAGAAAGCCAAACAAATCTTTCATTAACCTTAACAAAGACACCTGCTTCTAATATTAATAACATCAAATTAGTATCAGCAAGTACAGATACCAAAACCAACAATCCAGACTTTAAAGAAGAATTAGACGGACTTGTAATTACATCCAAAGCAAATGATGAAATAATCTACGAGCTAAGCGCAGATGTAAATGAAGCCAAGGATAAAAGAGCCTATGAATTAATTGTTGGCGTAAAAGAAGACGACAAAGAAGCAAACATATTTGCCTACAATCTAGAAGCAAAAACAGCTATAACTCTCCAAGATAATAACGAAGTAGAAGTTATAAACCTTGTAAGCAAAGAAGAAAAACTTACAAAAGCTAAAGGTGAATACAAAAAAGAAGGCATCTTTGGCGGTATCTTTGCTAGTCGTGATACCATCACATGGACAGACTACATAGTAAATGAAAAAGAAGAAGTAACCTACGACTTTAACCTTGATCAAAACCAAGACATAACAAACTCACAAATAATCTTAGACTATTATGAACAAACTGAAAATGGTTTTGAAATCAAAAAAGAATTCTCACAAAAAATCGACTATTCAAACAAGATTAAGTTTGAAATCCCAGCTGGATTTGTAGCAAAAATAACATTAAAAACTGAGGTCGACAAGAAAAACACTGCCATCAAATCATACTCCCTAAATAATAGCGAGTTAAAAAACCCTATATATATAGAAGGAAATGAAAAAAATAATACAGATGACGAAGAAGACCCAGCGCCTGAAGATAAAAAAGCAGAAGAAAAAACTCAAAACAAGGAAGAAACATCCAACACTATCACAGTAAAGGATAAAACAACTCAGGAAGAAAAAGCCGAGGGAGAAAATCCTAGCAAAGAAAACAAGGATGGAAAAACTTCCGACACACAAATAGTAGTCACAGACGGATCTAACGAAGAAATCCCAGTAGTGGAAAAAGAAAACCCAGACCAAGACGATACTAAGCCACAAATATCTGCCCTAATCTTAAATAAAGATAGCCTAATCGGAAATCTTAAGACAGAAGGCAAATTAACAGACAACCTAGAAACTGTAATCACTGACCTTGCATCTTACCTAGACTCTTACAACGAAGAGAAAATCACAGACCAAGAGCTAAAGGATTTCACCAAGGCCCTAGCAGATAGAAACAACATAGAAAAATCCGACCTAAGATATTATCTAGAATCAATTCTTTCTGGACTAAATAAACAAAACAATAAGGCAGCAAATTTAAACTACGATGAAATAATCACCTATGCCTATCCAGAAAAGAAAGAAACAGAGATCAAGGTGGACGACCAAGAAGCTAGAAAACCACAAGAGACAAAAGAAACTAAGGGAAATTCTTCAGAAACAAACTCAACCGAAAAAGCATCTCCAGAAATCAAAGTAGATGATAAGGCAAGAGAAGAAAAAGCTAAAGCAAACCAAAAAGAAGCAGTCAAAGAATTTGACGCAGACCTAGCCAAATTAAAAGAAGAAGCAGCCAAAAATCCAGAAGAAAAAGGCGTCTTTGAAGGTTTAAAAAGCTTAATAGGTCAAACCGACCTCCAAAAGGCAGACAAGGAACTAAAGAAAGCTCTAGCTGATGAAAACAATGGTCTAGAAGAAATCCAAAATCTATTAGATAGCTTTAAAGAAAAATACAACCTATCAAAAGCCGACCAAGCAAAACTAATGGACGACAACGGCGATGCGATAAAGAAATTAATAGAAAAAGACGCTGACGAAAACTTCAGACCATCAATGCTATTTGCTAACGGTTCAGAAAATCCACAACCAGTAGGAGCAGGCTCTGGCGAGCTTAACCTTGATGGTAAGAAATTTACTATTATGACTAGGTTCGATACATCAAACATAATTGGAGCAATTCAAGCTGGTCAATCATTTACAATAAAACTTGATGAAAGGCTAACTGTAAAAGAACCTTCAACTTTAAAGCCAATAAAAGATAAAAACGGAGTTGTCATAGCAGAACCAACCTATAATCCGAATACAAATTCTATTACCTATACTTTAACGAAAGATATAAACAAGAACTTACAAATACCGTTAAACATTGATGTCGATTATAATATCGCAAAAATCAAAGAGCTAGACAAAGATGCAACAAAACACTCCATCAAAAACTCAATCACAGGAATTGGAGTTACAGGAACAGTCAAACTTCCAGAAACAGTTGTAGACAATGATGGTAAAGTAGTAAATCAAATCATAGAACCTGGTGGAGAAAATGTTTACGAAATCGTTGAGCAAGGCGATGACTATAAGGTTTATATGGATGCCTTTGGTACGCCAATAGTTGAAAATGGAAAACTAAAAGCCATTGACTGGACAATAAAATTTTCTGGTACAAAAAACTTAAAGGAATTAGGACTTATATCAAATGCTACATTAGTAAAAGGATCAGGGTTAAAAGATTTTGAAAGTATTTTATTAAATGGTAACCCTGTTCAAGCAGGAGATCTAAGCGTTAACCCTATAGAAGGACAACTTGGAATAGTAAAATCTAAAAATCACACACTAACTTTTAATACAAAAGAAGTTAAGTTTAACTTTAGAACTCCAGTTGAAGATGCGCCACAATCAAAATATGTAATTGACCTATCAGTTGTTCTCAAATTTAAAAGTAAATCTGGTGCTGTTAGGCTTATCTTTGATAAGGGATATAGCGAAGATGTTATAAAAGAAGAAACTTCAAAACGTGTTGATATGAACAACAGAACGACAATACTTGGAGAATTCACAAGTGAAAGTTCTGCAACATGGACTGTAACAGATGAAGTTTCAGCTGGTGATAAAGATGTAAAATTCCCACTTGCAACAAGAGAACTAACTGGAGAACAAAGTTTAGCTTCATCTAAGATGGCAGTTTACGGTTTAGATCAAGACGGTAAAATGGTTGTTAAAGTAAATGAAACAAACCTTAATAATCAAATTCCAGAAAAGGGAACAAACCCAACTGACTTTCAACTTCCAGGTAGAATTGCAGTTTATGAATACAAAACTTCATTAACAGAATCTGAACAAGGCTATTCACTTTCGGGAGTTAACCTAAACAAATACCAAGATCTTACTATAAAACAAACATGGGCAGGAATAGATTCTACTAAGAAAATGCCAGCTCAAGGATTTGTAGTTAAAGATGAAAATGGCAATGCAATTTCTCCAGAAATAAGA
>QWCK01005269.1_pt1 | contig 11904 bp, 10 predicted proteins | sample 1972571 | NCBI WGS metagenome assembly QWCK01 (sample SAMN09866710, study PRJNA288562) | Human gut metagenome isolate term2_stool, whole genome shotgun sequencing... | isolation source: gut | host: Homo sapiens | place: USA: California
CCGCGCACCACGGGAGGAACGCCATCACCGTGTGCGACAACGTGCCGCCCGACAGCAGGTTGATCACATCCGTATAGGCCAGTTCCTGCGCGAACCCTTTTCCATTCCATGAGCCGTTCGACGAGAACACGTTACAGGTCACAATGGCCTGCGCGCCTTCCACAAGGTGCGCCGTCCGCTGGATCTTCCACGGCCGGGGGATCGTCAGCCTGACCGGCAGCGTCGGATCATCCAAAAGGATGTCCTTCCCCCCGGGGCTCACGGGCATTTCCCGGATCGTGCTTGCCTGATACCCCGCGTCTTCAAGCATCCGACGGAGCCCGCGCTCCAAATCGAAACGCATCGGCGTATCAAGCACGCTGCGGTTGACGAGGTTCCCTATGCCGTGCCTTTTGGAGACGAACCCTTCGCGGCAAAGGATGCTCAACGCTTCCCGCACCGTAGCCCGGCTTACGCCCAACAGGCGGCACAACTCTTCCTCGGAAGGAAGCCTGCGATCCGGACCGCACTGCGTACGGGCCAATTCGAGAATAGCCTCTTTCACTTCCACATACAGGGGTTCCCGTTGTTCCCTAACTCGTCTGACGTCTGACGACTTTTCCATAACTCACCCCATGTGGCCTGTCAATGTTTTCCCTCTACGAAAAATACGGCGGAAAGCGGACATATCCTCTTCCCGTTTTTGCGGAAAAGGATGCCATGCCATCCCACGCGGCTCCAGTTGCGCCCGTTACGTTAGCAAAGCCACCAAAGAAATGGCAAGCGGCCTTCCCCCCGTCGTGCCCTCGGGCATATGCCGATCCGTCCGCCTTTTCAGCAAAGACGGTGTTCCTCTTCTTTGGAGCTTGACAATTTTTCAGCGCCATGTTTCATGGTACAATTGGATGAAAGAATCTTTTACATTATTTCAATAGGTTAAGCATTATGATCGGACCGATTACAGACAGTTGCGCTCTTTTCGTCGGCGGGCTCGCCGGAACCCTCTTCTCCGGGTTCATCCCGAAGCGCGTCAAGGAAACGCTTCCCCTCATCTTCGGCGTGATCACGCTGTGCATGGGCTCCACCCTCGTGAACAAGGCTTCAGCACTTCCCGTCGTGGTCATGGCCCTCATCGTGGGTTCCGTCATCGGCGAGCTCGTCTTTGCCGAATCTTTTCTTGCCAAGTGCATCAGGGCGCTGTTCCGCCTCGCAAAAAGCAAGCACTGCGGCAATGAGACGTACATCGTGAACATCATCACCCTTGTTTCCGCCTTCTGCTTCGGCAGCATGGGCATCTTCGGCGCGATAAACGAAGGCATCACCGGGTCCACGGACATCCTCCTCACCAAGGCCGTTCTCGATCTGTTCAGCGGCATCGTGTTCGGGACGCTTTTCGGCCTCTCGGTCAGCCTCATCGCCATACCCCAATTCGCCATCCTCGCCCTGCTCTATGCTTCCGCCGCCTTCCTCGCCCCGTACATGACGCCGGGAATGCTCAGCGACTTTACCGCCTGCGGCGGCGTCATCTTCGTCGCCACGGGGCTGCGCATGTGCGGCATCAAAATCTTTCCCGTGATCAACATGCTGCCGTCCATGCTCATCATCATGCCGCTCTCGGCGCTGTGGGCACGCTATGTCGGGTGAGCGCCGCCGTACATAGGGATGCAACGCCACGAAAAGGGAGGCCCGCATCCCGCCCTCCCCTCTCGCGGAGGTGCCGGGAAAACGCGGCGTTAACATATTCTTTACGCCGCTCAGGGTAGGTTGCAGTCCAACCAACCGCAAACGCAGCAAGGAGCGATCTCATGGAAAAAAGGTATCTTTGGGGATTCACTGGCCTTTTACTCTGTGGAATCGTCGGGCTTGCCGAAGCGCATGACGGATACAGGAAACATTCCCCAAACCGTCTCCTCATCCCGCCGCAAACGTATGCGGACAACTGCGGCTCATGCCATACGGCATACTCCCTTGCTGCTGCCGTCCGGCTCATGGAAACGGCTCATGGGGGATCTTCCGAACCATTTTGATGCCGCCGTCGAACTCGACGCCGCGGACAAGGAGCAGATCGGCGCGTGGCTTCAAGGCAATGCCGCGGACACGGGAACCACCCGGCGCGGAAGCAAAATTGCCAAAAAACTTCATGGCGACACGCCCGTCAGAATCACGGAAAGCCGTTGGTTCATACACAAGCATGATGATGTTTCACAAGGTTCCATTGCCAAGGCTCAAGGATTGAAGAACTGCGCCGCCTGCCATGCCGATGCCCAGCGAGGCGCCTTCTCGCGGTAGGCGGGAAAGGCCTCGGTGTTTATTGCGGCAAGGCAGATACAGATTGGCTGAAAAAGCCTTTTCCGTGACTCTTGCCCGACTTCACGGCCCCCTTGAAACAGCAGGACGGCAAATGCCGCTGCCGGCATCCGCCGCCCTGCAAAAGAGAGCTCCCCACGTTTTGATTGTCTTGATCCGGGGTCGGCACTCATACGCCCTCTTCGGACGCCGTTTGCCCTATATGCGCCGCAAAGGCACGCCCCGCGCCAAGCAGGGCCGGGAGCATGTACTCGCGGTTAAAACGGATAATCGGCAGGCGGTCGACCGCAACAATATCCATATGGCCCAGTGTGTCCTCAAGGCGGTCAAGGCATTGTATCGCCCCTCGGCCCGTCCCTCCGGCACAGGCGACCAAGAGGCTCTTTTTCCCTTTCAGGAAATGGTTACGGCGCGTCTCGCACCGGCGCAGGCGATCCAGAAAAGCCTTCAGGTTCTCGGCAAGATCGTGCCAGTAGACGGGCGTGATCCAGACAATCGCCTCGGCGGAAACGAGTCTCTGATAGTCTTCCGAAAAATCATCGTTGATCACGCACCTGCCTTCGCTCCTGCAAAGCCCCCACCCATTCCCGCACGCCCGGCAACACCTGATGTCCCGCTTATTCAGGTGCAGAGCCTCGGCCTCACCGCCCGCCTCTGACAGCCCTTTCAAAATGTTGTCTTTGGCGGCAGAGGTCAAACCGTCTTGGTTGGGACTTGCCCATACGACCAATATCGACATGGCAACCTCTCTATCCGTTGAGATTTTCCCGTTTAAAACCACCTGCACGGCAAGCTGAACACTGGGCAGTTTGTTCCGCGCGCTTCATCCCGAAGCTTCGTGGGGGAAACAGTAAAACCGTCGCGCTCTGAAGGTCAAGAACCCGCGCCATATCCTCACTATGTGACGGCACAAACGGTGGCGGGGATTCACGCCGCCTTTGAGATGTTGCCCTTTTTTATTTGGAGAGGCGCGGAATACCATTTTGATAACATTAATTTGACAAAAGTAACACCTTGACCTATACACAATCATCGCAAAACGCCCAGGGAACCGATGTGGACGGTGACAGGGGCGTTTTCTTTCCCCGTTTTCTCTTTTTATATCAGTATGTAATCCGTTTATGGGCATGGAGGGAATCCGCCCGAAGCCAGTGCCCGCTTGATGCAAAAGACCTCTCATTGACACCGTCGGCGGTGGCCGGTATACCTCGTATTACATTTTTTATACGCGTAACACTATACTCTACATCTAAGAAAACAACGTGTTACGAAACAGGATCTCGGAACAGTCCGAAGGATCGCGCTCCAAGGAAGGCAGACTATGAACAGCAGACAACTGATGGCTTCTCTCGCACGGAAAACGCTGGTGTTCATCGCCATGATGTTTCTGTTGTCGCTGATCGTTTTCTATGTATCCCGCCTGACCCCCGGCGATCCTCTCCAATCCTTCTACGGCGACGCCATGCAGTCCATGACGACCACGGAACTGGACGCCGCACGGGAACGGCTGGGGCTGAACGGCCCCATCTGGATGCAGTACGCCAAATGGATCGGGAACGTCATGCAGGGGGATTTCGGCATCTCCTTGAAATACAAACGCCCCGTCCTCGATGTCGTTTCTCCGCTTATCGGCAATACGCTCATGCTCGGCGGCATCGCCTACGCGCTGGTCTTTATGCTCGCCATCGCGCTTGCCCTCTTCTGCGCCCGGTTCGAGGACACTTTCATGGATCGGTTCGTCTGCCGCATCGGTACGGTAGCCTTTTATGTGCCCGCCTTCTGGATGGGCGTGGTGCTGGTGCTCGTTTTCAGCGTCAACCTCAAACTGCTGCCGAGCAGCGGTGCCTACGGGATCGGGAAATCCGGCGATTTGACCGACCGCCTGCGCCACCTCGTCCTGCCGCTCATCGTCATGGTGGCGAGCCACCTGTGGTATTACGCTTACATGATCCGCAACAAGCTGCTGGATGAAATCCGCCGTGATTACGTGCTGCTGGCGCGGGCCAAGGGGCTCGGAAGGACACGGGTCCTGCTGAGCCACTGCCTGCGGAACGTGCTCCCCACCATCGTCAGCATCATGGCCATCTCCATCCCCCACGTCCTGAGCGGCACCTATGTGGCGGAATCCGTATTCAACTATCCGGGCATCGGCCTGCTCGCCGTATCCAGCGCCAAATACCATGACTACAACCTGCTGATGCTCATGGTGCTGATCACCGGAGCGATGGTCATGCTGAGCAGCCTTGTCGCGCAGGCCGTCAACGAAGTCATCGATCCGCGCATGAAGTCTTCTGACGGGGTCGTGTGCTGATGGACGCCTCTTCCAACGATGCCTTCACGATCGTCGGGGCCGGGTACAGGGCGCACCAGCCCGCCATACGGAAAAAAGGCTTCTGGGCTCGGCTGAAAGGCAAGCCCACCCTCTCCGTCGCCGTGTTTTCCGTGATCGCCCTCGGCTGCCTTTTTTCCAACCTGATCATCAACCATGATCCCGCCGAACTCTTTCTCATGAACGTCAATGAGGCTCCCAATGCCGAATTCTGGTTCGGCACGGACTCTCTGGGGCGGGACATTTACTCGATCATCTGGTACGGCGGCAGGGCTTCCATCTTCATCGGGCTGATGAGCGCCGCGGTCATTACCCTTATCGGGGTTTCCTACGGCTGCCTGTCCGGGGTCGCCTCCGGCGTGGTGGACAGCGCCATGATGCGGGCGGTGGAACTCCTGCAAAGTGTCCCGGTCCTTCTGTCCCTGCTGCTGATCCTTTCTCTCATGGGCAAACCGAACGAGCTCACCATCGCTCTCGTCATCGGCGTCACCGGCTGGTTCGCCCTGTCCCGCATTGTCCGGAGCGAAGTTCGGCAGATCCGCAACAGCGAGTACATCCTCGCCTCGCGCTGCATGGGCGCGCGGTTTCCCTTCATCATGCGCAAGCACCTCATCCCGAACTTCGTGTCGGCGATCATGTTCGTGGTCATTTCCAGCATCAGCACCAGCATGGCGATGGAAGCGACCTTGAGTTTCCTCGGACTGGGCCTGCCTGTGGACGTGCTCTCATGGGGGAGCATGTTGGCATTGGCCGACCGGGCGCTCCTCCTCAACTCGTGGTGGGTCATCCTCATCCCCGGGGTTTTCCTTGTGGTTACGCTGCTGAGCATCACCAGCATCGGCCATTACTTCCGAAAAAGAAGCAACCAAGGGCCAAGCAACCTGTAACCACAGGTCGCCTTTATAAATACAGGCAACGTACGACAATCCGAAAAGGAGAACTTCGTGAAGAGGAACGTATTGACCGCTCCGGTCTTGAAAACGGTTCGCTGGGGCCTCATGTGCCTTGCGCTCTGTCTCGCCTCAATGCCCGCCAACGCCGCCGACGAAATGGCGAACACCCTTGTCTACGCCGGGGAAAACGAGGACACCATCAACCCCCTGCTCAACAACCATCAGGAACTGCCCACAATCATTTTTTCCGGCCTGATGAAGTACGACGCCAAGGGCCAGCCGGTTCCCGAACTCGCCGAGAGCTTCACCTATGATAAGGGGGCGCACACCTATGCCTTCAAGCTGCGCGACGGCGTGAAATGGCACGACGGCAAGCCCCTCACCGTGGAAGACATCCTGTTCACCTACGAAGCGCTGACCAAAGACAAGACGCTGGCCTCATCCATCACCAGCAACTACGAGGACATCAAGTCGATCACGGCGCCTGACGCCCAGACCGTGGTCTTCACCTTGTCCAAGCCCAACGCCGCCATGCTGGACAACTTCACCATCGGCATCCTGCCCAAGCACCTGTTCGCGGGCAAGGACATCAACACCGCCCCCGCCAACCAGCACCCCGTGGGCACCGGGCGTTACAAGTTCGTGGAATGGGACACCGCCGGCGGCATGATCATTCTGGAAAAGAACAAGGACTACTACGGCAAGGTGCCGAACATCGACCGGATCGTCTACAAGACCGTCGCCGTCGAAAGCACCAAGGCCCTCATGCTCCAGTCCGGGGAAGCGGATCTGGCGTGGCTGAACGCCAAGTATGCGGACACGTTCCGGGGCAAGGACGGCTACAAGAACATCGACTTCGCCACCGCCGACTACCGTTCCGCCGCTATGGATTTCCATACCGACTTCTGGAAGCGAAACGGCGACTCCATCGGCGTTCTGAACTACGCCCTGAACAAGGACGCCATCGCCAAAAGCGTGCTGAACGGCCAGGGGTTCCCTGCGTTCAGCCCCATCCAGATGAACGCCTACGGCGGCAACAAGGCCGCGGACATCTACTCCTACGATCTCAAGAAATTCGCCGCCGAAATGGAAAAGCTCGGCTGGAAGAAGGGCAAGGACGGCATCTACGAGCGCAACGGGCAGAAGTTCTCGTTCACGATTCAGGTCCGGGACTATGAGGAAGAGCGCGTAGACATCGCCAAGGTCATCGCCAACGAATTGAAGAAAGCCGGGGTCGACATGCAGATCGTCCTCGTCACCAAATTTGACTGGAAGGCCGGGTACAACGGGTTCCTTGCCGGGTTCGCCGCCGAATTCGACCCGGACGGCGTCTACAAGGATTTCGTCACCGGAGCCAGCGACAACACGATGGCCTATTCCAACCCCAAGGTCGACGAACTGCTGAAAAAGGGCCGCGCCACCGAAGATCCGGCCCAGCGCAAGGCCATCTACGGCCAGTTTGAGGAAGCCTATGCCGAACGCCCCGGCCACCTGCTGGTCGCGTACCTGAACGGCAACTACGTCAGCATCGCCGGGCTGAAGGGGCTTGATACCGCGCGCGTTCTCGGCCACCATGCCGTGGGCGTCATGTGGAACATCGAAGACTGGACGCTGAACCGCTAACCGCACGCAGCAGGGCCGTCCGGGACATCCGGGCGGCCCCGGCTGCCTTTTCGGAGCACCGAGGAAGACATGGACACCGTATTGGAACTGGAAAACGTTTCCGTTCATTTCGACACGCCCGACGGAACCGTTCAGGCCGTCCGGGACGTTTCGCTGTCCCTCAAGAGCGGCGAAACGCTTGCCATCGTGGGCGAATCCGGATGCGGCAAGTCCGTTTTGTGCAAATCGGTCATGAAACTCCTTCCCGGCAATGCCCGGATCAGCGGCAAAATGCTCATCGACGGCAAGGACATTGCCCCGTATACCGAAAAACAGATGCGCAAGCTGCGCGGTTCCCTGTTTTCCATGCTGTTTCAGGACCCCATGACCACGCTGAACCCCACGATCCCCATCGGGAAGCAGATCACGGAAGCCGTGCTGAAACACCGCAAAATGAGCCGGGAAGATGCGCAAAAACTGGCCGTGGAGATGCTCCACCGCGTAGGCATCGACGATCCAGCCCAGCGGATGCTCTTGCAGCCGCACTATTTTTCCGGAGGGATGCGCCAGCGGTGCGTGCTTGCCATCGCGCTGGCCCTGAACCCGCACATCCTCTTCGCCGACGAACCCACTACGGCGCTGGATGTGACCGTACAAGCGCAGATGCTCGACCTGCTGCGTGATATCCAACGCAAGACCGGCATCGGCATCGTGCTGGTTTCGCACGATCTGGGCGTGGTCGCCCGCATCGCGGACCGGGTCGCCGTGATGTATGCCGGGAAAATCGTCGAGATCGGGACCGCCGAGGAAATCTTTTACGACCCGCGCCACCCGTACACATGGGGGCTGCTAGGCGCCCTTCCCTCTCAGGCCGTGGAAAACGGGGAGCTCAGGGGGATTCCGGGTATGCCGCCGACGCTCCTTGATCCGCCTCCGGGTGACGCCTTCGCCGAACGCAATCAGTATGCCATGAAAATCGATTACGAGCGGATGCCTCCGATGTTCCCCGTTTCCGAAACCCACAGCGCCGCAACATGGCTTCTGGATGAAAGGGCGCCCGCGGTCACGCCTCCCGTCACCATCAAACGCCGCGGTATGGTCCATTGAAGAATCCGGTTCTTTTATCCGTCAGAAACTACAAGCAGCATTTCCCCATCAACAAGTCCCTGACGGTGCACGCCGTCAACGGGATTTCTTTCGACTTGCGAAAGGGGGAAATCTTCGGGCTGGTCGGGGAATCCGGCTGCGGCAAGTCGACGGTGGCGCGCGCCATTATGGGCATTTATACCCCGACGGAAGGCGAGATTTACTTCAAAGACTTTCTGATCTCGGAAAAGCGCTCCTACCGGGAGCACAAGAAAGATATCCAGCGCAATATGCAGGTCATCTTCCAGGACTCTGCGGCGGCCCTGAATCCTCGCATGAAGGTTGCCGACATCATTGCGGAGCCCTTGGTTATCAATCGTGTTTATCCCGATAAGGTCCGGTTGCGGGCCGAAGTGGACAAACTGCTCACGCTTGTCGGGCTGGACACCAGCTACGGCAACAAATTTCCGGCCGAGATCTCCGGCGGGCAGCGCCAGCGCGTCGCCATCGCCCGCAGCATAGCCGTCAACCCCGAACTGATCGTCGCCGACGAGCCCGTTGCGTCACTCGACGTTTCCATACAGGCGCAAATCGTGTCCCTCTTTCAGCACTTGCAGCGGCAGCATGGCTTCACGTTCCTGTTCATCGCGCACGACCTGTCGATGGTCCGCTACCTCTGCGACCGCGTGGGCGTCATGTACGAGGGCAGGCTGGTGGAGCTCGCCCCGGCGAAAGAGCTTTTTGGGAACCCCCTGCATCCCTATACCCGTGCGCTGCTCTCCGCCATTCCCGTACCGGATCCTGTTCACGAACGCTCAAAAAAGATCATCCCCTACACGCATGAAACGGCGGATCTGAGCGGGGAATGGCGGGAAATCCTGCCGGAACATTTTCTGCTCGCCCGGAGTGAGTAAGGCCATATCGCGGGCCGGATTTTACATTTCCGCTACGCATTTCCCTGAACCATCCCGCCGGTAGCGCGGGGAGGCTTCATCCGTACAAGGCACGGACATGGCGTGATCTCCTCTTCCGGATAGGAAAAACTCCTCGGGATGTCTCGCATGGCGCCACCTTGAAGGGCATTCATCTCCGGCAGTATCCTTTTCAATCTCTTTTTTCCGTGCGCTCAACGATATACAGTTCCCCGGCTTTTCCCCTTTCATCATCAATAAGTTCGTTCCATTCGGCAAAAAAGATATCTTTATACGATTCGTATCCCCTTTTATGTAATTCATTTTTCAACCATCCTTCATCCTTTTCCATCATTTCCAGAGCGCCTGTATCTATTGTCCCGTTCGTTATGAGTATATTTGATGTTTTGCGGGCATCTTTTTTCTGAATGGTGGCCTGCCCATTCGGCTCAATCTGCGCATTCCATATATCATAGAGGGAGTGAACGCCCTGGATTCTGGATAATGTCGCAAAATCAGCGATATCAAGACCCAAGAGTTCAAATTTATCCTGTAAATACTTGCCTTTTATCACAACAGGAGTAGGCCTTCCCACTATCATCTTCTGACCGGACTCCGTGTGTATGCGCAGGGCATTTACCCCTAATACCAGAAGTTGCCATATCGCCAATACGATTATGAATTGTACGGTAGTTATGTCCTGATTATAAATAACACCGCCAATGATGCCGCCCATCACGAAATTGCCTATAAGGTCGACCGGGGTCATCTGTGCCAATTGGCAGCGATTGGTCGTCCGCAGCACCCAAAGAAAACCGATCAGCCCTACAGCCAGTTTGATCGCAATGTTCCCGTATGAAAGAAGCGAAGCTATCATGGCACTATCCATTGAACTCTCCAGAAACGTTCTCTCTCAAGCCCTCTAACGGCCTAGGCGTATTCCCTTTGCTCTCCCTTGCCTGTTTTTCGTGGTCCAAGGATACGCCCAGAAAACCTTGCTGTCCGTTATCTTATTCCGGAGGAGGCGATAAACAGCCAGGGCAAGGGAGTGAAATGACACACTCCAAACTGGAAAAGGCAATCCCATCCGTCATCTATGAAAATCAAACGCTAAACGCCCTTTACATTCCAATGGCCAGCGATTATTGCTTTATGAAAATACTGAGCAAAGGTACCCCATGTCTCGTTTCCGCCATCAGATTTCAGGCATGACCTGACGCCGTCTGCGGTGGGGCTGTATGTCCCCGTCACAGTTGGCGGTGTGCTGATAGCGGCATCCCCTCCCGCCTTTCTTTCCTGACGGACATTCCCCCATCGCTTTTCCCGTATGGTTGCATACGGGCTTTTTTGTATCTTGTGCGCGGTACACGTTTCACTGCCGCGCGGAGGCTCCGGAATCCTTTCGGAGCGTTCATACACAACAAGCATTGGGAAATGTCCATGTTCGCACCCTTCCGCCGGGCACCCCTTGCCGGGCTTACCGCACACGGCCTGCTCGGGAAACCCTCGGCCGAGCTTCCCTCCTTTGAGGCGGCCTCGTTTTCACGGCACGCCACTCCCCGCCCATCGCGGCCGTGTCCAAGGACAGGGCCTTCGAAGCTCAATGCGTCTGCCCTAAGCCTTTCGCCGATCGGGAAAACTACGCGCTTGTCGAAAACGGTAAGCCCCTCGGCGTTTCCTGATACCCCTGCCTCGAAGAGTTCTTCCGGAGCCGCTTTCTTTCGTGCCCAGAAGCATATGGACATGGGCACGCCCGTGAAGAGCCTCTGCCCGTTCCGGACGGAAGGGCGGGCTCCCGCCACCCCCAAGGGTTCCGTATCCGACGCCGCCCCCATAAGGAGAACCGTATGCCTGTAGCCGGTGTCGATGTCGGCTCCGTAGCCGCCAAAGCCGTTATCTTCGATCCCCAATCGCGTTCGCTGTTGGGCAAGGCCGTCCTGCCCACAGGCTGGAACGCGCGCGAGGCCGGGGAAAAGGCGCTGGCCGCCGCCTGTGCCGACGCGGGCGGGATCGCGGCATCCCGTATCGTCGGAACGGGGTACGGGCGCATTTCCCTGCCCTTTGCGGACAAAGTGGTCACGGAGATCACCTGCCACGCGCGCGGTGCCGTCCACCTCTTCCCCGGAACGGGCGTTGTGCTCGACATCGGAGGGCAGGACAGCAAGGTCATCAGTACGGCCCCGGACGGCTCGGTGCAGGATTTTCTGATGAACGACAAGTGCGCGGCGGGCACGGGCCGTTTTCTACAGGTCCTTTCCGGCATCCTCGGCATGGAGCTGGCGGAACTCGGTGAAGCCGCCGGACGGGGAAAGCCCGCCGCCATTTCCAGCATGTGCGCCGTATTCGCGGAGACGGAAATCATCGGCCTGCTTGCGCGGGGTACGCCACCCGCCGATATCGCCGCCGGCGTCTTCCGCTCCATCGCCCGGCGTATGCGGGGCCTTGCCGCCCGCATACCCTTGCGCGGCGAATGCACGTTCACGGGCGGGCTGGCGACAAGCCCTTCGTTCGGCAGGCTGCTTTCCGAAGAACTCGGCGTCCCGGTCAACGTGCCCGAGTATCCGCAACTCGTCGGAGCCATCGGAGCGGCCTTGATTGCCGCCCGCATCTGAACGGCTTCACCACCATACCTTGAAGGAGAACTTTCATGGCATACGCAAGTCTCGAACGGTTCCGCGACATCACCGGGCGCAATGTGCTGGCGCTGCAACAAGCCAAAGAAGCGGGGAAAAAGGTCGTGGGCCAGTACTGCATCTATTCGCCGCTGGAAATCGCCCTTGCCGCAGGAGCCATTCCG
>QWCK01005270.1_pt1 | contig 11904 bp, 10 predicted proteins | sample 1972571 | NCBI WGS metagenome assembly QWCK01 (sample SAMN09866710, study PRJNA288562) | Human gut metagenome isolate term2_stool, whole genome shotgun sequencing... | isolation source: gut | host: Homo sapiens | place: USA: California
CTTCATCTTGGAGATCGTCGTCTATCTGATCCATTATGGCTTGGCGAAGATCTTCGTCGACGTCCTCGTCCCAACCAAATTCCTGAATGACTTGTTCTTCTTTAAACCCCATCTCCGATACGGATAGGGAACTTTCGTGCCTTTCGCGTGTGGTTTCCACGCTCTCTAAGTTACATGATTAAAGCGTAAGGGGGAAACACGGACGCCAACATATAGAAAACTGCCCTCTCTTTTAGCAAAGTTTAGTAGTTTTTAGCCTCTTGCGCCCTCGCCCTGTCCCCTGCGCTCGGCTCGAAGGTTTAGCGATCCTGGGAAACTCAGTTGCGCCGGAGCTTGAGGCCTTGAGTAACTGCTGGGAACCCTAGTCTCTAAGGGTTCTTTGCGAGCCGGTTGGCTCCAGTAGCCAAAGCGCGAAAAATAGTTAACAATTGGCAAGTATGGTCTTTTCTGTTGGAGGAGCAACTAAACCTATGAGTGAAAATAAGGCATCCCTGGACTCTGTACACCAGTTAGCTAGCGCCCTGCCAGATCCAGATCCCCAGGAAACCCGGGAATGGCTGGATTCCTTGGATGATCTGATTAAAGAACGCGGTTCGGAGCGTACTCGCGATATCTTGTTGCGGATGCTTTCTCAAGCAGGCGAACAAAACGTGGCGGTGCCTGCCAATTTAAATACGCCTTTCACCAACACGATTAAGCCGCATGATGAACCGACTTTCCCCGGGGATGAACGCATCGAGCGGGACTATCGCCGTTGGATGCGCTGGAATGCCGCAGTGCAGGTTACCCGCGCACAACGTCAAGGGGTGCATGTTGGGGGGCACATTTCCTCCTATGCCTCTATCTCTACTCTTTACGAGGTGGGCTTTAACCATTTCTTCCGCGGCAAGTCTCATCCGAGCGGCGGGGATCACGTGTTTTTCCAAGGGCACGCCTCCCCCGGTATTTACGCTCGCGCATTTTTAGAGGGGCGGCTTTCTGAGGAGGATATGGATGGTTTCCGTCAAGAACTATCTCAAGCCCCTCACGGTTTGCCTTCTTACCCGCATCCGCGACACCTACCCGAGTTTTGGGAATACCCCACCGTGTCTATGGGGCTGGGGCCAGCCGAGGCGATTACCCAGGCCTGGTTTGATACCTATTTGACTAACCGGGGAATCAAGGACTGTTCTGACCAGCACACTTGGGCTTTCCTAGGTGATGGGGAAATGGATGAACCCGAATCGCGGGGAATGTTGCAGCTGGCGGGACAGCAAAAGCTCGACAACCTCACGTTTGTCGTGAACTGTAACTTGCAGCGTCTGGATGGCCCAGTACGCGGTAACGGACAGATTATTCAGGAACTAGAGTCTTTCTTCCGAGGCGCCGGCTGGAACGTTATCAAAGTAATTTGGGGTCGCGGCTGGGATCGCTTGTTAGCCAAGGATCATGACCATGCTCTACTGAAAGTGATGACCGAATGCCTGGATGGTGACTACCAGACTTTCAAAGCTAATGATGGCGCTTATGTGCGTAAACACTTCTTTGGACGGGATCCGCGCACCGCAAAAATGGTAGAGGACTGGACCGACGAAGAGATTTGGGATTTGCGGCGGGGCGGACATGATTACCGCAAGGTTTACGCCGCCTATCATGCAGCCATGGCGCATAAGGGACAGCCGACTGTTATCTTGGCGCACACCATTAAGGGATATGTGCTGGGTGAAACTTTCGCGGGACGCAACTCCACGCACCAGATGAAGAAGCTGACCTTGAAAGATTTGAAGGCGCTACGCGACCGGCTACATATTCCGATTACTGATGAACAGCTGGAGAAAGATCCGCAGCTGCCTCCCTATTACCGCCCCTCGGAGGATCATCCATCCTTGCAATATATGTTTGAGCGGCGGGAAAAGTTAGGGGGATTTTTACCTTCGCGTCCTAAAGAACGCAACCAGATGCAGATTTCTTTACCCGACGATTCCGTGTATGACGTCCTCAAAGGAGGTTCCGGCAAGCAGAAAGTTGCCACCACCATGGCGCTGGTGCGTCTAATGAAAGAGTTTTTAAAGGATGAAGAGTTTGGCAAGCGGATTGTGCCGATTGTGCCGGATGAGGCGCGGACTTTCGGGATGGACTCCATGTTCCCCTCCGCGAAAATCTATAACACTCTGGGCATGAATTACACGGCAGTCGATGAAGATTTGATGCTGCATTATTCCGAGGGTAAAGATGGCCAGATTCTGCACCCCGGGATTAATGAGGCGGGAGCAGCTGCCGCTTTCCAGGTGGCCGGCACTTCCTATATGTCTAATGGGGCACCCACTATCCCGTTCTACCTGTTCTATTCGATGTTTGGTTTCCAGAGGACGGGTGACCAGTTCTGGGCGGCCGGAGACCAGTTGGCACGAGGTTTCGTGATTGGCGGAACCGCGGGACGTACTACTTTGACTGGGGAGGGTCTGCAACACGCTGACGGTCACTCCCCGATTATTGCCGCCACTAACCCGGCGTTCGTACAGTACGATCCGGCCTATGCTTACGAGTTGCGCCATATTATTCGTGACGGTTTGCAGCGGATGTATGGGGATGGCTCCGATGGACGCGACCAGAACGTCATGTACTATTTGACGGTTTACAATGAGGCGATTCAACAGCCCGCAGAACCTGAAGGAGTCGACGTTGAGGGGATTTTGCGCGGCATGTATGCCTTGACCGGCCACTATGAAAATGGCGGGCCGAAGGTAGAACTGCTAGCTTCAGGGATTTCGGTTCCTTGGGCGCTGCAGGCGCAAAAGCTTTTGATGCAGGATTGGGGGGTGGACGCGGCTGTCTGGTCGGTGACCAGTTGGCATGAGCTGCGCCGGGACGGTATGGAGAGCGATCGTCATAATCTGCTTCATGCGGATGAAGAATATCGCTTGCCCTATGTTACTCAGCGGCTCCGTAACGCCACTGGACCGGTGATTGCGACTTCGGATTATGACCATCTGGTTCCCGATATGATTCGGGGCTGGGTGCCGGGACGCTACAAGGTGCTGGGCGCTTCCGATTTCGGGTATTCCGATACCCGTGCCGCCGCACGCCGCCACTTCTTGATTGATGCAGAGTCCCTGGTGGTTCAGGCTTTGGAGGCTTTGAATGAGGACGGGATTCTTCCAGATCGCTCGGTGGTAACTCAGGCCTTAAATCACTATGACCTGCTAAATCCGAACGCCGGTTCTTCTGGCGAACAGTAAAGTCTGACACTAATAGCATCAGGGGGGCGCCCATTTCCCAATGGGCGCCCCCCCTTACTTTCTGGAGCTACCCCCACCCCAAAAAATGCGCCCCCAATTGAGTCTGGAGTTACTATTTGCCCTATTAAAGGGCACTAGGTCGCATTAACCCGCTTATTGCGAACCCGGATAACCCTGGTCTTATTTCTCGGGGTTTACCAAGAGTTGCCGCCGCTACCGCTAGCGATAGATTTCTTTGCTATGCCCGATTGCTAAGGCTTGAATATAGAAGTGGTCATCCTCAATCTCACAGATGAGGCGATAGTTTCCGATGCGGTAACGCCACTGCCCCACATAGTTCCCGCGCAATAAGCAGGAAGCAACCAGTTGTGGGAGGATAAGGCTATGGAAAAAGCTGAAGTTTCTGCGGAGCAAATTGAGCGGGTATCGCAAATGGAGGCAGCGCTAGTGCGCCTAAATGACGCGATCACAACGGTTGATGCCGCGTTGGATACCTATGAGCAGATGTGGGACGATTACCGCGATCTAGATAGCTACTATTCCGGGAAAGCCTGGTGGGAAGATTTAGAGGCCGATAACCAGGGGCTTTTGCCGGATGATTTACCGCGCGGGGTTCTTTCCGAGGACGCAGCCTATGACGCCCTCGGCAACGCCGAAGCTCTGCGTGAGCGACTAAAAGAAATCGCCCAATCCGGTTATAGCTCAAAAAACTAACCCTTGCGATTATTTCGATTGTTTGCAACCATAAATATATGGACACCGACATAAAATCCTCCACAAACCAGGGAGTTACCCTTCCTCCGGAAGAACTCGAGGGGCTGCTAAACACTTCTCGTTTTCTGGAAAATTCGCCGGCTCCCGCGTTACTTCTTGGTCCGGACGGACAGCAAGTAGAACTACCGGAACAGGTTTACAAGGCACTGCTGGACGTAGTAAAGGCAATGTCAAAGCGTCAGGCGATAGCGGTTGTACCTTATGAACAGAAGCTCACTACTCAAGATGCAGCCGATTTCCTCGGTATTAGTCGACCGACGCTAATCAAACAATTGGAATCCGGTGCGATCCCTTATGAAAAGCTTCCCGGTAGCCGTCACCGGAGAATTCTTCTCGCTGATCTACTTGATTACCAGTCAAGAAGGCGCGAACAGCGCCGTGAACTATTTAAGCAAATGGTTAAGGATGCGGAAGAAGACGGCTTTTATGATGATTAGGTTTTAAAGACAAGGATCAGCAGTCGTGTCCAGATTCCGCGCTGTTCTTGACGCAAACGTACTTTTCCCGATTGTGCAGGCTGATTTGCTCCTGCAACTGGCAGATCGAAATACCTATGTCCCGCTATGGAGTTCAGAAGTTTTAGATGAACTTGTGGACAGTCTAATTGCCACCGGGAAAACCACCGAGGAAAAAGCTTTGCGCAGGGTTTCTCACATGAACGAGGCATTTTTGGATACCCAAGTTCACAATTGGGAATTCCTGGTGAATAGCATTCACGGGATACCCGACCCGAAAGATCGACACGTGGTAGCCGCTGCTATCGAAGGGAATGCCTCCGCAATCGTCACCAATAATTGAGAGATTTCCCGCAGGATTCTCTTTCTCAACACGGTTTGCATGCAGTATCCTGTGATAGTTTTTTACTTGATTTGTATGACCTATTTCCCAGTAGATTTCGTGACGCACTTGAGGAAATGCAACAAATCCGAAAAAATCCACCTATTTCGATGGAAGGCCTGCTTGTATCCCTTGCAAGGAGCTGCCCGGAACTAATCGCTACCTATCGCGCCAATCAGACACTCACTTGACGCTATTGTCCCCACCATCCACCAACCTGAACAGCTAGATGATCTGCTATTACCGGTGTGAAGAATAGCGTTCGTAAAGCTCTCTATAGGCGCCGTTCCTGGTTTTACCTGGTCGAGAGCAGGGGCGGGTGCCTGGCTAGGGTAAGTAGCAATAGTTGCCGCTGCAGTCTTAGCACCCTCAGGCACCTGGGGCTCGTTCTTATTGGAGTCTGTTTCCACGGGGAAGAACAAAGCCCAAATACATAGTAGGGCAAGCGCTAGTATTACCGCGATCACAGCAAACGTCAACGATTGTGCTAGGTATTTAATCATCTCCCACGGAGTGCGAAGTGACGACCTTTCGGAAGAGGTCACCCTTGGATCCTCAGATTCCGCCCGGAATCTATCAACGTCCTTACTGGGTTTCGGGTTCCCAGAGTAGGATAGATTGCTCTGCGTGGGCATTTCCCGGCTGTCACCGTCCGAACGTTTGTTGTTGGGCTCAAGCGCTATCCCGGACTCTTCTCGTTGCTTTTCAGTAAACTTGCCATCCTTTGCGCGAGGATGCTTCGCTTCAAATTTGTTCATACCTATTACTGTTGGCGGGTGAATAATTCCTCGCAAAGATTACGGGGCATGAAGCAAAAACTTCGCAACTAACCCCCATTACAAGACGGCAAATATATCGAAAAACCCACAATGAACCCTTAATCTTGGCTAGGTACGGCATGGCGCTAACTACTACTTCTTTGGGGTCAAGGACGCGGCCACCCGCATCGTGCATGGTTTTAACTGGCGGCGGAGGCTTCAGGGTGAAAGTCTCACTGGCCACCCGATCCGGGGTGTCTACCGCTTTAGCCATAGCTTTTTGGCGGGCAACCTTAATGTCATACCAGTATTTACCTGCGGCCCAGCTAGTCCACCCAAAATCCTTAGGGGTAAAAGTCGGGCTATTAGCGGTGCCGATACTACTAATATTCATAGCCTTGGTAACGGCCTTGGCTTTACCGCCATAGTAGCCATCCCAATGCAGCACCACCGAGGCTTTCAGGGCTTCTTTCACAGATGTGCCCTTAGCCGAAGTGCGAATCTGGTCATGGACAGCCTGAGTCCCGCCAGCAAGGCCAGGAGAAGCCTGCGCTGCGGTAGCAACCTGCAACTCATAACCCTCAGGCTCAAACTCATTGAGGGCGATACAAACCGCGCGCGCCCCCGAAGGGTGAGCCGCAGCCGTAGCCTTAGCCTCAGCTAAACCAACCTTGTAAATCGAATCAATGGTTTTTTGGGTATGCCCAGGGAAAGTACCCGGAGTTCTTGCAGCGTTCCAAGCCGCCGGATAATACTCAACATATTTTTCGCCGTTAGCGCCGTAAGATACCCACTTGCCGTTATTTTTTCTCACCCCCATATACAGGCCGACTACGCGAGCCTTTTTAGCTTTACCACCAGAGCGCGCAATCGCCCGCTGCATAGCAGTATTACAAGCCGGATCAGCCCACTGGTGAATCTGCTTTTGCACCATCTCCCCGCCAACAAAAGCGTTTAGCCGGTTAACAAAATAGTTAGTCGAGGCTTGCCCCCAACCCTGATCCGGGTTAGCTCTGTGATTACCATTGTCGTGCAATACAAATATGTAATGGGAGGGGCCGGTGCCAGTGCCACCAGTACCCCCACCAGTTCCCCCTGTCCCAGGGTTATAAATCGTATCCGCCTGCGCGGGAATCGCCGCTCCCAGACCTACCGACACCCCGGCGGCAATGGTAAGCAGCGTCTTAGCAAATCTATGTTTCATGCTTCAGCGCCCTTTCGCTGTTCAATATGGCAGGAGTATTTCCCCTTCCACAATTGGTAATGCGTCAAAAGCAAAAAGGCAGGCCAGGCACGAAACCTGACCTGCCTCGTTTAGCTACGAAACATTTAGACTATTCATCAATAGCAGTCACAAGAACCACCAACACAAGTACACAGAACCTTATTGTCTTTCGGTTTATTAGCGTTGCGAGCCAGCTCAGCGCGATCCAGTTCGATTGCTCGCCTGTGAATGTCCTCATAACTAAGGTCACCGCCACCGCCTCCGCCACGGCGAGCATTACCTCGCGCCTTGTGTTGGTAGCTACCACGGGCTTTACCCTGCCGGTAGTTATGACGTGTCCCCCGCTGATAAGACCGCGCCGAACTTCCAGAACGCGCTGCCGTCCCAGAACCAGCCTGTGCCTGTGCCTGAGCGGCGGCAGCAGCCTCGGCTTCAGCCTTGGCTTTAGCCTCTTTCTCAGCCTTTACCTTAGCCGCGTAGTCCTTAGCAGCCTTGTCTTTGCGCTCAGAGTTAAGAATCTGCTTTTCCTTATCCATCTGCGCCACAGTCGGCACCTTATAAGTAGGCGCGCTCGCGTCAGCATTACCGCCGCACCCAGCAAGCCCCAGCCCCAACGCCGCACTTGCCAGAACAACCATAAGTTTTTGAGTTCTCATTTCTCCATTCCTTTCTTGAGCCTTTAATGAACTCTCACTACCCATGTAGGGCGCTAGGGCAAAAAAGCAGGTGGAAAGCTCATATCATCATTATATGTTTTTAAGAATAGGAAAACTAGCAAAACTGGGTCAATAGTTCGCGAAAGACCCCAGGAAAAACGGTCGCGAAACGTCGCCAAATAAAATCAGAAAAAACCGGGGATCGTAATAGTTCTTTCGGTGAGAGGAAATATTTCCTCTCACCGAAAGAACTTATTAGATCATTGTAACCACAAAGCTAGCTCGGATTGTTAGACTCTAGTTCCCGACACGCCTAAATAATGCGATTTACTGATGGTCAAAAGCGGCTGAAACTCTAGGGAAACCAGTTGCTTTCCCTAGAGTTAACTCCTGGTTGCATATACGCAATCAGCTAGTTTTATTGCATTTATGCAACTACTGATGTGGTAATTGGCAGCAAATAACCCCTAAAGAGCTACTTAAACTGAATATATGAATCGTTCTTGCGGGTACCGCCTAATTCGATGCCTATTTATCTTGATATAGGAGCGCCAACTGCCCCAAAGTTGTACACTCGGCGATCTGACTATCGGAACGTTTTGCACCCAGTTCTCCCTCAAGCCGTGCTACCACCGCGTACAGAGAAAGGTCATCGAAATCTAGCTGCTCCCGCAACTTTGTCCCCGGCTCCAAATCCCTCTGATCACAGTGAGTTTCCGCAGCAACTGCCGCTAAGAGACAAGTTATAACCGCGGGATCGCCACTATAATTCTCCCAGGCAGGAGGAATACTTTCTGAGGACGTATCCGCATTACTAGCGCTATTATCCTCAGCAACCACCCCGAATTCCGGAGCAGCCGCACACTCACCCTCTCCCCCGCTTTCACCCTCAGGGTCTCCGGGCAAATTCTTTCCGAAATCGGCGAGTGCCGCTAAGACATCAGCATCTAACGCCATCTCAACCCACTCGATGTAGCCAGCGCACTGGAGCTCCCGCTCCCGCATAGCGGAAAGGCTCCAGCTCTTCATCCCAAGCGGTTCCCAACGCCAAATCCAGTAGGCGCCGCAATTCTTCTTGACTGCCTTGGGCAAGCGCCGAGCGCACCCGATCTTCTGGGATCACCACATTACCCACCACATCGGTTTGAGCATGAAAAATCCCCAGATCTGGCGTGTATGACCAGCGTCCCCCATTGTTATTTATGGAGGCGTCCTCGGTAACCTCGAAACGCAAATGTTCCCATCCGCGCAGTGCGGAGGCTAGTTTAGCGCCAGTCCCAGCCCTGCCTACCCAGGAAAGCTCCGAGCGGAACATCCCGGGTTGCGCCGGTTGTTCCGTCCACTCTAGGTTGACGCGTTGATCTAGAACTGCTCCAACCGCCCATTCCACGTGACTAGACAGCGCACGAGGGCATGAATGTACGAAAAGTACACCGCGGGTGTAATCCTTGTTCATCGCTTCTCCTTTAGTGTTCGCAAGGTTCGTCTTCCCCAACGGCCTGTGCGCACTACAGAGTGATGACACGCGGTGTCTCAGTTTCTATTTTGCCCTCGATAGCGATTTTCAACAACCCCAAAAGGCTCTGACCGGCATTTTTGTGACCACTGAGGCTAATGTGACACCTGTGGTTATACGCGTGGGGCAATGCGGGAAGCGCTTGTCCAGATATGCGGAGGTATTTATGCCGAGGGGGAGGCTGACGGGAACCAGCGCGGGGGCTGGGTTTGATCCGAGCAGGCGCGGTGGGCATAAGAATTCGGAAAACGCCGCTACGTTTTCCGAATTTCTTGGGCAGGAGAAAAACCTAGATTCCGCGCTAACTTACAACACCAGACTCTTAGCACGGATCGAGGGCGGGAAAAGATACGAGAGGGGGCTTGAGCAATAACGCGGGAGCTAGGTTTTATCCGACCATGCCCTTTGCACCAATCAAGGCTGGGAAAAGATACGAGAGGGACTTGGTAAATGCGCGGGGGCTGGGTTTGATCCGAGCAGGCGCGGTGGGCATAAGTATTCGGAAAACGGCGCTACGTTTTCCGAATACTTGGGCGGGAGGACAAACACAGCCCCCGCGCCCAGGCTCACCTACAGGCCTTTTTCGCGAATCTCTTTAAAGGCTTTGCGGCGCGTTAACCGATCCAGACGATCTAGGTACAGATGCCCATCCAAGTGGTCACATTCATGCTGGATACAACGCCCCATCAGCTCTTCGCCCTCCACCACTTTCGGCTTGCCATCCAGGTCAATCCCTTCAGCACGCGCATACCAGGCACGCTGGCAGGGGAAGAAAAGACCCGGCACCGACAGACAACCCTCGTCGCCGTCTTGATATTCGTCCTTTGAAACCTCTACCAGACGGGGGTTAAGGATATAGTCCACTTCCCCGTCAATGTTCCAGGAGAAAGCCCGCAGCCCCACGCCAATCTGGTTAGCGGCCAGCCCGGCACGCCCATCGGCATCTACCGTTTCCAGCAGGTCTTCTACCAGCTGTTTTATATGTTCATCGATTTCGCCCACCGGTTCACAGGGGGTACGCAAAATCGGGTCCCCGATTACTCTGATTTCTCGAAAAGCCATTTTCTACTCCTCCTCGCTGCCCGCTGCCACCGCAGCTGGAACGATTTTTTCTGCCCGCGTATAGGCTTCCTCAAGATCCCGGCGCACCTGGTCATTTACATACTGGAAGGCATCTACAACTGCGATTTCGTGGCGTTCGCCAGTAGCGCGGCAACGCACTTCCACGGTTCCTTCTTTCAGCCCGCGCCCGATCACTACCAGCCAGGGCATGCCAAGCAGTTCCGCATCCTTGAATTTAACCCCGGCAGATACTTTCTTGCGGTCATCAATCAAAGTATCAATCCCGGCGGCGGTGAGCTGGTCTCCCAGCTTTTGCGCGGCCTCGAAAAGTTCTGTCCCTTTGCCGGTCACCAGTACATGTACCTGGAAGGGCGCCACATTGGTTGGCCATTTCAGCCCGACCTCGTCATGGTATTCCTCCGCAATGGCGGCCATAACCCGGGACACTCCGATCCCGTAGGAACCCATCGTTACTACCTGGGATTTCCCGTTTTGATCTAGCACGTTTAGCCCTAGCGCCTCGGAATACTTTGTTCCGAGGGCGAAGATATGCCCGATTTCGATTCCGCGGGCGGTCTGCAAGGAGCCAGAACCATCGGGAGCCGGATCCCCATCCCGCACTTCCGCAGCTTCAATAACGCCGTCAGCACGGAAATCTCTACCCGCCACCAGGTTATAAAGGTGGGTGTCTTCTTTACCAGCGCCCGCGATCCATTCGGTACCTTCCACTACCCGTGGATCCAGGAGGCAGCGGGGGCTGCCAGAGATATTTCCGTCCTCATCGACTTTCCGATCCGGATGGTCAGGCCCGGCGCAGGTGGGGCCAGTAAAGCCCGGCACGATATTGGGGTAAGCGGCCATATCTTCCGGGGTGGCCATTTCTACGTCTGCCCCCAAGGAGGCTTCCAAACGGCGCATATCGATCTCGCGATCCCCAGGTACGCCCAGGAGCAACACTTCCCGTTTACCATCGGCATAAGTCGCGGCAACCATGAAGGCTTTCAAAGTGTCAGCTTTAGTCCACGCCCTACCATCTTCGCGTGGGAAATGTTCGTTCGAGTAATCCACCAATGCTTCTATAGTGTGTGCGCCAGGGGTTTTACGTTCAATCGCGGCGGGGACTTGCGAATAATCTTGCGGCTCGGGGGCTATAGTGGTCACGGCCTCTACATTGGCGGCATACCCGCCCTCGGAGCGTACAAAAGTATCTTCCCCAATAGCACAAGGAAAAATGAACTCTTCAGAGCGCGATCCTCCCATAGCGCCCGCCATCGCGGAACAAATCACGAAATCCAGCCCTAAGCGCGAGTAAATCCGTTGATATGCTCGCCGTTGCTGCTGATAGGAGGCCTCTAGCCCTTCATCATCGATATTGAAAGAGTAGGCGTCCTTCATGATGAATTCGCGGCCGCGAATCAGTCCTGCCCTCGGGCGCGCCTCGTCTCGATACTTTTCTTTAATCTGGTAGAGGACTACTGGCAGATCCTTGTAGGACGAATAAAAGTCTTTCACCAGCAGGGTGAACATTTCTTCGTGAGTGGGAGCCAACAGGTAGTCAGCTCCCTTACGATCCTGCAGCTTAAACAGGGAAGGCCCGAACTCTTCCCAACGGTTGGTCGCTTCATAGGGTTCGCGCGGCAACAACGCCGGAAAAGCCACCTCGAGGGCGCCAATCCGATCCATTTCTTCGCGTACTACCTGTTCTACGCGCCGAATCGTGCGCAATCCTAGCGGGGTCCAAGTGTAGATCCCGGGGGCGGCACGGCGAATATAACCGGCGCGCACCAGCAGTTTATGGGAATCCACTTCGGCATCTACCGGGTCTTCCCGCAAAGTCCTGACAAAATAAGTCGACATA
>QWCK01005271.1_pt1 | contig 11903 bp, 9 predicted proteins | sample 1972571 | NCBI WGS metagenome assembly QWCK01 (sample SAMN09866710, study PRJNA288562) | Human gut metagenome isolate term2_stool, whole genome shotgun sequencing... | isolation source: gut | host: Homo sapiens | place: USA: California
CTCATCATCGTCGTCGTCTGTCGCGTCCTCCTCACTCGGAATGGGCAGTTGGCGGTCGATGGCCACATTGAGGCTGACGATCGTCTCGCTCCGCGAGAGTCCCAACGGCTGCAACTGGTCGTGGATAATGTTGAGCATGTGGTGATTGTTCTTGGCATAGAGCTTAATGAACAGGTCGCAACCGCCCGTGGTGAAATGGCATTCGGTGACCTCGGGTATCTGTCGGAGTTTCTCCACCACGTCGTCGAAGGAGGAGGGATCCTTGAGATAGAGTTCCACGTAGGCGCACGTCTCATAGCCAATCTTCTCGGGGTCGATCACGAAGCCCGAGCCTTTCAACACGCCCAAGGAGGTGAGTTTCTGAATACGCTGATGAATGGCTGCACCGCTTACTTCGCACTCCCGTGCCACTTCTAAGAAAGGTATGCGGGCGTTTTCGCCAATAAGTTTTAAGATTTTCCGGTCTAACGAGTCTAAATAATGCCGTGTCATATTCTTTGTTTATTTTATTGCAAATTTATAAAGAAAAGCTCGTTATCCCAACTTTTTACCGCATAATTATTATTAATTGACAGTTATAAAGGAAGAAATATAATTCAAAATTCACAATTTTCAATTCACAATTATGCTGCGCGTTGATTCTTCACTCTTCACTCCTCGTTCTTCACTTTTCACTCTTCTCTCTTATAATGTCGTGAATGCCGCTGCAAAATACGCTTTGTGGCGATGCAGATATTCTAAGATTAATCTTGCGAAGCAAGAGCGTGAAGATTTTCTGCGATGAGCCTTATGTCCATGAAAAGATATTCTCCTGATATTCTAAGATTCGGCGAAGCCGAGCGGAGGGTTTTGCAATTCATAATTCATAATTCAAAATTCACAATTTGGCTGCGCGTTTTTTCAATTCATAATTCAAAATTCATAATTCACAATTTGGCTGCGCGTTGAGCAAGTTGATGCAACAGAAACGGTGGAAGATGAAAAGTGAAGAATTAAGAGGGAAGAGTGAAGAATGAAGAGAGGTTTAGAGAGAAGAATGAAGAACGAAGAATCAACGCGCAGCCAATTATACATTATAAATTGTAAATTGTAAATTGCTTCTGTTTCCTGACATAATATTGCCAGATGATGGAGAGGGGCGCAAGCTCGTCCACCTGCGTGGGCACCCTGCGGGACTGGATGTCGGCACGGTCAGCATCGAAGGAGTGTCGCCACTTGCGAAAGGCTCGGCGCGCCTTGATAATGGCTTTGAAATCGGCCACGTTGCGGTTGAAGATGAGCGTCTGGAACGCAGCCAGATAATCGAGGAAACAACGCACGCGCATGACGTGGGAGAGTTGGTCGTCGGGCAGATTCTTGTAGAGCATGGTGAGGTTGTTGCGGAAGTTGAGGAAAGTCTTCATGGGGTTGCCCTTGGGCAGGGTTCCGCCTCCCACATGATACACAGTGCTCTGCGGCACACACACAATGGCACGACCCAAGAGGCGGAGCCGCCAACAGAAGTCGATCTCCTCGTTGTGGGCAAAGAAGCGACCGTCGAGACCGCCCACCCGCCAATAGTCTTCGGCCCGAACCATGAGACAGGCCCCGGTGGCCCAGTGTATTTGGGCCACATCGTCATACTGTCCCCTGTCGGTCTCGACCGTGTCGAAAATGCGACCGCGACAAAAAGGGTAGCCGTATTTGTCGAGCAGACCGCCCGATGCACCTGCATATTCAAACTTGTCGCGAGCAAACACGGAGAGCAACTTGGGCTGGCAGGCAGCGACCTCCGGATGAGCATCCATGTAGCTGCGCAGCGTGGTGAGCCATCCGGGCGTGACCTCCACATCGGAGTTGAGCAACACATAGTAGTCGGCCTCGATCTGTGACAAGGCCTTGTTATAGCCTTCGGCAAACCCATAGTTCTGGTCGAGCTGCAGGGTTCTCACCTGCGGGAAATCGCGACGGAGCATGTCCATCGAGTTGTCGGTGGAGGCATTGTCGGCCACCCACACCTCTCCCTCGTCCTGCGAATAGTCCAAAACGGTGGGCAGATAGGTCTTCATCATGTGGGCACCGTTCCAGTTTAAGATAACGATGGCTGTATGCATGGGGGTAAAGATTTGAGCTATTTATAATATGGTGGCGCGGAGGGCAGTCTTGTCGGGCGTGAAATCGCCGAGGCGCACGCGGATGATCTGATTGTCGAACTCCTCGCGGGCCTCGCGCGGGGACAGTTCCACGCGGATGTAGTTATCGGTGAAACCGTGCATGGCCTTGCCCCGTGTGGCGCGCTCGAAGAGCACCTCGGCCTCGCGCCCGACATACTGCGCATAAAACGTCTGCGTTTTCTGGTCGGAAAGTTCCAAAAGGCGCTTGGATCGCTGCTTCTTGTCGGCATCGCTCACCACGTAGGGAATGCGCAGGGCAGCTGTGCCGGGGCGCTCGGAATAAGGAAACACGTGCAGTTGGGAGACGGGCAGGGCATTCAGAAAGTTGTAGCTGTCCTCAAAGTATTCCGGTTTTTCACCACGACAGCCCACCATCACGTCCACACCAATGAAGGCATCGGGCATTTTCTGCTTGATGAGATGGATTTTTCGGGCAAACAACGCCGTGTCGTAGTGGCGGCGCATGAGAGTCAGCACCTCGTCGCTGCCACTCTGAAGGGGGATGTGGAAATGAGGCATGAACGCGCGCGAGTGGGCACAATAGTCGATCAACTCGTCGTCGAGCAGGTCGGGCTCCAAACTGCTGATGCGGTAGCGCTGTATGCCCTCCACACGATCGAGTGCCTTGACCAAATCGATGAAGCGCTCTCCCGTGGTACGACCGAAATCACCGATGTTGACGCCCGTGAGTACAATTTCCCTGCCCCCTTCGGCCGCCGCCTCCTCGGCCTGGGCCACAAGCGACGCGATGCTGGGGTTGCGTGAACGACCGCGGGCAAAGGGTATGGTGCAATAGGTACAAAAATAGCTGCACCCATCCTGTACTTTCAGGAAATAGCGCGTACGGTTTCCACGAGCACACGAGGGCTGAAAACTCACGATGTCGCTCGTCTTGACACCTCGAAACTGATGCAGTGTCTGGGCGCGCGGACCCGACCAGGCCTCGGAAAGATGCTGAATGAGGTCGGCCTTCTCGTTGGAACCCAACACCAGGTCCACCCCATCGATCTGGCTCACCTTCTTGCCCTCCAACTGCGCATAGCACCCCGTGACCACAACCAAGGCATCAGGATGCTCGCGCACCATGCGATGGATGGCCTGGCGGCATTTGCGGTCGGCCACCTCAGTTACCGAACAGGTGTTGATCAGGCAAATATCCGCCCGTTCACCCTTGCCTGCCGATGTGACGCCCATCTGCTCCAGCATCTTGCCAAACGTGGACGTTTCAGAAAAATTGAGCTTGCAGCCCAGTGTATAATAGGCAGCCTTTTTGCCTTGAAAAGCACTTGAATCGATCATTTCGTGTGTATTTTTGCACTTGCAAAGGTAGCGTTTTCCTGCGAAAACAGCCTTAAAAAGGCCTTTTAAATTAAATCAGGTGATAAGATGCGGATTGTTTAACTTTTATTAATACGATGTAATTTCTTTGTTTTCAACGCATTACAAAAAGTTACAGGGAATTGCCGAAAAAAAATATAAAAAACAATTGCGGGTATTGAAAAAATACGTAACTTTGCAACGTTTTAATAAACATTGATTGTTTTACAGATTAAAAAAGCAAAGAAAATGAAGAAATTAGTTTTTATGTTCGTAGCTATCGCAGCTATCTCTTTCGCATCTTGCAACAGTAACAAACCAGCTCCTGTTACAGAGGAGGGCACAGACACTGTATCTGTTGATACCATGACTGTTGACACAACGATCACCGATACTGCTGTTGTTACGACAACAACCGACACAACTGTTGTTTCAGAGTAATTCTGAATTTAACGGAAAAGAAAAAAGAGAGACTCCGCCCATGGCTTACCGCCTGGGCGGTTTTTTTGTGTCCATACGTAGCCCCATGATTTCGGGGTTTCGATTCATCGCATAAAAATTTCCCCATCAGCCTTGACGAGCTGATGGGGGAATTTTTATTTTGATATGGAGGTTATTCCTACACGATAGCCTCCTTGATACTTTTCACGATATAAGCCACGTCTTCGTCCGTCACTAATGGGCCACTGGGAAGACACATACCTATTTTGAAGAGTTCCTCGCTCACGCCGTTGGTATAGGCCGCGCAATCCTTGTAGCAGGGTTGTTTGTGCATCGGTTTCCACAGCGGACGACTCTCGATGTTGGCCCCATCGAGCCATACGCGCAGAGCCTCCACGTTGGCATTAGGCTCGCAGTCGGTGTGGGCGCTGTCCACAAAATGGATGACACCGGCTGCCCCGCCTACGGCACTTTTCACCGTGGACTTATAAGCATTCTCCTGCCCCTTGATGCTCAATTTCGGGTCGATGGTGATGGTGTTGAGCCAGAAGTTGGAGTCCATCTCCGGAGAAGGGTTGTCGTGGAACGTGATACCGTCCACCTCGGCAAAGGCCTCAGCATAGAGTCGCGCGAGATGGCGGTGATGAGCGATGTGCTCGTCGAGCACGGTCATCTGTCCGCGTCCGATGCCCGCACAGATATTGCTCAACCGATAGTTGTAGCCTATCTTCTCGTGCTGATAGTAGGGATAGCCCTCACGCGCCTGTGTAGCATAGAACATGATGTTGTTGCGAGCCGCCTCATCGGGACAAATCAGCGCGCCGCCGCCCGACGTGGTAATCATCTTGTTGCCGTTGAAACTGAGCACGCCATATTCGCCAAACGTGCCGCACACCTGTCCACGATAGCGCGAGCCCAAGCCCTCGGCGGCATCCTCGATGAGCGGTATGTCATATTTGTCGGCCACAGCCTTGATCGCTTCAATCTTTGCCGGCATACCATAGAGATACACCACGATGATGGCTTTCGGTTTCTTACCCGTCTTCTTCACTCTGTCCTTGATGGCCGTCTCCAATAGTTCCGGATCCATATTCCAGGTGTCGCGTTCCGAATCGACAAACACGGGCTTCGCACCGAGGTAGGTCACGGGATGCGACGATGCACAGAATGTGAAGCTCTGGCAAATCACCTCGTCACCAGCCTCTACACCCACGCCAATGAGCGATAAGTGCACGGCCGCCGTGCCCGATGCCAGTGCCACCACCTGCTTGTCTTTCAACCGTTCGTCACCCTCCAACCACAGTTTATCGGGGTCGTTCTCGTGTGGCTGAATACGCTGTGGGTAGCACTCCTCCGAGAAATCTCTCGCAGCACAGCCACACCCTTGATTCGACTTCTCCGATTGGCTTTCCGCTCTATCAGAACAGTCGGTAGAGGCAACAAACCGCTTCAAATCTTCCTCAAATCCATTAACATTCGGACCCAACGGCACCACCCAATTCGTGTCGAATGCCTCCTTGATATACTTCTGCTCGTTGCCCGACATGTGAGCCAGGCAAAGAATAATACGTTTTTCGGGTTTCATATTTATAATTCCTTCACCAAGTCTTTTTTGTCCACAATCACTACCCCGTCATACATCATCATCAACACGTCTTCATTGTATTGTCCAATAATGCTCTGATTTTTGACACCTTTCAAGTTGTTCGCGATAAGTTTGAAGAAGTCGACCCCTGCGCCATACGCATGCAGGTATGCCCCTCCAAACCGAGGATTCACCTCCGAGAGATAGTACTCGCCATCCTTGTACCAAAAGTCCATATCAACAGGACCATTAAACTCCAACACTTTGCAAATCTCCCGAATAAACTCAAATAGTCGCTCATCCTTAAAGGATATTGTCTTGCTGGCCCCACCAATCTTCGTCTCAAGTTTACGCTTGGAAAAAACGGCCACGGGCTCATGAGAAATCGTGTCGATATATACATCAGCGTCGCAGTCGTCGCAGTCCATAAATTCTTGAATGATATAGGTGTACGCTCCCTCGTCAAAATATTCGCGAAGCTCCTCCAATGACTGCACCTTGTGGATTCCGACACTACCACTCCCCGATATGGGCTTAATAAATACAGGAAAACTAATGTCTCCTTTCTTCAGCCCCTCTTCGAAAGAGGGTACGCTATCATAGGTTAAAACCGTGCGTATACCATTACCGGTAAGATATTTATAAAATTCAAATTTGTCAAAACAACGCGCCGCCGTTTTGCGCTCAGGACAAAGCGGCAAGATGCCATGCTGTAAAAACAGCTCTCGATTTTTTGAAAGCAGTTCTATCTCTGGATCTATCAATGTGGTTATGGCTTTAACATCATTGTCTTCGCATATTTTAAGAATTGTATCGATATAATGCTCATCTGTGATACGGGGCACCAAATAGTGTTTGTCAGCCACATACAGCGCGGGTGCTATCGGCGAGTTGTCCGCACAAATAATCCTGCAATCGTCACCCAATGATTGTTTCAAGAATTTGAGCAATTGAACCCTGCGGCCGCAACTGCAAAAAAGAATAGTATTCATATTTCTTAATAAATTGATTTTCTAATAAATTCGCTTACTCCCCACTCTTTCCTGATGATAGAATAATCTCCATCGTTTCGTTTTAGATAGACTGTGGGCAGATAATGTATAAAAAGTGGTGTCAAAGCCATAGTGTATGCGCCCACCCTGTCAAAAATAACACGGTCGCCCACGCTCAACGTCTCTGCACCTTCAGGCAAAGTGAAAAGTCGGTCATATTCCAAGCACGTCAAACCGCCAACCACTTGCGGCTGATGGCAAAGCTGCGGAGTGTCTGTATAAACAAACCTCTTGAAATAATCTTCCTTGTGAAAGAAGGGATCCACGTCGTTCCGCGTTCCATCTGTTGTCACAAAGCGTCTGCCGTCATGCTGTTTCACATCTATCACGCTGCATACATAGCTAAAAGGCGATGAAAGCAATGCGTTGCCAGGTTCCACCACAAGGCGTACATTCGCATAGGGTGAGTCCTCAAGGGCGGTACGAAAACATCGCGCGTAATCATCAAACGTGGGTTTGCCTGGCATCGGACCGAAGAAGCCTCCACCAACATCCCAATATTCAAGTTGCAGGTGAAGGGTGGTCAGTATGGGCAACACGTACGCTATCACCCGTTGGTAGAAACGCACACTACGAGTCTTGGGTTCCTTATGCGTGTGTATACCCACCAACCGCACATGACTCTTCGCTCTTATCAGCTCCACAGCTTTTTTAAAATCACCCGACTCATAGGAAAAACCAAAGCGACTGTCGTCATTCTCACCAAAAGCATCTTCCTTAGAAATGGCCGTGGTGTTAATGTTCAACCTGATGCCTATCTCATATTTCTGATCCTTAGGCAAGTCGTCCAACCAGTCTATCTCCCGCCACGTCTCAATGTTTACAATAGCATCATGTTGTATAGCATCAAGAAATGTTTCTTTTGATTTTAATGGGCCATTATAAATAATATGTCTTTTGTCAAAACCTATCTCCAAAGCCAATTCATACTCCTGAAAAGACACCACCTCGGCAAAACAGCCATTCTCTTTGGCCACTTTTAAACAATATGGTAATGCATTCGTTTTAACAGAATATCCCACGACACTATGCGCGAATTGTTTGGATAATGCTAATTGGAATTGTGAAACACAGTCTTTTAACTCTTTCTCATCCAGAACAAAGCAAGGCGTATTTAGTTGTTGTACCTTATCCATTTTAGTTGTTTCCATTGAATTCTTCCATTGTAGCGGTATCTTTTGAGATGGAATTAATATCTTTTCTTGCAATAACCTTCTTAATAGTTATGAATATGATTTTTAAATCCGTCCATAAAGAGATATGCTCTACATACCATACATCATATTCAAATTTTTGCTTCCAACTGATGGTGTTTCTACCATGACATTGCGCCCACCCCGTAATTCCCGGTCGTACCTCATGGCGACGGGCCTGCTTTTCAGAATAAAGAGGAAGGTACTGGGGCAAGAGAGGACGGGGGCCGATGAGTGCCATATCACCCTTCAACACATTGATGAGCTGCGGCAGTTCATCTATCGAGGTAGAACGAACGAATCGTCCTACAGAGGTGAGTCGTTGCTCATCGGGCAGCAACTCACCATCAGCGCCTCTTTCATCAGTCATAGTTTTGAATTTGATAACCTTAAATATCTTTGCTTTCCAACCCGGTCGTTCTTGAAGAAAGAATGCGCCGGCACCCTTGTTGGCAAAGTGCAGCCATACCGTGACTATCAGCAATAAAGGAGAAACACATACGAGAACGGTAAGTGCAATACAAAAATCCAAAATGCGTTTGAAGAAATATTGGTACATAATGCTTGATTGTTTTATTATGTAGTCTCTCTTATAATTTTTGCTGGCAAGAGTCTATTAGAGGCAAATCTTTACGTCACTAACATTTCGATTAATAGTTCATGCCAAAATACCACAGTGGTATCTCAATGCCATGTCCTGTCTCGATATCATCTTTTACGACAAATACTTCTCTGTGCTATATCAAAGCATCTCAGCCATATATTGATATAGTATGGTGTCTATCATCGTTTGACGTCTTGATTGCCCACAAAGTTAGCAAAAATCCCTCATACAGTGACCATATACGCGAAAACAATCCCTGTATGAGGGATGGTTTTGTGTGGATTCTTCCCTCACACGGGGATTTTCGCAAATCACAGATCTGCATACATTTGCCTCAGCGCCTCCCACACATCACGCTGCTCATAGCGTTCTTGGATTAGCCTTCTACTGTTGGCGGCCATCCTGTTGGTGTTGTCGGCATTCTTGATAAAATCGCACATCGAATGGTAGAGCGCTTTGGCCGTGGGCGAGGAGAAACCGTCCGCTTGCGGGTCGTCCGAAGCAAACTGTATGAGACGGCCGTCGCAATCGAGCGGTGCCGGGATAATGACCCCGTTCTCGCCATCGATAATAATCTCGTTGCTGCCATTGATATTGGTGACGATGCAAGGCAACTCCATCGCTCCTGCCTCCATAGGCACATTGGGGAAACCTTCCCTGTAACTCGGAAACACCAACGCGTCGGCCGCTATCAGGTAAGGGCGCACGTCTTTTTGGAGGCCTGCATAGAACACAGCAGCGGAGTCGTTCAAAAAACGTTGCGCCTCCATAGTAATATGGCCACCACTCTGCACCTCCTTTTCTCCCACAATCAGGAGCTTAGGCTGCCGCGGCAGGTCAGCAGCATGCCCCACCAATCGACTCATCACCTCCGCCAACTCGTTAATGCCCTTGTCTCTCACCATGCGAGCTATAAGGATAAAAACAAAATCATTGGCTGTATATCCCAACTTTTGGCGCATATACCGGCGCCCGTCAAAAGGCGTGGCATCTTCCATCAACCGCGTCTCCTCGTTCTCCACTCGTAAGAACTCGCTCGTGGCCTCGCGTGACAGATAGGATGTGTCCTTCCCATTGATGTTGCCATGATGTACCACTTGCAGTTGCTTCCCCGTGATTCTATCCTCCCTCAACGCACGTTTCACACCCTCGCCTTCGGGTATGACATGGTTGGCGCAGCAGCATGTCACGCGCTCCATCGTCTTCAATAGGGTCCGCAGCATACCAGTCGTAGCTTGGTAGCGCAGCCCCGTCACGGTGTATATACGATTCGGCACGCGTGCAGCCCATGCGGCCACCATGGCCAACAACGATCCTTTGGGCGTGTTGGCATGCACACACCACGGTTTTTCGCGCCTAAAAAGTCGCCACAAAAACCACAAGGCCTTGATATCCTTGCCTATGCTGATAGGTCGTTCCAAAGGAGCATCAACCACCCGTATGCCCTCGCGCGCGGCCACCTCGTCGAGTACACCAGTGTCTTTAGCTACCCCCACCACCTCATAATATTGATTGAGATAGTTGAGCTGTCCCTTTAGCAGCGAGTCCAGACTGATGTCGGCCGTGGTGACTCGAATTAGTTTCTTCTTAACCATTTTACGTAGATTTAAACTAAAAACAATTTAGTTTATTCCTTATCAACTTCATGATAAACAGCCATATATCGATTTGCCATATTGGTAATATCAAAATATTGTGCTCTTTTACAGCACAGAGTTGATATCTTATTATAAAATATCTTATCACTTTCAAGCTTTTTTATTTTTGAAGCCAGTTCTTTATAATCGTCATCCTCAAATAAAAGACCATATCCCTCTACAACTTGTTTTAAACCATCAACATTACTTGCAATAACAGGCTTACCAACTGCCATTCCTTCAACTGCAACTAAACCAAAGCCTTCCCAATGTGAAGACAATACAATAATATCGCTTGCAGCCATAATACTGTCAACATCATTTCTATTTCCCAATATAGACACGCGATCCTGCAAATTTAATCTTTTTATCTGAGATGATATTTTAGTTCGCAACTCACCATCACCAACAAAACAAAACTTGAAATGTTTTGGTAAAATTTGGGCAGCTCTTAATACACACAAATGATTTTTTTGCTTTCTAAATGCTGCTACCATAGTTATAATTATGTCATCATCAGTATATTCGGACACCAAATTGTTTCTTACAACAGGTTGAGCAGAACTAAATTTAGCGACATCTATACCGTTATATATAGTGACAATATTATTAAGATGAATATAAGACCTCAAAATTTCAGATGTTTTATCAGAAATTGCTATAATCTTAATATACTGCTTATACATCCAGTGATCTATTGGTTTCCAAAAAAATATTTTTCTTCTTCTATTTGTAGTGTTATGTTCTGTTGTCACCAGTTTCGCTTTCCCGCCATATATGTGTTTTGCTAACGGTACGAAGAGCTGGCAAGCCGTATTATGAGTGTGTATAATGTCATAACGTGAAATATAATTTTTAAGTTTGACTATATTTAAAGGAGAATATATTTTACCTTTTTCATTTAAAGAATGAATTATTAAGCCTTGGTCAATTAATTTATTGTAAAATGCTGTTCTAGTTCCATCAAACAACAGTAGCTCTACATTCAAACCTTCTTTTTTAAACATTGGAAGTAAATCTACCATTAATTTTTCAGCACCTCCAATATGCAGAGAAGTTATAATATGGAGTATTTTCATCACATAATATTTTATAAACTATCCTTAAGGTGTATCAACAGTCCTAACGGATACGTCCATAACCACTTAATAGGTATAGTACGTATGTCGACTTGGTCAGAACAAAAACTAAAACGCCAAAAGTTTATGCTTGCTTTGATTTTTTGTAAAAAAGGAATATCTAAACCTAACATTTCAGAATAAGTCATCATGGAACCAACGGGGCTTTTCATTCTCATTTTGACAATATTTGCTGTCAACCCATCATTTTGATAGTCTGCTAAATAAATAATTTTATTAAAAAATCTTAGCTTATATTTCTTTGCTATACGGTTCCAAACCAAAGCTTCTGGGCAAAATTTTTCTCCACTTATTTCCGGAAAAGGAAATTCTCTCATGACTTCCGTCCTGAAAACTTCTGCCATATCTCCTTTTACTTTATATTTATAGCGTATATCAATAGTAGAAGCATCAATAATAGGTGAAGGCAATCCACTGCCGAGAACATCTCCATTTGTAAAACCATCTATTCCTGAAACACCACCAAAATTCGGATTGTTTTGAATCTGAGAATAATATTTAGCTACTGTTTCGAGTGAATCGATTGGTAGTCTATCGTCGCTATCCAAAATAAAGAATAGCTCACCGTCTGCCTCTCTTGCACCAATATTGATAGCAGTGTGCTTTCCTCCATTTGCTTTGTAAATATACTTAATGGGAAAAGTATGAGGTTCTGCAACAATCTTTTTCATAACTTCTTTTGTACTATCAGTGCTACCATCATCTACGACTATCCACTCAAAGTCATGAAAAGTCTGTCGAGTGAGACTCTCAAATATATTTCTTAAAAAAAAAGCTCTATT
>QWCK01005281.1_pt1 | contig 11884 bp, 10 predicted proteins | sample 1972571 | NCBI WGS metagenome assembly QWCK01 (sample SAMN09866710, study PRJNA288562) | Human gut metagenome isolate term2_stool, whole genome shotgun sequencing... | isolation source: gut | host: Homo sapiens | place: USA: California
AGCAAATAAGAATGCAGCAAAATTTTTTAAATAGCAATATTTTCAAAATATAAAAATTTAAATAAAAATATATAATTTCTTCATGCCTGATGAAAATATATAAAATGTTTTTTATTTTAAAAATCTAGTCTCAAACACATAATAATCAATAGACAAGCCTAAAAATGTATTTTTTTGATTTGTCAATTATTATTTAAACTGGGCATAATTTTCAAGTTGTACTTGAAAATTATGCCCAGTTTGTATTAATAAAATAATTTAATTTGTAACTTCCAATATATCTTCTTCATTCATTCCTATTTTAGACAATATTTCCTGATTGTCTGAACCCACTTTTTTGCCTGCAAATCTATAGATTGGCTTAGTTTCAGAAAATTTTATAGGCATTGACATTTGTCTAACTGTATTTTCACCATTTGGGACTTCGACAGTTATTTGCCTTTGTTTATTGTGAGTGTCTTTTTCAAATACTTCTTCAAAATCCATTACTTTTTCTACACAACAATCCAGTTGATCAAAAATTTTCATCCAATCATAAAGATTTTTACCAGCAATTTTTTCTTTAACTGTATTTTTTATTTCATCAGACCTAAAATCCGGACCTTTTTTTAATAAATCCGGAATTTCAATTGCATTTACAAATTGCTCAAAGAACTTTGGTTCTAATGAACCAACTGTCAAATATTTTCCATCTTTAGTTTTATAGATATCATAAACTCCCGAACCGTTAAATACAGTATTTTGCCTTTTGCTCAAATTTTTTGAATATAAATAGTCACTTCCCTCAAAAGTGTTAAAAGGGATAATACAATCCATCATAGAAATGTCTATATATTGTCCTTTTCCGGTCATATTTCTATAGTTTACTGCGGCAAGTATACCTATAATGCTATGCAGTGAGCCACCGGCTACATCTGCAAGCTGAATATTTAGCATTTGTGGTCCATTTTCTTCACTGCCTGATAAAGATAAAATACCACTTTTTGCCAAATAATTTATATCATGACCGGCTTTTAATTTATTGTCACCGGTTTGTCCGTAACCGGTCATAGAACAGTAAATTAATTTTGGATTTATTTTATTCAACACCTCGTAAGATAAACCAAGCTTTTCCATCACTCCTGGTCTAAACTGCTCTATTACAATGTTATACTCCATTATTAATTTTTTTACAGCAGTTACAGATTTTTCTTTTTTCAAATTTAAAGTGATAGTTTTTTTATTTCTTCCAAGCCAAAGTGCAGTCGCACTAAGCTTTTTTTCTTCGTCTATCACACCATAGTGGTCTACTAAATCTGTTTTATTTGGTGCAGTCACCCTTAAAACATCAGCACCCATGTCTGCCAAATACATAGTAGCTAGAGGGCCGGGTAACAAAGTAGTAAAATCCAATACTTTTAAATTTGATAACGCTGTATTTTGCATAGAAAACTCCTATTATATATAGTATTAAATCATAAATTTAATACTATTATATCAACTTTTTTAAGTTTTAACTAAATAATATAAAAAATATTCACATTTTTTGAATTTTATACTAAAATGGTGGTATATTTTGAATAAAGTAAAAATGGGTATATTAACAAAAAAATAAATACATGGTATAATCAACAACGTGTTATTTTTATTCATTAAAAATAAAATAAAACTATGAGGTGATAATTTTTGAGTGAATTTTTAAAAATAGAAAATCTAAGCGTCAGCGTGGATGATAAGCAGATACTTAAAAACATAAATATGGTGGTAAACAAGGGTGAAGTTCATGTGTTGATGGGACCTAATGGTGCAGGCAAATCAACTCTATTAAACACAATAATGGCACATCCAAAATACAAAATTACCGAAGGTAAAATATTTTATCAAGGCGAAGACATCACTAATCTAAAAGCTGATGAACGTGCTAAAAAAGGTATATTTTTATCTTTCCAATCTCCAGAGGAAATAAATGGTGTAAACCTTGAGGAGTTTATTAAGGTTGCATTAAATGTAAGAGGAGTAGATACAGGCAGTGTACTAAAATTCCACAAAAAAGTTGAGTCAAAAATGAATGACTTAAAGATGGATAGTTTAGTAGCACAAAGATATGTAAACGTAGGATTTTCCGGTGGAGAAAAGAAAAAGTCGGAAATCCTGCAAATGTCTATGATAGAACCAAACCTAGTCATGCTTGACGAAATAGACTCAGGACTGGACGTGGACGCTGTAAAGGTAGTATCAAAAGAAGTTGAACAGTTTTTTAACAAAGACAAAGCACTTATAATTATTACTCATCACAAGGACATCTTGGCAGACATAAAACCTGATATAGTTCATGTCTTAAAGGACGGAGAAATGGTTAAGACTTCTGATGCGTCTTTAATAGATGAAATAGAGTCACAAGGCTACGAAAATCTTTAATAATGTATCAATAAGGAGCAATAATAAATGGAACAACGACAAAAGTCAAACGTAGCGGAGATAGATAGAGGCATTTACGATATCAAAAATGCCTTTACCTATTCACAAAAATCCGACCAAGGTTTGAATGAAGATATAGTAAGAGAAATTTCCAAAAACAAAAATGAACCGGACTGGGTTCTAAAAAGAAGATTAAGGTCTTTAGAATTATTCAACGAAATTCCAAATCCAACATGGGGACCTGATTTATCAGGAATGGATATCAACAAAATCACAACCTATATAAAACCTAAGGCAGGACTGGCGACAAACTGGGATAATTTACCGGACGACATAAAAAACACTTTTGATGTACTTGGTATTCCTGAGGCGGAAAAAGAGGCATTAGCAGGAGTAGGAGCACAGTATGACTCAGAAGAAGTATATCACAGCATAAAACAATACCTTGTAGACCAAGGAGTTATATATACAGATTTTGATGCTGCTATAAGAGAATATCCTGATATAGTAAGAAAATATTTTCAAACAGCAATCGCACCCAATCTTCATAAATATGCAGCACTTCATGGAGCAGTATTTTCCGGAGGTAGCTTTGTATATGTACCAAAGGGTGTAAAAGTAGATATACCTCTACAATCTTACTATAGACTTAATGCACCGGGAGCAGGACAATTTGAACACACAATGATTATTGTAGAAGATGGAGGATATTGCCACTTTATAGAGGGCTGCTCAGCACCAAAATATGATGTCACAAATCTTCATGCAGGTAGCGTAGAAATATTTGTCGGAGAAAATGCAACTCTTAGATTTTCTACCATAGAAAACTGGTCAAGAAATATGTATAATCTAAATACAAAACGTGCCTTAGTGCAAGCTCATGGCAGAATTGAATGGGTATCAGGTTCATTTGGCTCTAAGGTATCAATGCTTTATCCTGCATCTTTATTATTAGGTGAAGGGGCAAGCAGTGAAACTACAGCAATAAGCTTTGCAGGTGAAGGGCAAAATCTTGATAATGGAGCACAGGTATTTCACCTTGCACCAAATACAAGCTCAACAATGAATGCTAAAAGTATTTCTGCCGGAAATGGGGTATGTACTTTTAGAGGAGTTGTAAAGGCAAGTCAAGAGGCTGCCGGTAGCAAATCGTCTGTTAGTTGTGAGTCATTGATGCTCAGTGAAAATTCAAGGTCGGATACAATTCCTGTCATAGATTTAGCCACAGATGATATAGATATAGGTCACGAGGCTAAAATAGGTAGAATAGACGAAACGTCAATCTTCTATCTTATGAGCAGAGGAATAAGTGAGCAAGAGGCAAGAGCGATGATAGTAAGAGGCTTTGCAAACCCAGTAGCAAAAGAGCTCCCTATAGAATATGCAGTGGAAATGAATAATTTAATTAACATGGAATTAGAGGGGGCTAACGGCTAATGATTGCAAATAAAGTAAGTAGTCCTACTTTTAGATTTTTAAAAACAAACCAAGTAGAAGTAGAGCTCAACGATATAAATCCATCATCCTTTGGTGAAATTCAAAAAGAAAATATGGAATTAAATACGGCATTTTCAGATTATTCCTTTGGAGTTAGTGAAGAGGCTGTAAAATTAAATAAAGACAAAAAAAATCTTCAGTATGTATTTGAAGTTAATCATGATGAAGATTTAAAAAATATAAATATAGAATTAAACGAAGAAAAAAATACTTTACTTGATAATATACAAATTATTGCTAGAGAAAATACGAAATCTGAGTTTATAATAAATTATACAACCAAGGATTTAGCAAAAACTTTTAGAAATTCCGTATTGCAAATCTATGCTAAAGAGGACTCTGAAGTAACTATCCACCTTGTTACAAATCAAAATCAAGAGTCAACAATTTGGCAAAGCATCGGTTTTATAGTAGAAAATCATGCAAAAGTAACTATTTATCAAACTGAAATAGGTGTTGGAAAAAAACTTTTCTCATGTATGGGCAAACTAACAGGAAATGGTTCAATTTTTGACTTGAAAGGCTCATACCTCTTATCCGGTCAAGAAAAGATGGATTTTCTATACAACGTAGATTTAAATGGAAAAAAATCAAACGCAAATATTTTGGTAAATGGTGTCCAAAAAGATTTTTCCAAGAAAAATTTCAAAGGCACGCTTGATTTTAAGAGAGGTTCAAAAGGCTCAAAGGGTTCAGAGGGCGAATATGTAACTTTACTGGATAAAACGGTAATATCAAAATCACTACCAATACTCCTATGCACAGAGGAGGACGTAGTAGGAGAACACGCATCAAGTGCAGGACAAATTGACAAAAATATTATATTTTATATTATGAGCAGAGGGCTTTCCTTTGATGAGGCAAAGAGCTTGGTTGTAAAATCAAGATTAGTGCCGGTAATTGACGCATTGCCTGATAAACATCTAAGGGAAAGTTTACTAGAGCAAATCAATCAAATAATGATAGAAAAATAATCTCACTAGTATACAAGGAGATAATTAATGTTTTTAGATGAAAAAATAGAGCAAATAAGAGCAGATTTTACTTATTTGGATGAAGAAAAAACCAGAAAAAAAATTATTTATTTAGATAATGCGGCTACATCTCAAAAACCAATACAAGTTATAGATGCAGTCAGCAATTATTATAAATATCAAAATGCAAATCCTCACAGGGGTGCACATCATTTGTCAATATTGGCGACAAATTTATACGAAAACTCAAGACAAAGTGTTGCTAATTTTATAAATGCAAAAAGTGCCAATGAAATTGTATTTACGAGAAGTACCACAGAAAGTATAAATTTGATTGCCTACACTTATGGACTTGACAATATCAAAAAAGACGATGAAATAATCGTAACATTATTAGACCATCACAGCAATTTTGTACCATGGCAGTTTGTGGCAAAAAAAACAGGTGCAAAGCTAAGACTAGTGCATATAACAGATAATTTTGAACTTGATATGGATGAATTTAATTCATATATAAGTGATAAAACCAAATTAGTAGCCTTTACAGGTTGCTCAAATCTTACTTCATATATGCCTGATGTGAAATATATAATCGGTAAAGCCAAAGAAGTGGGAGCAACCACTGTACTTGATGGTGCTCAGACGATACCACATAAAAAAGTGGATGTCCAAGATTTAGATGTAGATTTCTTTGCGTTTTCAGGACATAAAATGCTAGCTCCGCTGGGTATTGGTGTCTTATACGGAAAAGAAAAACTACTAAATGAAATGTCACCGTTTAATTATGGCGGAGATATGATAGAGTACGTTTACGAGCAAGAGTCCACATTTGCAAAAGCTCCAACAAAGTTTGAGGGAGGTACTCAAAATGTAGGAGGCGTTGTAGGGCTTTGTGCGGCTATTGAGTATATGAATAATCTTGGACTGGAAAATATATTTATAAGAGAACAAGAGCTTACAAAATATGCCTATGAAAATCTAAAAAAACTTGACTTCGTAGATATATATTATCCGGCTACTAATGAGCATACCGGTAGTGCAATATCATTTAATGTTAAACAGGTACACCCACATGATGTAGCCACTATTCTTGATGAAAGCGGTATAGCGATTCGTAGCGGACATCATTGTGTAATGCCGGCACATATTTATTTAGGGATAAATGCCAGCTGTAGAGCATCATTTGCTTTTTATAACACAAAAGAAGAAATTGATGAATTCTTGACACATCTTGAAGATGTTAGGAGGATATTTGCATGAATTTAGAGGAAATATATAAGCAGACCATTGTAGAGCACTCAAGAAGTAAAAAAAATAAACATGATTTGGAAAATCCAACCTTTACCGAAAAAGGACACAACCCAAGTTGTGGCGATGATATTACACTCCAAGTGGAATTATCTGAGGATAAAAAAATAGTAAAAGATTTGGCATTTACGGGTATCGGTTGTGCTATTTCTCAAGCATCAGCGTCCATGATGTGCGACCTGCTTAGAGGTAAATCTGTAGAAGAGGCAAAAGAGCTTGCTCAAACCTTTATAGGTATGATAAGAAGAGAAATAACCGATGAAGAAGAGTTGGAAAAATTAGACGACGCATTGGCACTGCAAAACATTAGCAATATGCCGGCTAGAGTAAAATGTGCACTCCTTGCATGGCATACCTTTGATGATTTAGTTGAAAATGATATAAAAAACAAATAGATACTATTAGATGGTGATAAAATTTTACAACACAAATTTTTCACCATTTTTAATTTTAAAAAATTTTGAATTGGTTTATTTTTATTGTATTTCATGTTAAAATAGTTGTAATTAATATAATTTTGAGAACGGAGAAAAAATGAGCGATTTTAAATCACTTAATTTAGACAAGGGTCTAATCGAAAAACTAAAACAAAATAGGATAACTGAACCTACTCAGATACAACAGGATGCTATACCTGTATTATTAAAACGTAAAAATTTAATAGCAAAGGCACAAACAGGTACTGGTAAAACCTTAGCATTTTTATTACCTACAATGCAAAATTTGGACTTAACACAAAAATTACCACAAGTAGTCATAGTTGCCCCTACTAGAGAATTGTGCAATCAGATAAAAACTGTATTTGATGAAACAAGACCAAGCGAAGAATATACTTGTGCAAACATAGTGGGAGGTCATGATTTTGATAAACAGGCGAATAAATTTTCCTTTAATGCTAAGGTAATTGTAGCCACTCCCGGTAGATTACTGGAGCATATCAGAGATGGCAATATTAACATGAAATATATTAATTCATTTGTAATTGATGAGGCAGACCAAATGTTGGAGTTTGGGTTTTTAGAGGACATAGTACTACTAAAACAAAAATTCCCTGATAAAATACAAATGTCACTTTTTTCTGCAACTATGCCACAGCCAATTGTAGACTTGGCGAAAAAAATCATGACAAATCCAACAAAAATAGATGTGTCTTATCAAGAACAAATCAGTGAAAATATTATTCAGGATTTATTCTATACTTCAGAAAACACCAAGCTTTCTACCTTAGAATTTATAATTGAAGAATATAATCCTTTTATGGGAATTATATTTTGCAATTCAAAAAAATCTGCTACAAGCTTATATGAAAAAATTGGTAACAAGTATGATTGTGAGTTACTACATGGAGAATTTTCTCAAAATAAAAGAGAGCAGATTTTGAATAATTTTAGAAAGCTAAAATTCAGATTTTTAATTTCTACTGATTTATCAGCTAGAGGCTTTGACATAGATGGTGTAACTCACGTAATAAATTACGAAATCCCAAGCTTTATGCAGTATTATGTCCATAGAATAGGTAGGACAGGCAGAGCTGATAAAGTAGGCAATGCAATCAGCTTGATAGACGAAAAAGACGTTGAAAAAATACAAAAAATTGAAAAAAGATATAAAATAAAATCCACAAAATTTTATGACAGAAACAAAAATGAAAGAAAAGCACTTCAAAAAAAGCTTACAAAATTAAAAAATAATTAGTAATTAATAGAGGTAAATATGAACCTTATTATAGGCAAAAACCCTTCCATAGAGGCAATTAAATCAGGAAGAAAAATCGAGACGGTCTATGTGACACAAAATGAAAACGATGAAAAGATAAAATATATAGTATCCTCAGCGAAAGATAAAAATATAACTATAAAAAATGTTGATAAAAAGAAATTGGATACTTTAGCAAAAGGAGAAAATCACCAAGGGGTAATACTTGGCGTTGCTGAATATGAATATTACGATTTTGAAAAATTGTTAAAAGACCTAGAAACAAACAAGCAAAATCAAAAAAGAACTACAATGGTAATACTAGACAAGATAGAGGACGTACACAACCTTGGCTCAATAGTGCGTAGTAGCGAGGGTGCAGGAGTAGATGCTGTAATAATACAAAAAACTAATGCCGCAGGAGTAACACCTGTAGTAGAAAAAGCATCTTCAGGAGCTACTTCTTTTATGAAAATAGTAAGGGTAACTAATATAACAACAACCATAAAAAAATTACAAGATGCTGGTATGTGGATTTATGCCCTAGACATGGGTGATAAAATGTACTATGAACAAGACCTCACAGGAGATGTGGCAATCGTAGTTGGTAGTGAGGGAAAAGGTGTCTCTAGGTTGGTAAAAGAAAACTGCGATTTTATCATATCAATACCAATGAATGGACAAATAAATTCGTTAAATGCAGGAGTTGCAGCATCAATAGTTTTATATGATGTAGTTAGACAAAGGACACTAAAAAATGTCTAAAATTAGACAGATTTTAATTGTCGATGGATATAATGTAATAAATGCTTGGGATATTTTAAAGACTTTAGCTAATGAGAGTTTGGAGCTGGCACGAGAAAAGTTAAATTCTTTAATTAGTGAATATACTCAGTATACCGGCTATAAAAGTATATTGGTGTATGATGCTTATAGGGTAAAAGATTTTTCAGTTAGGCAAGAAAGACTGAAAAATCTTGAAATAGTTTTCACCAAGGAAAATGAGACAGCCGACAGCTATATAGAAAAATATATTACAAGTTTATCCAAAAAAAGATACCTAGAGATTTTTATTGCAACTGATGACATTTCAATTATGCAAATAGGGCAGGGTAAAGGTGCAGTGCATATTTCCACAGCTGAGCTTTTGATAAATGTAAATACTGCCAATTTAAAAATTAGAGATAAAATTAAAAAAAATCATGTCGGAAATAATTCTTTAAATAATTTTATAGATAAGGATACCTATAAATTATTAGACGAATTGCGTAAAGGTGACGTCAAAGAAGAAACTAAAGAAGAGCAAATCGATGAGACACAATTATTTTTACAAAGTATGAAAAAATTAAAAGTGAAAACTATTAAAAATAAAAATATAGATAAAAGAAATTCTAAATAATTAGGAGAAAAAATGTTTGTAGATGTAGCGAAAATCACAGTAAAAGCTGGTAATGGGGGAAATGGAGCAGTCGCATTTCATAGAGAAAAGTATGTGCCGGCAGGAGGTCCATCAGGAGGAAATGGCGGCAGGGGTGGCAACGTAGTATTTCTTGTGGATAACAACATGAGAACCTTGCTGGATTTCAAATACAAATCTAAATATGAGGCTGATAACGGAGAAGATGGTAAAACTTCAAATATGTTTGGTAAAAACGGAGAAGATTTAATCATAAAAGTTCCGGAGGGCACAGTAGTTACAGATGCTAAAACTAAGCTAGTAATAGCAGATTTAAACGAAAATGGTCAGCAGTTTATAATCGCACACGGTGGTAGAGGTGGCAAGGGAAACTCAAATTTCAAAACATCTACTAGACAAGCACCTGCATTTGCAAAGCAAGGTATGAAAGGTGAAGAAATAGAAGTAGAGCTTGAGTTAAAACTACTTGCTGATGTTGGTTTAATTGGATTTCCCAATGTGGGAAAATCCACCTTCTTGTCCATTGTCACAAAGGCAAACCCTAAAATAGCTAACTATCATTTCACTACACTTATTCCAAATCTTGGAGTTGCCTCTATTGATGGAGACTCCTTTGTAATAGCAGATATACCTGGGTTGATTGAAGGAGCATCTGAGGGCGTAGGTCTTGGCGATGACTTTTTAAGACATATCCAAAGGACAAAGGTACTTGTGCATATTGTCGACATAAGCTCATCAGATGGCAGGAACCCGTTGGAGGATTTTGAAATCATCAACAAAGAGCTAGCAACTTATGACAAAAGACTTGAAAGTAAAAAACAAATTGTAGTTGCAAATAAAATGGACTTACTCTATGACAAACAGGTATATGAAGAGTTTAAAGCAAAGTTAAATGAAAAAGGTTATGAGGTATTTTCTATGTCTGCTGCAACTACTGATGGTGTAAATGACATATTAAGAGTATGCAAAAAATATTTAGATAATATAGTAGACGTAGAATTATTTGACCAAGACCAATACTATTCAGCTGAAAAAGATGCTCAAGAAAATATAGACGAAATTACTGTTAGAAAAGAGGACGATGTATTCTATCTTGAGGGTTATCAGCTTGAAAGATTGCTTTATAGTGTAAATTTTGAGGACTTGGAGTCTATAAGATACTTCCAAAACAAATTAGATAAAATAGGGGTAACTGAGTTACTTAAAAATAACGGCATAAAAGAGGGAGATACGGTAGACATCTACGGAATGGAATTTGAATATTATAATTAATATATTAAAGGGGCGGGGCAAATGATTAAAATTATGCCAAGACAGTTGCATGGTAATATTAAAGGAATATCTTCAAAGTCATTTGCTCACAGAGCCTTGTTTTGTGCATCTCAGGCAGATAAACCAACGAAAATTTATTTACCCGATATTTGTGACGATGTTTTGGCTACAAATTCTTGCCTTAAAAGCTTAGGCACTACTTTTAGATTTGAAAAAAATTATGTAACAGTAATTCCAAAAAACTTCGTAGAAAATAATTTTCAGTCCACACAATCCTATGCAGTAGATAGAAAAATATTTGACAATAAAAGAAAAAATACTCCGATATTTGATGCTAGACAAAGCGGTACAACTTTAAGATTTATTATGCCGTTTGCAATGTCTGTAATAGAAGATGCTATTTTTACAGCCAGTAATTCCTTGGTATCAAGACCGATTTCACAGATTATGCAAGTTATGAAAAGTAATGGAGTAGAATTTACATCAAATAATCTGCCAATAAGAGCATTGAAAAAATTTGCCTTTGACAAGATTGCAATTTCTTCAGATATTAGCTCACAGTATGTATCAGGGTTATTACTTTCGTCTGCACTTCAGGACAGTGATGTTGAATTAAAGGTTTTAGGTGATGTTAAGTCAAAACCCTATATTGATATGACAGTGAAAGTAATGGAAGATTTTGGCATAAAAATTGATAAAATCGAAGATGGCTACATTGTTCATAGCAAAGGTGATTATTTTTCACCATTAAATTATAAAGTGGAAATGGACTATTCAGCTGCGGCGTTTTTTATTGTGGCAGGAGCTTTTAGTGAAGAAGGCATTTGTTTAGAGGGGTTTGATAAAAATTCACTCCAAGGGGATAAAAGTATATTAAGAATAATTGAAAAATATGGTGCTAATGTAAAATTTTTAGACGATAAAATCTATATCAGCTCAGGAGAAAAAAGACCATTAAAGTTAAATGTAAAAAATATACCTGATTTAGTGCCTATATTAGCTGTATTAGCGTGTAGCTGTCAGGGCAGGTCAATTTTTGTAGAAACAGATAGGTTAAAATTCAAGGAAAGCGACAGAGTAAAATCCACCTTGGATTTGGTAAATTCGTTGGGCGGGAGAGCATATTTCGGAGATAATTTTATAGTAATTGACGGCTTAGGAAATCTTAAAGGTGGCTTTGTAAAAACATATAATGACCATAGAATAGCAATGGCAGCATCTATAGCCTCTATAATATGTAAAGAGCCGGTAATAATTGAGGACGAAAAAGTTGTATCAAAATCATATGCTACATTTTATGAAGATTTTAACAGTTTAGGTGGTA
>QWCK01008677.1_pt1 | contig 11882 bp, 9 predicted proteins | sample 1972571 | NCBI WGS metagenome assembly QWCK01 (sample SAMN09866710, study PRJNA288562) | Human gut metagenome isolate term2_stool, whole genome shotgun sequencing... | isolation source: gut | host: Homo sapiens | place: USA: California
ATGATCGCACTTGGCGGATATCAGACATCTGCAGCATCAAGTGTTGGAAAAGTTATGACTGTTGACTGTGACGGACCTGCATCCATCAATAACAACTTTACAGGAACAGGTTCCATTGGATTCCCGTCCGCAGTTATGATCGCAAATACCTGGAACAAAGATCTTGCACTTTCTTTCGGTGAGAGCATCGGTAAGATGGCAGATGAGATGGATGTTTCCGGATGGTATGCACCGGCAATGAATACGCACAGAAATGCATTTGCAGGACGTAATTTTGAGTATTATTCAGAAGATGGAGTTCTCTCCGGAAAAATGGCTGCAAACGCAGTGATCGGTGCTGAAAAATATGGTGTTTACGCATATATCAAACATTTTGCTTTGAATGACCAGGAAACAAACCGTACCGGAATGTTATGTACATGGTCAAATGAGCAGGCAATCCGTGAAATTTACTTAAAACCTTTTGAAATCGCAGTAAAAGAAGGTGGAGCAAAGGCAGTCATGTCCTCCTTCAACTATATCGGTACACAGTGGGCAGGCGGAACCTACCCGTTACAGACAACTGTCCTTCGTGATGAGTGGGGATTCCGTGGATTTGTATTAACTGACTACTTTGGTGTTTACGGATACATGGATTCTGATATGGGTATCCGCGGTGGTACAGACTGTATGTTAGTTGCATATGATACAGAGACAAACCATGTGACAGATACCACAAGCGCAACAGGTGTGAAAGCAATGCGTCAGGCATCCAAAAATATTATGTACACTGTTGTAAACAGCCGTGCATATGATCCTGAGAACTTAAAGACAGGTCTGATGAACTGGCAGATCATTGCAATCGTGATCGATATCATTCTTGGAGTACTGGTTATTTTCTTAGAAGTTCTTACCATCAAAAAATATAAAAAAGATGCCGCAGAAGAACCGGTACAGACAGTAACTGAAACATCAGCAGAATAAAACAGGATTTTGCAGAGGAACAACACATAGAGGTGAAAGCATAAATGAATGGTATAAAAAATCTATGGCAGAACTTTGCAGATAAGCATCCCGGAGCCTCCAAATGGGTCCGGGAGGGCGGTCTGTTCGTGATCGTAAGTAACCTGATCACGGTATTCAAATATTTGATGTTATTGTTTCTGCCGCTCGCATTTGCAGGACTTCCAAATGTTGATTTTGGATTCCCGGGAATCGACATCACATTATTTGGAGAGACATTTAAATGGAATATTATCGGTTATGATGCCGCACACGGTGGACTTCCATATTTTTGTGCATACATGGTTGCCATGGTGATTGGAGAATGCATCAATTTCCCGGGGAAATATCTGGTATCAGGCATTCTGGTATCTGATCGCATTCTGCATCGTGACCTGTATCGTAAACTCCATCAACTGTATCTGGGTAGCAGTAGCCGGTATGTTCGTGCCGGACTGGCTCTACAATATCGGAACAACCGTATTAAACGGTGGAGTTTCCATGGTTGTATTTTTCTTTGTAAATAAGATCATTTTCCCGGAAGGGGAAGCGAAAGCAAAAGCATAAAAAGCTATAGAAAAAAGCATGTTTTACAATTCAAAAGAATTGCAGAACATGCTTTTTGCAGTATTATAAATATTGTTTTACCCTTGCAGCGTTATTATTGGAGACACATTTTTTTATTTATTTTGTCAGGAGAAAAATCCGGTGTAATAATTTGTAAGTCCGATTGGTTTCATACTATCACATAGCAGCAAAGAATACAAGAACAGCCACAGCAGTTTGCTGTGGCTGTTAATGGTGTTATGAATACTGCACGTTTGTGCGGTATTTTTTGTATGACTTATTTTTTCTTTTTCTTGCTTTTCTCTTTTTCAAGTTCAACCTTTTCTTTTTCCAGCTCTTTATTTGCGCGGGCTGCTTTTTCTTTTAATTTGGTTCTCCAGCTCTTTTTACCTTCCGGTTTTTCAAGAGGTCCGCGTACACCGGTAACTTTTGTGATATAGATACCGCTCACGGTTGCTTTTACTTCTTTTTTGACCGGTATGTAATCAAACACGGATTCATCTGCGATCAAAGACATAACTTTCGGTCCAACCTTTGCTTTTACGATCGGAAGTTTGGTACGGCGCATCATCTTTGGCGTCTGGTCGATCACAACCTGTGGAAGGCCGGATTCGGTAATACGCATTCGCTTCTTATCTATGATCAGCATGGATACGGTCTGTGCGGCGGCTGCAAGCTGTTCATCCTGTTCAGCTTTCTTTTTCTGTGCTTTCTTTCCGAGAAAATAAAGGACAATCAGTCCGATGATTAAAACGGCTAAGATAACCAGTAATACGATAGTAACTGGGCTCATAAATAATCCTCCATATATTTACTTTTTAGAACAAAACTCAAAAAATATTGTAGCATTGATTTTTGGAAAAAGCAAGGTGTGTGTATGTTATATCTGTTTTTATACACTGGATTTTTTGTGCAAAACTTACAAATATCATTGGAATATCGGCTTTTTAATGACATTATAAGAACAGTATGCTAAAATCCAGACAAAGCATGATATTCTGAAATCATCTACATGGTTATAGACCATTCTTTTATCATAGTGAAAAATGTATAAAAAGTTATACATTCAACTTAAGAATTTCCAATGCTTTTATCATTCACACATATAAGCAGGGAGAATTCTTGAAAACCACGAATTGCTCCCGGATTAAACAAAGGAGGAGAAATGAATGGGGACGGTTGATATTGTAACAAAAGAGTATATGCGGGAGAATGCTATATTTGCAGATGCGTTTAATTATCTTATCTATGGTGGAAAAAAGGTGATCGATCCGGCAGGACTTACAGAGATTGACACTGCTACATCGGCAGTGGGTAAAAAAGATGCACTGCAAAAATACCGTGATGTTTTAAAAGCAGCAGTCATCAAACAGGATGAAAAGATGTCGTATGTTTTATTAGGGGTTGAGAATCAGACAGATGTCCATTATGCAATGCCGGTCAGAAACGCTATCTATGATGCCTTACAATATGGAAAACAAGTGTCAGATATAGCGGCAGGGCACCGACGGAGCCAAAAAGATTATTCAGGAAAAACCGGTGGAGAATATTTATCGGGATTTTTAAAGGAAGATCACATTAAACCAGTTATCACACTTGTGATTCATTTTGGGGCAGAGGAATGGGACGGACCGTTATCTTTACATGAAATGATGCCGATAAGGGATATGGAAATTTTAAGTTATGTGGAGAACTACAGGATACACCTGATCGATCCGGCAAAACTTACGGAAGAAGAACTGAACAAATTTTCAACAAGTATGAGAGAGGTTATGGGATATATCAAGTACTCTAATAATAAAGAAAAACTGCTGGATTTTTTGAGGACAGATACCCATAAAAGTATAGAAATGAATGCAGCCAGAGTTATAAAAACCATCACGAAGACACCAATTAAGATATCAGAGGAAAAGGAGGGGATAGAGATGTGTCAGGCGATTGAAGAATTAATTGCGGAGAGCGAAGCGCGTGGAGAAGTTCGTGGCAAAGCAGAGGGAATGATAGAAATGTGTCTCGAAATGAACATACCGAAAAAGGGTATTATAAAAAGATTGCAGGATAAATTAAACATATCTATGCAGCAGGCGGATGAGTATTTTAGAATGTATGGAACAAAAAATGATTAAGAGATTATATATCTGAAAAACATAAAACGGGCAGGCAGGAGTTTTCGTATATGAACTCCCACCTGCTTGTTTTTCTTATCTTGCCAGAATATCAATGATCTCCGCAATATACATCGTGTGCATATCATGATCTGCATACCATTTTTGCGCAATCTCTGGCATCAGGAAGGAATCCTCAGTCAGTCGCGTTGCGGACATTTTCTCACACAGCAGGATCATATTTCCCTCATCGATGAACGGAATGCTGTGGCGGGAGGTAAGGGTTAAACCGGCGGCTGAGATCTTATCGTTTTCGTCGCGGCCGGAGTGACTTCCACAGTAATTTAATGCATCACGGTATTTTTCAGATAAAAAGCTGAGAGAAAAGAATTCATTTTTGTCGATCAGTTCTTTGGTGTATCTTGAGTCACGGACAAATACAAAGGCAACGTTTTTGCCCCATAAGATGCCGACACCGCCCCAGCTTATGGTCATGGTGTTTGCTTTGTCTTTGGAACCTGCGGTGAGCAGCGCCCATTCTTTTCCAATTTTTGTAAATGGATCAAATTCCATCATATCTGCTGTCATAGGTTGAAATGTATGCATAACGTAATCTCCTTATATTTATACGAAATATTTATATGTTGGTTTTATTATAAAATTCCCTGGTTTAAATGACAAGAGAAAATTGCGGTTGTTTGCGGGGGCAGAGTGAGCCGTGTACGGAAAATTGACTTTTCATAAGTGTTGTACTATGATGGTTGCGAAAATTGTACAAAACAAAGGAGGAAAATCCTGCCCAATGTGTTGGGCATTGCTCCTGCAAGGGCACATGCTATGCAAAGGCGGCATAGCAGGCATTTTGCTCCGCAAAACAAAGGAGGAAAATCCTCTGCTCCTGCAAAGGCAGTCGCATTTTGCTCCGCAAAACAAGGAGGATTTATGAAAATCACAACGAAACAAATCACAACAACAGCAGTGTTACTGGCAATCTGTATCGTGAGCCAGTTCTTTAAAAACACAAGTGTGTACATCACAGGACCGATCATCAATGCATGTCTGATCATTGCGGCACTGGGTGCAGGAATGGCATGCGGAATTATTTTATCTGTGATCACACCGGTCACATCATTCCTGATTACAGGAAGCCCGATCATGTCAGCGATCCCGGCGATCATCCCATGCGTTATGATCGGAAATATCATTCTTGTAGTTGCAGTTAGTCTGATTGCAAAGAAAATCAAAGGCAATGCAGGTCTGATCGCAGGTATGGCAGCCGGCAGCATTGTAAAGGCATTATTTATGGGAGTCGTGATTGCACTGGTTCTGATTCCGTCCCTGCTTCCGGAAGCAATGGTTCCAAAGATGGCAGTGTTCCAGACAACATTTTCCGTGACACAGCTTATCACAGCAGTAATCGGAAGTGTGCTGGCATTTATTATCTGGATTCCTTTAAAAAAGGTAATTGCAGAGCAGAACTAAAAAACTTTCAGGGCAAAAATTCCAAAACATTTTAAAATCATATCATAACGCATGATTATAAAAAATAAACGTTAATATGAATTTGAGTAATGACGAATATAAGCCTTTGGAATAATCTTGACACTCAAAAAAGAAAGTATCATAATGGTGGTCAGAAAAAAAACGATAGAGAGTCGGAGGCATATGTTATGGATATCAGATTTGAAAAAAGAGAACATTTAAAGGAAAAACCAGATCAGAAACATCTTGGATTTGGAAAATATATGACAGACTATATGTTTGTTATGGATTGGACAAAGGAAGAGGGCTGGAAAGATGCAAGAATCGTTCCGGAAGGACCGATCACCATGGATCCGGCATGTGTAACGTTACATTATGCACAGGAAACATTCGAGGGTATGAAAGCATACCGTACTGCAGAGGGTAAGATCCAGTTATTCCGTCCGGAGATGAACGCAAAGAGAATGATCAACTCTAACGCAAGACTCTGCATGCCGGAGCTCCCGGTTGATATGTTTGTTGAGGCGGTAAAAGCACTGGTAAAGGTAGAAGAGGACTGGGTTCCATCAGAGCCGGAGACATCTCTTTACATCCGTCCGTTTATGTTTGCAACAGAAGCTGCACTCGGCGTACATATGGCATCTGCTTATAAGTTTATGATTATCTGCTGCCCGGTTGGCGCTTACTACGCAGAGGGAATCAACCCGGTTAAGATCTTAGTTGAGGATGAACTGGTTCGTGCCGTAAAAGGTGGTACCGGATTTACAAAATGCGGTGGTAACTACGCAGGTTCTATTTTAGGACAGGTTAAAGCAGAGAAGATGGGATATTCCCAGGTACTCTGGTTAGATGGTGAACATCGTAAATATGTAGAGGAAGTTGGAACCATGAACATCATGTTCAAGATCGCAGGCGAGATTTACACAGCACCGATCGAGGGAACTGTTCTTCCGGGTGTCACAAGAGATTCCATGATCCATCTGTTAAGAGACTGGGGTTATAAAGTAAATGAGACCAGACTTTCCGTAGATGATCTGATGAAAGCCGGACATGACGGCACACTTGAGGAAGTATTCGGAACAGGTACTGCAGCAGTTATCTCCCCTGTCGGAGAACTCCGCTACAAAGATGATGTTGTAACGATCAACGATTTCAAGATCGGTGAACTGACACAGAAATTATATGATACCTTAACCGGAATCCAGTGGGGCAGACTGCCGGATAAATATGGCTGGACAGTAGAGGTAAAATAAGTAGTTGCGTCAGGGTTTCCGATGAAAAAACAGATTGCACGCACTACGGGCAGACTGATTGTTATGAAAAACACCATGGACATGCAAAATCGCATGTTCGTGGTGTTTTTGGTTATACTAAAAATAAGTGACAGGTCAGGTGTCCTGTGTTAATATGGAACAGAAAGAACGGAATGTAACACGCCAGACCGGCGTCGTTCTGAAAATGGAGGACGACTATGAGTAAAACATTAGAACAATTCGAGCAGTATCTCGATAAAATGAAAAAATATGAACATATCAATACGCTTCTTTACTGGGACATGAGAACCTGTGCACCCAAACTGGGGCAGGCAGGACATATCGATGCACTGACTTATTTTTCAACCGAGAGCTTTGCGATGTCGACTTCGGATGAACTTTACGGCATGTTAGAGACCTTAAAGACACCGGAAGAATTTGCACAGCTGTCAGATACCATGAAATTTATCGTGACACGCATGCAGCGCGATATGGAAAAAGACAGACGGATTCCAAAAGACCGTTATGAAGTGATGGTCCGTGAGCAGGCAGAATCCGGAAATGCATGGGAAGATGCAAAAAATGCATCTGACTTTTCCATTTTTGCACCGCATCTGGAGAAAATGATTGCACTTACCAAAGAAATGGCAGGTTACACAGATCCGGGCAAAGAAGTTTATGATGTATTGTTAGATAAATATGAAGAGGGAATGGATTCTGCAACGATTGACCGTCTGTTTGGTGAACTAAAGGAAGCGCTGATTCCGCTTGTGAAAAAAATACTTGCCGCAAAACAGCCGGATGATACAAAATTCCATGCTTATTTTGATCCGGATGATCAGAGAAAAGTGCAGGATCTTTTGCTTTCCTACATCGGATTTTCCAAAGATGCCGGTGCAGTAGGAGAGACAGAGCATCCTTTTACACTGAATTTTTCTTCCAAGGATGTCCGGGTGACAAATCATTATTATGAACATGATCCGATTTCTGCCATGTTTTCGGCTATCCATGAGGGTGGTCATGCGATTTTTGAACAGAATGTCAATCCGGAATATGACAACACGGCTGCAGGAAGCTGCCGTTATATGGGTGTGCATGAGAGCCAATCCCGTTTTTATGAGAATATTTTAGGGCGCAATAAGAATTTCTGGATTCCTGTCTATGAGAAAGTGCAGGAGCTGATGCCGCAGATGAAGGACATTTCGCTGGATGAGTTTTACCGTGAGATCAATCATGTCAGAAACAGCCTGATCCGTACCGAGGCAGATGAGGTGACCTATTGCTTCCATATTATATTGCGTTATGAAATGGAGAAGGCAATCTTTCGTGACAATGTACCGGTTGCGAAACTTCCGGAACTCTGGAATCAGAAAATGAAGGAATATTTAGATATCACTCCGGCAAATGATGCGGAGGGAATCTTACAGGATATGCACTGGTCAGATGGTTCCTTCGGCTATTTTCCAAGCTATCTGTTAGGAAGCATCTATGACGGCATGTATTTAGAGGAACTTGAAAAAGAGTCAGGGCCGGTAGATGAGATCTTAAAAGAGGGCAGAATCAAAGAAATCACAAAATGGCTGAATGAAAAAATCCACTGGTATGGCAGCACACGCACACCGAAAGAAGTGATTGCAAATGTGTGTGGAAAAGAAGTATCAGCAGAGCCATTGGTGCGTTATTTTGAAAAAAAATATGCCAGCGTTTACGATTTAAAATAAATGAAGCAGAATCGTGTGAAAAATGAGATTTTTTACACGCAGGAATGGGGACTTATATGAAAAAACAGGGAATTATTTTTGATATGGATGGCACACTTTGGGATTCAGCCGCCAATGTGGCAGAATCCTGGAATGAAGCGATCCGTCAGGATGGAAGGTTAAATAAGGCACTCACAGAAACCGATATCAAGGGTGTTATGGGAAAGACCATGGATGTGATCGCAAAACTGTTATTCCCGGAAATTTCTGAGAAAGAGCAGGAGACACTTTTAGCGGAGTGCTGCAGGATCGAGAACGATTATTTAAGAGAACATGGCGGAGTGCTTTATCCGGATCTTGAGGATACATTCAAAGAATTAAAAAAGACATATGAACTTTACATTGTAAGCAACTGCCAGAAAGGTTACATTGAGGCATTTTTGGATCATTATCATTTCTGGGATTATTTTTCCGATATCGAATGTTACGGAAATAATCTTTTACAGAAAGGGGGCATTGGATTTATCCATGCTGCATACGGTTTTGGAATCGTACCGGAAGCACAGTATAAGATACAGGCATTTTCAGAACTTGTGACAAAACGGGTGGCAGAAACATATTTTAGAGGATTAATATGACAAAATTACAAGAACTACTAAAACAGATCAACCGGAAGCATGTGTATATCCAGACGCATAATTTCCCTGACCCGGATGCCATTGCGAGTGCGCTTGGGATCCAGGAGCTGTTAAAGCACAATGGAATTTCTTCCACGATCTGTTATAAAGGAAAAATAGACCGTTACAGTACCGACAAGCTGCGTGAACTGATGGAGATCGAACTTTTGAATGTGGAGGATCTTAGTACCATTTTGACAGATGAGGATGAAGTGATCCTTGTGGATGCACAAAAGGGTAATTCAAACATCGTTGACATTACGGGGGACGAGATCATCTGCATCGATCATCATCCGGAAAATGAAAAGTTTCCATACCGGTTTAAAGACATCCGGCCGGAAGTGGGAGCATGTGCGACGATCGTTGCACAGTATTTCTTTGAAAATAATATCCCGATGGATAGAAGAATCGCCACGACTCTGACATACGGTGTACGGATCGATACCAATAATCTGAGCCGTGGAGTGTCAAAACTCGATATTGAGATGCTCTACCGGATGTTTGATGAATGTGATTATGAGGTCATCCATATGTTAGAAAACAGTAATCTGTGTTTTGATGATCTGATGGCATATTCGAGTGCGATTTCAAGTATTGAAGTATATGATGACATCAGTTTCTGCAATACTGGTAAGGATTGTCCGGTCATTGCAAATATATCCGATTTCATGCTTGCTTTAAAAGAAGTGTCATTTTCCGTCGTGTATTCGAGAAAGTCAGACGGAATCAAACTTTCCGTGCGCAGTGAAAAGAGTATGCTCGATGCGGGAAAGATTGTGGCGGAGGCACTGAAAGGAATTGGCAATGGCGGCGGCCACGCATCGATGGCTGGAGGATTTGTGCCGTGTACGGGCAGCGACATGGATGTAAAACTGTTAGAGGCACAGATGAAGGAGCGGTTTTTAAACGTGATCGCAGATGTGAAAAAACGTGCTCTGTGAAAAGCATGAAGCCCTCTTGACATTCTCACTTTCCGAGTCTATACTAAAGATTAGATTTTTGGCAAAAGGCAATGACGAAGACAGTAGTTCATCAGGAAAAGCAACAGAGAGCCGGAGCAGGTGGAAACCGGTGCGAGTATCTGCTGAATGAAAATCACTTCCAAGCCGCAGTCTGAAATGGTCAAGGCAGATCACGACTGGGATTTTCCGTGACAGAGTAAGCGCTGACGCATTTCCTGCGTTACAGGGAACGTGTATCCGGAGTTTATCAGTTCCGTGTACATTTGTATATCAGGTGGTATCACGAAGTATTTAAGCCCTCGTCCTATATACAGGACGAGGGTTTTTTTAATTCATAGGAAATTACGTCCTATGAATTAAAAAGCCCTCCGGGCGGGATGCGCACTTCGCGGAGAAGAAGTTTGCTGTAAACAGCACCGCTCGGGCGCGAAAGAGTCGCGAGCGACTCTTTATTAAATCAATGGAGGTTAACAATGTATAAGAAAGTTGATGCGAATCTGAATTTCGTAGACAGAGAAAAACAGATCGAGAAGTTCTGGAATGACAATGACATCTTTAAGAAGAGCATGGAACACCGCAAGGAAGGAGAGACCTACACCTTTTATGACGGCCCGCCAACTGCAAACGGCAAGCCGCACATCGGACATGTGGAGACCCGTACGATCAAAGATATGATTCCGAGATACCAGACCATGAAAGGAAAATTCGTTCCGCGTAAAGCCGGCTGGGATACACATGGACTCCCGGTGGAACTTGAGGTTGAGAAACTTCTTGGCTTAAACGGAAAAGAGCAGATCGAAGAATACGGTATGGAGCCTTTCATCAAAAAATGTAAGGAATCCGTATGGAAATACAAAGGAATGTGGGAAGATTTCTCAAAGACCGTTGGTTTCTGGGCTGATATGGACAATCCATATGTTACTTACGATGACAATTTTATTGAGTCCGAGTGGTGGGCATTAAAAGAAATCTGGAATAAAAACCTTTTATACAAAGGATTCAAAATCGTTCCTTACTGCCCACGCTGCGGTACCCCGTTATCTTCTCAGGAGGTTGCGCAGGGTTATAAGACGGTCAAAGAGCGCTCTGCAGTTGCACGTTTTAAAGTAATCGGAGAGGATGCATATTTCCTTGCATGGACTACAACTCCTTGGACACTGCCGTCTAACGTCGCACTCTGTGTGAACCCGGAAGAGACTTACTGCAAAGTAAAAGCGGTTGACGGATATACCTATTATATGGCAGAGGCACTGCTTGACACGGTACTTGGCAAACTGCTTGACAAGGATGCACCAGAGGGAACAAAGGCATACGAAGTATTAGAGACTTATAAAGGAAGCGATTTAGAGTACAAAGAGTATGAGCCGTTATTTGACTGTGCAAAAGAGATCATTGAAAAACAGCACAAAAAAGCGCATTACATTGTATGTGACACCTATGTAACCATGACAGACGGTACCGGTATCGTTCATATCGCACCTGCATTCGGTGAAGATGATGCCGCTGTCGGAAGAAAATATGACCTTCCATTCGTACAGCTTGTAGACGGAAAAGGTGAGCTGACCAAAGAGACACCATATGCCGGTGTTTTTGTAAAGAAAGCAGATCCTATGGTATTAAAAGATCTCGATGAAAAGGGACTGTTATTCGATGCTCCGAAGTTCGAGCATGAATATCCGCACTGCTGGAGATGTGACACACCGCTCATCTACTACGCAAGAGAATCCTGGTTTATCAAAATGACTGCAGTCAAAGATGACCTGATCCGCAACAACAATACTGTAAACTGGATCCCGGATTCTATCGGAAAAGGACGTTTCGGTGACTGGCTTGAGAATATCCAGGACTGGGGTATCTCCCGTAACCGTTACTGGGGAACACCACTTCCGGTATGGGAGTGTGAATGTGGACATCAGGAGTGCATCGGAAGCCGTGCAGAACTTGCAGAGAGAAGCGGAAATCCGGAGGATGCAAAGGTAGAACTTCATCGTCCGTATATTGATGCAGTTACCTTCAAATGCCCGGACTGTGGCAAAGAAATGCACCGTGTACCGGAGGTTATCGACTGCTGGTTCGATTCCGGAGCAATGCCATTCGCACAGCACCATTATCCGTTTGAGAATAAAGACGTCTTTGAGAAACAGTTCCCGGCGAA
>QWCK01005284.1_pt1 | contig 11876 bp, 12 predicted proteins | sample 1972571 | NCBI WGS metagenome assembly QWCK01 (sample SAMN09866710, study PRJNA288562) | Human gut metagenome isolate term2_stool, whole genome shotgun sequencing... | isolation source: gut | host: Homo sapiens | place: USA: California
TAGGCTAGAATTTGGGGGAGTAGGAAATTCGGGTCAGGGAGGCTACCACGGTTATTTTGGTTTTATGAATTTTTCTAATAGGAAATCCATGGTCAAGGCGGGATTTTTTGATAATCCTTTTAGGTATCCGCCTTATAATGAGAAAAAATTAGACTTTATAAAAAAGATTCTTAAATAGTTTTTAGATTTTAATAAATTAATAAACTTGTGAGTATGGCATTTTTATTTTAACTATCTTGTCTTTAATAATACAAACAAAAAGCAGCCTTCATGGCTGCTTGTATTTTTCTTAAATTTCTGTGTTTTTTACATCTTCTGCTATTAGTTTAGCAAGTTCTTTAAGTTCTGCTACTTGTGGGTCTTTTACTCCGGAGTTGATTTTTACAACGTCTCCGATGTAGTTTAGCTTAGCAGGTTCTAGGATTTCTTGAGCGATTTCAAGGCTTCTTCCGCCCCAAGACCAGTTATTTAAGAAGGATACAGTTCTGTTTTTGTAGCCTGTTCCAACTAGTTCTCTTAAAAAGGCATCCATCTTGTAGTAGAGGCCTGCGTTGTAGTTGATTGGTGCAAATACTTGGTGAGAAAATCTGTGGCAGTCTGCAACTGGATATGAGAAGTCCCAGTCAGAAATGTCGTAAAGAACGATATCTTCAATGCCTTCTTGAGCTAGGTAATTTGCGAGGATGTCGCTTGCTTGTTCTGTATCGCCGTACATTGATGCGTAAACTATAGCTACTCCCTTTTGTTCTGGTGTAAAGCCTGCCCAGTGGCCGTATTTTTCCATGATAAAGCTAATTGATTCAGGATCTTTATATACAGGTCCGTGTAGTGGAAGGATGGCGTTAATATCAAGGCCTTCTACCTTTTTAAATAAGTTTTGTACCATCTTTCCTTGCTTACCAACTATATTGATATAGTAACGTCTAGCTTGCTCTAACCAGTCACCCTTGTGGATTACTTTGCTTGCTTCGATATTACCTGCGATAGCGTTGAAGGCACCGAAAGCGTCAGCTGAGAAGAATAGGCCTTCTGTTGTCTCATAAGTCATAAATACTTCTGGCCAGTGAACCATTGGTGCAAAGACAAACTTAAGGTTTCTCTTGCCGAGGTTTATTTCGTCACCTTCTTTGATTTCTAAATATCTATCGGCATATTTGTCATCGTAGAATTGTTCAAAGAACTTGTGTGTTTTAGCGTTTCCAACAAATTTACAATTTGGATATTCGTCCAGAATAAAATCAATATTTCTGCAGTGGTCTGGCTCCATGTGAGAGATAACGATGTAGTCAAGATCGTCTCCGTCTAGGGCTGCCCTAACATTTTCTAGATATTGTCTGGTAAAGGCACCTTCAACAGAATCCATTAATGCATTTTTTTCGTCTTTTATTATGAAGGCATTGTAAGAAACTCCGTTTGGAACTTCAAACATGTTTTCAAACCTATTGATTCTGCGGTCATTAACACCTACCCAATATATATTATCAAGTACTTCTATTATATTGTGCATATATTCTCCTTCTATATTTTCTATTTTCTACCTTGATTATACCTGTTTTTAAGAGGGTTTAAACATTTATAAGAAAGAGATTATTTTTGTGAAAATGTTTTATATGAGTGATAGCGGGTATCAATAAATTAGGAAAAATTTGAAAATAGATTAAGATTACAGATGAAGGAGTAAATATGGTATATAAATTAGTTGAGGAAATGGAAGAATTTAGAGAAAGTATTAGAGATTTTGCAGAAGATAAAATTAGACCCCTAGCGTCTTACTTAGATGAAGCCAAAGAACCAGCTACAGAAATCATTGATGAAATGTGGGAGATGGGACTTTTTGCCATTCCTTTTGATGAGGAATATGGTGGTTTAAGCTTAACATTTTCCCACTTATCAACAGCTATTGAAGAAATTGCTAAATACGATAGTGGTCTTGCTTCTATCTTAATAGCTCACACATCTCTTGGTGCTTATCCAATAAGTGAGTTTGGCGATGAGGCTCAAAAGGAAAAATTTTTAAAGACTCTACTTGCTAGTAAAAACCTTGCGGCATTTGCAAATAATGAAGAAGATGATGAGATAAACACAAAAGCGACAGATGAGGGAGATTATTTCTTATTAAACGGCAAGAAAACTTTTGTAACAAACGCTCGTCTTGCAAAATATTACCTAGTTTCTGCCTTTACAAATCCTAGTGATAAGGAAAATGGCATATCTCTTTTCATTTTGGATAAGGATATGGAAGGCCTTTCTTTTTCAAAAACTTATGAGAAATTAGGTTCTAGATCACCTATTATTGGCGATTTGATTTTAAAAGATGTGAAAGTTCCAAAGGAAAACCTCCTTGGAGAGCTTAATAAGGGAAATTCTTATATCGAAAAAATTACAGATGGACAAAACCTTGCATCAGCTGCCCTTGCCCTAGGTCTTGGCGAAGCTTCTTATGAGGCGGCTATTGATTATTCTAAAAATGGTCTTAAGTCATTTAAAGCTCGTAAACAAGCTAAAATCAACCGTCCAATCCTTGCACAAATGGCTACAAATATAAATGCTAGCAAGATAATGGTTAAAAACGTGGCAGAAAAAATGGACGAAAAGGCTTATGATTTTGGTAAAGAAGCAGCTATGGCCAAGCTTTTTGTGGGAGATCTTGCAGAAAGTATTAGTTCAAAGGCCTTAGAGATATGTGGTGGAGTAAGCTCTACAAAAGGCATTGACCTTGAAAGACTAAATAGGGATGCCAAGATTTGTCAAATCTACGACGGTTCTAGCGATTTGATGAAGGAAACCATAGCAGAATATATTTTAGATAATAAAAACAAGAAGAAAGTAGAGAAGAAGATAAAAAAAGACCTTCCTAAGATAGAAAATAGGAAGAAGGAAGTCTTTGTAGGTGATGTTAAAAAATCAGCTAAGAAGCTAGTTGAAGCTCTTGTGGCTGATGGCTACAAACTTAAGAAAGATCCTGTTGACCTAGAAGGCTCTGTAGAAGCAGCAGACAGGGCTGTGGCTATCGGTATGGGCTTTCATGATAGGGAAGATTTGGACTATGCCAAAGACTTGGCTAAGCTAACTGGTTCAGTCCTTGCTTCTTCAAGACCTGCTGCCCAAGTAAGACATCTTGTGCCAGTAGAGCAATTTATAGGTGTGAGCGGCAAGAAATTTATGGGTGAACTTTATATAGGAATAGGTATTTCTGGCGCTATCCAACATATAAAGGGAATTGAATCAGCCAAGAAAGTTGTAGTAATAAATAACGATGAAGGTGCACAATTCTTCAAAGATTGCGATTACGGTATAGTTGGAGATTTTAAGGAAGTAATTCCTGCCCTAATCGAAGAAATCAACAACCTATAAAATAAATTTAAATTTAGAGAGTAGGGCCCAGCAGGGTCCTCTTTTTTTATAAATTTATGGTAAAATAAGACTAAGAGGTTTGTTATGAAAAGAAATATAAAAATAAAATCTGCATCTTTTCCAGTTTTCTTGGGAAATGTAGCAGCTAATGTTAAACAAATAAAAGAACTAATCAAAAAAGCCGAGGAAGAAAAGGTAAATATCCTTTCTTTGCCAGAACTATGTCTAACTGGAGCGAGCTTGTATGATGCTTATCTCGAAGAAGACCTATTGAAGGCTGCAGAAGATGGGCTTAAAGATTTGATTGCCTTTAGCGAAAATTTTGATCTAGCCTTTACAATAGGCCTTCCGATAAGTTCTGAATTTGGCCTATATAATGCCATGGCGCTTATAAAATCTGGTGATCTTTTGAGCCTTGTTTGCAAAGAAAACCTAAAACCTTATGAGAAAACAATTTTTGAGGCCAATCCTAGGGGAGAATTTAAGGGCCTTTCCTATTACTTAGATTCCCAGCCTTATGTAAGCGTTATTTCCGGCCTAAAAATCGGAATGACAATTGGTGAAGATGAGGATATGACCATTCCAAAATCCTTTAAATTAAAGGAATTGGGAGCGGACATCATATTACACCCGGCTGCCAAGGCCCGCCATATTTTTACAGAAAAAGAAGTAGAGAAAAAAATTGAATTTTTATCAAAGGATGTAATTTATGTTCACACTTCGGTAGGATCTGGTGAATCGTCAACAGATTTGGTATATACAGAAGATTCCTACATCGCAAAAAATGGGGAAATTCTTTTGGGAGAGGCCCAAGTATTTCCATTAGATATTTATAGTGAAGAATGGTATGCAAATTTCAACACTTTTACCGATGAACCTTACTTTGTAGAGAAATTCCCATATCTTCCAGAGGTAGAATATTCAAAAGAATATCTAGAAGATGCACTAGAAATTCAGGCTCTTGGACTATTGCAGAGGATGAAAGCTGTAGGCACTGAAAAAACCTATCTCGGTGTATCAGGTGGTATTGACTCAACTGCTACCCTCCTTGCTATAGTGAGAGCCTATGAAATTGCTGGTTTTGACAAAGAAAAAATAGGCGCCTATACCATGCCAGCTTTTGGTACAAGTGACAGGACCAAGTCAAATGCCTACAAACTTTGCCAAGCACTTGGAATTGAATTAAAGGAAATAAATATTTCAAAATCTGTTACAGCCCATTTAAAAGACATCGGTCACGACAGTGTTAGTCCAGACCTAGCTTACGAAAACGCTCAGGCAAGGATGAGGACCCAAGTTCTCTTTAATCTATCAAATATGGGAGGTGGTCTTGTAATAGGAACAGGAGATTTATCTGAAAATATGCAAGGCTTTGCTACCTACAACGGAGATCATATGTCATCTTACAGCTTAAATGCTACATTGATGAAAACTGAACTTAGGTATATGATTAAGTCCTACGCTCATTTTACAGAAAATGAAACATTGAGAAAGGTTTTAACTGACATCCTTGACACCCCAGTTTCCCCAGAGCTTGTAAGTGAAAAGGAAGGGGAGATTACCCAGAAAACCGAGGATATAATCGGACCTTATGAGCTTTTGGACTTTTTTATCTACCAACACTTGACCTACCACAAAAGTGCAAAAGATATCCTAAGTGAAGCAACCTACGCTTTTGAAGATTCTTACGACAAAGAAACTATCAAATACTGGCTCAAATCTTATTTTAACCGCTTTACTAAGTCCCAATTTAAAAGATCAGCCTCAGTAGACGGGCCAAATGTGACAGGCAGGAGCTTTTCGCCAAGGCTCGGCTTTAAGATTCCATCAGATATGGCAAGTGACCTCTACCTAGGAGAGCTCGATGAAAAATAAAAAGAAACTTGTGGCAGGACTTGCTCTTGCCACAATGGTTTTTACTGGCAAATACCTCCATGACCAGGCCTTTGTTGGCGTGGAAAAAAAGCTAACTATAAAAAGTGCCAAGGTAAATAACGATATAAAAATCACCCACATATCAGATTTTCACTCAAATGTGATTTCAAATCTTGATGAAGTTCTTGATAATATCAAGGTTTTTAACCCTGATTTAATTTTCCTAACAGGGGATATGATAGACTATCCTACAGAAAAAAAGATAGAAAGAACCATGTATTTTTTAGAAAATCTTAGTAGACTTGGCATAAAAACCTATTTTGTATCAGGCAACCACGAGGAAGCATCAGAAGAATCTGAGATTTTTTATGAAAAATTGAAGAAATTGGGGATAAAAAAACTTGATAATGAGGGAGAAAATCTTATAATATCAGATAGCGATGTGTATATTTACGGAGTCCCTTATTGGGGAATGGATCTTGATGATTTCAAGCCAGGCCAAGGCCTTAATTTGGTATTGGCCCATTTTTCTAAAAGAATCAGGGATAATTACGATTCTAGAATAGACATGATTTTTTCTGGCCACACCCACGGAGGTCAGGTGAGAGCACCGATTGTAGGAGGGCTTATCGCACCAGGAGAGGGATTTTTGCCAGACTATGACGGAGGTCTATATGATTTTAAGGAAAGTAAGATTTATGTATCAACAGGTCTCGGCAATACCTTCCTGCCATTAAGATTTCTTGACCAAATCTCCTACACCAACATCACTATCAAGCGTCCTTAGTTTAGTGGCAAAACAAGGGTGTCCGAAGCCCAAGCCCAGGGTTCGATTCCCTGAGGACGTGCCAAGAAAAACATTTAAACTTGATTATTTAGCCAAATGGATATATAATCATATTAAGAGAAGCCACCTCTTATCCAAGTAAAAAAGCCACAAAGCTTTCAAACTTTGTGATATTAGTGAATAACAAAAATCCCATAAGGGTAACAAAAAAGCAGGAGGGTCAGTCCTGCTTTTTGCTATTATCTTTGTTTCTGTTTTCTTTCCAAAGTTGGAAAAGAATATCAGCTAACAAAGGCAATATTAGTGATGACAAAATTGTCAACAAAAATCCCCTCATAGGGCAACACCTCCTTTCTTAAAGGGGGCTAATACATTATACCTTATTTTAAAATTATTAAATTTTTAATAGTAGATAGATTGTTTAATAAAATTTTAAGCAAATAAAATTGGAGTGTATCATGACTATTATTTCAATTTACTTAAATAAAGATGAAGATATATTATTTAGAGATTATTCTGCTCAAAGTAGAAAAAGCTTGTCTGAGCTTTTCAAAATAGCCTTAGTTAATCAGATTGAAGATGAATTTGACTACAAACTAGGAATCAAGGCTCTAGAAAGTTTTAATAATAATTCTATTGCTTATAAGATTGATGATTTAATTTCTGAATTAGAAAACGATGTGTAGTATTATTTTGATAGATTTAAATATAGAAAAAATATATATGATTAAAATAAAACAGAGTTAGAAGGTATTCATCCTTTTAACTCTGTTTTTAGAATTAAATCTTAATATTAATATTAAGATTTAATTCTAAAATTAAGTATAGTTGAAATTATATCTTTTACCTAGCCGGCCTAAAACCCGCTTCCTTGGCTTCCTTTTCATTTTCAAAATATACTGCATTTTTTTCCTTAACTGTGTCATAAGAGTCCCATTCTGGCAGGTGGTAGACTTTGGAGTTTTTGTTGCCTTTTATGAAGTAAGATTTGTCGATTTTTCCTTTTTGAGATCCACCATTTTTGCCTTTTGACCAAACGCCTAAGCCGTTTTCTTGGGCAGATTTTTCTATTTCCTCTAGATAGTCTTGGTATTTGATATTTGGTTTATAATAATTTGAGTAGGCGTAGCCTTCTTTGACCAAAAGTCCGTTTAGGGTTTTGGTTTCAATATCGGCAAGGCTAGGATTTGTAATAGGTTTTTCTAGCCATATATATCTAAGAAGTCTATCGTATTTGTCTCTGTCTGTTTCGTCTTTTTCTAGATAAATTTCCTTACCTTCTAGGGTTTTTTGCGTAAAATCTTTGGCTTCATCTGCCATATATTCTGCTGGGTTACCGTCTCTTGCGACTTCCGGTGTATTTACACCTACAAATCTGATTTTTTCTTCATTTCCATTTATGTAAACCCAAATGGTGTCGCCATCATGGGCGTACTTGAATTTGGCTTTTTCATATGTTTTTTGATTGTTCTCGACTTTTATTTCGCTTTGGTCTTGATTTTCAATCGCAGCCTTGTCACAAGAAGTGAGACTTAGGGCAAAAATTATGGCAAAGATTGCCCTAATCATTTGCCATTTCCTTTTGACAGGTCGGACAAATTCCGTAAAACTCAAAGTTGTGGCCATTTATTATAAAACCAGTTTCTGCCATTACTTCTTTTTCAAGGTCGTGGACTGGGCAAGACTTGATTAGGTATTTTTGGTGGCAGCGGGAACAAGTTATAAAGTGCTTGTGGTCGTCCTTATTTATCTGATAATAAGAAATACCGTCGATGTCAGCAGTTTTAAAGAGAAGGTCATTTTCTTCAAGGATATTAAGATTTCTATAGACGGTAGATAGGTCAAGAGACGTCTGATTTTTTAAATCTTCGTAGATTTCTTGGCCACTTACCGGTTCATTTTTTTTGTCAATATATTCTAAAATCAGCTTACGCTGCTTGGTTATTCTTAAATTTTTATCTTTTAATAATTCATTTAATTTCATATTTTCTCCTTAAAATTACTATACTTTATTTGACAGAGATAAAAACACCTATATAATATCTAATGCGAATGATTTGCAAAAGGAGTTTTTAATGAAAAAGAAAAATTTATTTATAGGCCTAGCTTTAGCCCTAGCTGTTACTGGCTGCGGCAATGAAGCTAAGGATAATACAAAGACAGAAACAAAAGAAGAAGTAAAAGTTGACACAAAGGCAGAAAAGAAAGATGAATCAAAGGTAATTTACGCTTCATTTTATCCAATTTATAACCTCACTAAGCAAATTGCAGGTGATAAGTTTGAGGTAAAAGCTTTTAATTCTCTTACTACAGAAAGTCATGATTTCGAGCCATCTGCAAAGGAAATTGCAGAATTGTCTGAATCTCAATTAATCTTTATGAATGGGGCAGGCATGGAAGATTGGAAGGACGATGTGGAAGAAACTGTTGATATTTCAATGGTCGATACAAGCCAGGGTCTTGATTTAATCAAAGCAGACCACGAAGATGCAGACCATGATGAACATGATCACGAAGATGCAGACCACGATGACCACGACCATGATCACGAAGAAGCAGATCACGATGACCACGACCATGATCACGAAGATGCAGACCATGATGACCATGACCATGAAGAAGGCGAAGAACACCATCACCACCACCACGGTGCCTATGACCCTCACACTTGGTTATCTCCTGTAAATGCCAAAGGTCAAGCCAAGGTAATAGCAGATAAGCTAGCAGAAATCGACCCAGCCAATAAAGATTATTATGAAGGTAATTATGAAAAAATCGCTGCTGAATTTGATGCGATTATAAATGATTACAAGGAAAAATTTGACAAAGTAACAAATAAAAAATTCATCGTTCCTCACGAAGCTTTCGGTTATGTAGCAAGGGATTTCGGTCTAGAACAAATTCCTCTTGAAAGCTTAACATCAACAGCAGACCCAGATGCCAAGGTTATGAAGGAAGTGACAGATTTAGCTAAGGCTAACCAAATTAAGACAGTTTTCTTTGAAAAAGGTGGATCAGACAAGGCTGCTAAGACTATAGCGGAAGAAATCGGAGCTGACACAGCCCCATTATCAACAATGGAATTTGCAACCCAAGAAGAAATCGACAAGGAAGTTACAATCCAAGAAATAATTAAGGAAAACCTTGAAAATATATATAAGTCACTAGCATAATATATATATGAAACAAATCGAGATAAAAGACCTGAAATTTGGCTATAATGAAAATTTAATATTAAAAAATGTGAATTTAAGTCTAGATGAGGGAGACTTTGCTGTAATTGCCGGTGAAAACGGATCGGGAAAATCTACCCTAATAAAACTTATCCTAGGCGAGTTAAAAAAAGATAGTGGCAGCATCAAACTCTTTGGCATAGATATGGAAGATTTTAAGAACTTTGACAAAGTCGGCTATGTGCCTCAGCTAAACGAAGCTATAAAGGTAGCCTTTCCTGTAAGCGCCAGAGAATATGTTGGTCTTAACTTATATAAGGAATTTTCAATCTTTAACACAATTACAAAAAAATCAAAATCAAAGGTTGAAAACACCTTTGCGACCCTAAATATAGAAAATCTTATAGATAGACCCTTTAATAAACTCTCCGGCGGTCAGGCTCAAAGAGTGATGATAGCAAGGGCTATGGTAAATAACCCTGATATCCTAATCCTTGATGAACCTACTGTTGGGATTGATCAAAAATCAAAGGAAGACTTTTTGGACCTCCTAGTTCACCTAAATACCCATCACAATATTTCGATACTAATGATTACCCACGAAATGGATATTTTAGGATATTATGTTGACAAGGTCTTTAAATTAAAGGGAGGTGTCATATGCTAAGCTATGATTTTATGCGAAGGGCGCTTGCTGTTGGCATCATGCTGGCAGTAATTATCCCGATGATTGGCCTAGTCATGATAAATAGAAAGACATCCATGATAGGAGACGCCCTATCCCACTCATCCCTAGCAGGAATCGCCATGGGACTGATATTTTCTATAAATCCCATGTGGACTTCGCTAATATTTTGTGTTTTAGGTGCCTTCGCTATAGATATTATAAGGAAAAGATTTAAAGAATTTGGAGATATGGCCACAGCCATCATCATGAGCTTTGGAATAGGACTTGCAGCGATATTATCAGACTTTGCGAAAGGTGGCAAGAGCTTTGAATCTTACTTATTTGGCTCAATAACCACAGTTTCAAGTGATGATTTAATCCTAGTAGGAATTATTTTTATCCTAGTAGTCCTAATGTCTCTCTACTTTTATAATGCCCTACTATTTATCTCGATAAACCCTATTATGGCAAGGCTTGCAGGTGTTAAAGTAAAGACTGTAAACTCAGTATTTACCTTTCTAACTGCAGTAACAATCGCCATATCCGCCAAAATCGTAGGAGCACTGATGATTACATCGCTAATGGTAATACCAGTAGCTACAGCCCTTTTAACTAGCAAATCTTACAAAAAAACTTACTTACTCTCCCTAGTTTATTCTGTAATCTTCATGCTAGTAGGCATCACCATATCCTTCTACTACGGCCTAAAACCAGGCGGTGCAATAGTAATGATAGCTATAGGGACCCTCGTGATAGTTGCGATTTTCAAAAAATTAATAGAAAAAATCAAAAAAATGACCTCCAAAGGCTCATTGAATTAGGGATTTTAGAAAACTGATTTAGAGAGTCTTTAGGTGGCAAGCAGAAAGGCTATGAGTTTAATGCTCATAGCCTTTTTTGTGGGTCTGTAAATAATTTTGTGTATCAACCTAAATCCTGACATAAGGGTAAGGGTTGATACTTTTTTGTGTATCAATATTTGTCCATTCCTATAGGAATGGAGCTTTACTTAATTTTACATGGGCTTAATAAACTGTCAAATTTTCATGAAAATTTGCAGCCGATTTCATACTAAGTCTTTATCTTAATTAAAACTTCCCTTCAAAAAATATTGATAATTGTGATAAGATTTGATCCCAACCACATTCCTAGTATTTCTTTAAAGCCTTCTAGGTTGTAGCCTAAGGCGATGTATACTACCTTTTTGACTACTATGTTGTTTTCTCTTACGTGATAGTGGATAGCGTCTAAAAAGACCATTGGATAAATTTTTTCTAGGGGTCTATTTTGCCACTCTTCTATGGTTGGTAGTATTTTGTTGGTTATTTTACTTACCATCGTTTCTGATATGCCAAATCCATAAATATCTTTGATGTGACTTGATATGTCTCTTGTTGTCATTCCTTTGCCATACATTGATATTATCTGATTTTCTATGTTTGATATGTCTTTTTCAGCTTGTGCCCTATAGGGTATATTTTCTTAATGCTTGTGGCTCGAAGGTACCTTCTCTATCTCTTGGTATGTTTAAATCTATGTTTCCATAATATGATCTAACTGTTTTTTTACTTGTACCGTTTATTGTATTTAAGGATAGTGGTTTTTCTCCATATTTATAGTCTAAATGCTAATCTAATTCTGCTTTTAAAAGTTCTTCCATTGTATCGCCTAGAAGGTCTTTTAGAGCTTCTTGAATATCTTATGCGCTTTGAGGCTGATATTCTTCAATTAACATTTTTGCTATTTTGCTTCTTTTTGTTTCTGGTCTATTTCTGGGCATAAAAAATCCTCCTGATTAGTTTTTACTTACCCTAATCAGGAGGTTTCTATATACAAAATTTTACATAGTCTCCGCCATGGTCATTTTTTTCTTTATTTATATTCTCTTTTGTTCATTGAACAACAATCTAATTTTTCATTCCCAAAAGATTTTTTATTTTCTTCTGCTAGATTTTTCAAGAATTTTTCCCATCTATTTTTTATTGATTCAAAGATTTTCATATTTTACCTCCTCGGGTAA
>QWCK01005290.1_pt1 | contig 11862 bp, 8 predicted proteins | sample 1972571 | NCBI WGS metagenome assembly QWCK01 (sample SAMN09866710, study PRJNA288562) | Human gut metagenome isolate term2_stool, whole genome shotgun sequencing... | isolation source: gut | host: Homo sapiens | place: USA: California
GCAGATTTTTACAACCTCAGAAGCGACGCTTCAGGCAAAGAAAGATGGCAAAAGGCCATAGATCAAACGTACACAGAGAGTCAGTACATTAAAGAGAGGAAAAATTATGTTTAACAGAAACGGTAAAGATGAGAGCGATTACAATATCAAAAATATAGAGTTTATTAAACAAAACTCAAAAGTTATAGGAGCTTTAATTGAAAAGGAATATCTTAGGCAGAAGAACAATGTCGAACTCATTGCATCAGAAAATTATTCAAGCGAAGCTGTTTTAGCAGCATGCGGCTCATGTCTTTCATGGAAATATGCTGAAGGATATCCTGAATTTGATAGAAAAACAGGAAATCGAGGTAGATATTATGGCGGGACGGAATTCGTTGATGAAATTGAAGAATATTGCTGTGATAAATGGAAAGAAGTTTTTAATACTGATTATCATGTAAATGTTCAGCCACATAGTGGTTCACAGGCAAATTTTTCCGCATATAAGGTAGCTGCGATGCCTGGTGACACAGTTTTATCATTTAGTCTTGATAATGGAGGACACTTGACGCATGGTTCATCAGTAAATTTTAGCGGCAAGCTATATAATATGGTTTTTTATGGCGTTGACGATAATGGATTTATAGACATGGATGATGTCAGGAAGAAGGCAGAAGAATATAAGCCTAAACTCATAGTTGCCGGGGCAAGTGCTTATTCAAGAATTATTGATTTTGAACTTTTTGGTAGAATTGCAAGGGATGTAGGCGCGATGTTTATGGTAGATATGGCTCATATTGCTGGGCTTGTGGCTGCAGGTTGTCATCCGACTCCATTTGGCCACGCTGATATCATAACTACTACAACCCACAAAACTTTGAGAGGCCCTAGAGGTGGTCTTATTTTTTCAAAACCTGAACTTGCAAAGAAGGTTGATAGTGCGGTCTTCCCATATGCTCAAGGTGGTCCACTAGAACACATTATTGCCGGAAAGGCTGTATGTGCTGAAGAAGCATTGACTGATGAATACAAGAGTTATATCAATCAGGTTGTCAATAATTCAAAGGCTTTCTGCGATGAGTTCATCAATTTAGGATACAAAATAGTAACGGGCGGTACAGATAATCATCTATTCATGTTAGACTTATCGGACTTTAATTTCTCAGGTCGTGACTTACAAAATGAACTTGATAAAATTGGAATAACTCTGAATAAGAATATGATTCCTAATGATAATAAGAGCCCAAAGGAAACGAGCGGTGTGAGAATTGGTACAGCACCGATGACTACAAGAGGATATAAGGAAGACGACTTTGTTTCTGTAGCAAGAAGAATTGATGAAAAAATAAAAGAAATGTCAAAAGCAAGATAAATTTATTTTGTACTTTTATACAAAAAGTATTTGCAGATTTTAGAAACACACTGTTTAATGAATTTAGTTGGAGAAAAACTATGAGAATCCTTATTGACGGTATGGGTGGTGACAATGCTCCGGATGTGATTGTAAAGGGAGCAATAATGGCAACTGAATTTACCCAAGAAGAATTATGCATTATAGGTGTAGAGAGCGAGCTCAGAGAACTGATTAAACGACATGGATATATGGGCAATCAGATCTCAATAGTAAATGCTACACAAAATATAGAAAATGATGAATCTCCGGTCAAAGCTATCAGACGTAAAAAGGATTCATCTATCGTAATTGGCCTTAATATGCTAAATGACGGTGATGGAGATGTTTTAATATCAGCAGGAAGCACAGGCGCATTACTAGCCGGAGGTCACCTGATAATAGGCTGCATTGATGGTATTGAAAGACCTGCACTTGCGACAGTATATCCTATTTTGGGAAAGGAACCTGCACTTCTACTTGATGCGGGAGCAAACACTGAATGTAAGCCTCATTACCTAGTACAATTCGCTGTTATGGGTAGCCTATATATGGAAGAAGTAATAGGAAGAAGTAACCCTGTGGTCGGACTTGTAAGCAACGGCGTTGAAGCCGGAAAAGGAAATCAGCTTACCAAAGAAGCATACAAGTTGATTGACAAAACATCTGTAAATTTTATGGGGAACATTGAAGCTAGGGATATACCATTAGGAATTGCAGATGTTATTGTCGCTGACGGTTTTACAGGGAATATAGTTCTTAAATTATCTGAAGGTTTGGCTATGACGTTGATGAGGGAACTAAAATACAGATTTACATCCTCAGGCATTGCCAAATTGGGTGCTGCCATGCTAAAAAGCAAACTATACGGTCTCAAGCAAGACGTTGATTACACAGAGTACGGAGGAGCACCTATTTTGGGCTTAAAAAAAGCTTTATTGAAAATGCACGGTTCATCAGATGCATATGCTGTGATGAGAACAATATTGAAATCGATTCCATATGTTGAAGAGGACGTTGTAAGTTTAATTTCATCATCTATAAAAAGAATAAAGTATGAGGATGATGATAATGAATAAATTGCTTGATTCACAGACTGTTGATGTTTCAAATTTGGATTTCAATGGACAGTATAAGTTTAACAATACGAAACTTTTAAGGCAGGCACTCACACATAGTTCATATAAAAGAGAAAATGAAGTGTATGATAATGGTGATGCATCTGATGATAACGAGAGGCTTGAATTTTTGGGGGATGCAATACTGGACCTTGTTATCGGGGATATTTTGTTTAAAAGTATGCCCGATGAGAAGGAGGGCAATCTTTCCAAAATAAGGGCAGGTATAGTCTGTGAAGAGTCACTTGCCAAGATTGCGGACATTTTAGACATCAGTCAGTTAATTATTCTTGGTCGTGGAGAGTTGAAATCAGGTGGACGAAATAAATCTTCAATACTAGCCGATGCAGTAGAGGCAATAATTGGAGCTATTTATTTGGATAGTGATTATTACACCTGCTATGATTTTGTAGCGACTATTTTTGATCATTTGATTGTACAAGCTGAAAATGGAATGCTAAATCACGATTACAAATCCTTATTACAAGAAAAATTGCAGAAAGATGGCTCAGTTGATATAAAGTATGTAACTTATAAAGAAGAGGGCCCAGACCACAAAAAAACTTTTTACGTTAAAGTATTTTGTGGTTCTAAAGAACTTGGAATAGGCAGTGGCCGATCTAAAAAAATTGCTCAGCAAGAGGCTGCTAAAGACGCTATGTTGAAAGGAATATAAAATATGTATTTTAAAAGGCTTGAGATGCACGGATTTAAATCTTTTGCAGATCCAGTAGTTATAGAGTTTCATGAGGGAATCACATGTGTTGTAGGACCCAATGGAAGTGGAAAAAGCAATATAAGTGACGCAATTAGATGGGTACTTGGAGAACAAAGTCCCAAAACTTTACGTGGCGGCAAAATGGAAGAAGTTATATTTGCAGGTTCAGCATCGCGTAAACTGAGGGGGATGGCAGAAGTAACCCTTGTTATTGATAATACTAATGGCACATTGGATATCGACTATTCTGAAGTCTCAATAACAAGACGGATGTATAGATCAGGTGAAAGTGAATATTTGATTAATAATGCTCCTTGCAGGCTCAGAGATATTAGGGAACTCATTATGGACACCGGTATTGGTGTTGATGGATATTCCATTATTGGTCAAGGTAGGATTGCTGATATTGTGAGTAATAAGCCTGAAAGCAGGAGGGAAATTTTTGAAGAGGCTGCGGGCGTTGTTTCTTACAAAACAAGAAAACAAGATGCTGAGAGGCGTCTTGAAACTACGAATACAAATCTTTTGCGAGCAAATGACATTATAAATGAAATTGAATCAAGAATTGATGAACTTAGAGACGATAGTGAGAAAGCCAAAGAATATCTGTCCTTGAAATCCCAGTATGAATCTTCTGAAGTCAATGTGATTTTAAGAAATATAGAAAACATACAGGATAAATCTGAAACGATGGATGACGATATTTTTCGCTTGGGAAATGAGATAACCGTCAAGAGCACGGAGCGCGAAGAAGTTGAAAAGATATTGGAATCAGCAGAAAACGATATTAAGGAATTAAATGAAAAATCAGATTATACCAATAGAAAACTTCTGCAAGTAATCCAAAGTATTAATGAACATGAGAATAAAAAGAAAATTCAATCACAAAAATTTGAATTCTTATCTTCAGAAGAACTTAGATTAAAACAAGAAATTGAATCTTTTTCGGAGAAACTAAGCGTTCAGGAAAAGCAATTTGAGAATAGCAATAATGAACTAAATCAGTTAATTCAGACAGTGCAAGCATCACAAATTGAACTGGACAAGAGTATATCTGAGTATAATAAAGTTGACGATGATAAAAATCGCACCTCAATAGAAATTGATAATCTAAAAGAAAGAATTTTGAGACTCTCAAGAGATATTTCAAAGAGCGAAAATGAAAAAACTGAAATTTCCAGCATGAATTCTCTCTTGGAAAAGCGTTACAATGAAATTCTTGAAGAATTAAGTCAAACAAAAGAAAATTATAACAAAATAAATCAAAAATTTTTAGACGAAGAATCTCGAGAACAAAACATTCAGAAGGAATCTGAGCTAATTCAAACTGATTTATTAGCTAAACAAAAAAGTGTAGAAGCACAAATTGTAAAAATAAAAACTCAAGAAAATCAAATTTCTGCTGACAAGTTGAAGTCAGAACAACTTTTATCACGCAAAAAAACGATAGAAGAAATGGAAGCTAACTACGAGGGCTATAACTACGGCGTTAAATACATAATGAAGTCACGAGTAAGTGGCATTCGAGGAGTTGTTGGAGAGCTTATGCTTGTTCCAGAAGGTCTTGAAGTTGCAATTGAAACAGCACTTGGAGGTAATTTGCAGAATATTATCTGCGATTCTGACCGCGATGCAAAAATGTCCATAAACATTTTAAAACAAAATAATGCTGGACGACTCACCTTCCTGCCAATTTCAAGCATACGTGCCAATAATGCTGATGTACCTTCATCTGTAAAATTAGATGAAGATTTTATCGGAATTGCCTCAGACATGATTTCATATGATCATGAATATGATGAAATTTTTCGTTATCTTTTGGGTCGAATCATTATTGTTGAAACCATGGATTCTGCCATAAGACTATCTAAGGGCATCAAAGGTGGATTTAGGATCGTAACCCGTGGCGGAGAGATTATCAATAGCAGCGGCGCAATTACAGGGGGGAGATATAAGAACAAGAGTGCAAATTTACTTTCAAGAAGAGGAGAAATTGTAAAACTTGAGAATGAGATAAGGCTCCTTTCTGAAGATATTAAATTAAATGAACAGTCCCTGCAAAATCTCAAAGTTTTTCTAGCTGATTCTAAAGATACAATTGAGGAAATGTCATCTAGGTTAAACAAGAACAAAATTTTATCTTCATCACTACAGTCAAAGTTATCAATGTATAAAGACTCAATGGAAAGTGTGTCTGTAAAAAAAGATAAGTTGGAGCAACAACTATATAATATTAATGAAGATAGAAACAGTTCATCTGCAATTTTTGAAAAACTTAATACAAGCGGAAAAGATCTGAATAACGAACTCATAAAATTAGAAAAAGAACTTGAAAAGTTGATTGATACAAATAATGTAGTTGAATCAAACTTAAAAGCACTTAATGAGAAAAAATTATCAAAAACAATTGAACACAATAGTATTAAATCTAAAATAGAAAATCTTGAAACTATAACAGAGCGAATAGAATCTGAAATTGAGAATCTGAAATCTGGTCTTAAAACTCGTAATGACAGGCTTAACAGTGTAGTGTCAGAAAAACAAGACATAAGTGATGGTCATCTTTTGCCAGATATTTCAAAAATGGAAGAAGAAAGAATCGCTCTTGATGATGCACTTATATTAACTTCAAAAGAGAAAGAGGAAGTAGCTTCCAGACTTTCTAAGGCGACAAAAGAAATAACTTCCATAAGAGAGAGCATAGAGAAATTACAAAGCCAGAAAGTCCTTGAAGAAATTAAACTCGCCAAAAATCAGACTCAGATCGAAAATCTTACACAGAGACTTTGGGATGAGTTTGAAATGTCTATAGCACAGGCTACAGATATGAAAGACCCGAACTTTGTTATGGCTACAGGTATCAAAATAGGACGTGAGACAAGAAAACGACTTAGAGAACTTGGCGATGTAAACATAGGTGCTATTAAAGAATATGAGGAAGTGAGCAAGCGATATGAATTTTTAAAAGAACAGAGAGAAGACATATTGGATGCAATGAATGAACTTAATTCAATCATTTCTGACATGAGTACTACGATAAAGAAAAAATTTAAAGCTAGTTTTAATCAAATCGTTACTAATTTTGAAGATATTTTTGTCGAATTATTTGGCGGAGGATATGCAGAATTAACATTGGAGAATGAGGATGATCCTTTAAATTCAGGTATAGAGATAGTCGCACAGCCTCCAGGCAAGAAACTACAAAATATTAATTTAATGTCAGGTGGTGAAAAAACGATGACTGCCATCGCACTCATGTTTGCAGTGCTAAAAACAAAGCCTACTCCGTTCTGTATACTTGACGAAGTTGAGGCAGCGCTCGATGACAGTAATATTGACAGATTTTCACAATCTTTAAAGAAGTTTGAGAACATACAATTTGTTCTTGTAACACATCAAAAAGCTACTATGGAACACGCCGATGTATTATATGGAGTTACAATGGCAGAGCAGGGCGTTTCCAATTTATTGTCACTTAAACTGGGTGATAATATTGATCTTTAAAAAGTAAACTGGAGTTTGTATTAATATATGACTAAGTATCACTACTAGATAGCATATATAACGAGTTAAATGTGATTAAAACGAAAGGAGTCTGAATGGCATTATTTGGGGAGAAAAAAGGCTTTTTCAGCAAGATGAGCCAGAAAATCGCTGATACAATATTGATGAGGCCGGAAATCGATGAAGATCTTCTCGATGAACTTGAGGAAATCCTGATTACTAGCGATATGGGTATGAATACGACAATTAGAATAATGGAAGAACTTAGAAAAGATATTCGTGTGGGTAGGTTGTCACACCCTGAAGAAGTTAAAAATTCATTGTCAAATATAATTGCAAAACTTGTTGATAAGGGAGATAGGCATAAACTGTCTAACTCATATCCTCAGGTTATTTTGTTGATTGGTATTAATGGCGGCGGAAAGACCACAACGATTGCTAAACTTGCGTACCTGCTCCAAAGAGAGGGCAAAACTGTTTTGCTTGCTGCTGCAGACACATTCAGAGCTGCCGCATCGGCTCAACTTGAACACTGGGGAGATACTCTTGGCATCAAAACAATAACTCACGGCGAGGGCGCAGATCCTTCTGCAGTTATATATGACAGCATACAGGCCGCGAAATCTCGTAATATCGATGTCCTTATTTGTGATACCGCTGGTAGATTACAGAACAAGAAAAATCTCATGGCTGAACTTGAAAAAATGAACAAAATAATAGACAAGCAATATCCTGAGGCAACAAAAGAAACAATTTTAATATTAGATGCGACTACTGGTAAAAATGCTATTTCACAGGTTGAAGAATTTAAAGAAGTTACTGATATTACAGGCATTATTTTAACTAAAATGGACGGCACAGCAAAGGGTGGTATAGCCGTAACTATTGCCGATGAATATGACATGCCTATTAAGTTCCTTGGCGTCGGCGAAAAAAAAGAAGATTTAGAGCCGTTTAATGCAAAGGCGTTTGCAGAGGAGGTATTTGATGAGTAAGCCTGTGGTTGCAATAGTTGGCAGACCAAATGTTGGCAAATCAACATTTTTTAATGCTCTCATGGGTAAGAGAATCGCGATAGTCGAGGATACTCCCGGCATTACAAGAGACAGGATATATGGGGAAACATCGTGGAATGGTGTCGATTTTGCTATGATTGATACAGGAGGTATTGAGCCAAGTTCAGAAGATGTGATTTTATCTCAGATGAGGGAACAAGCCCAGACTGCAATGGATACAGCAAATGTAATCGTATTCATGGTTGATGGAAAGGCCGGAGCAACGGCAGCTGATATTGAAGTTGCTGATATGCTCAGGAGAACTGGGAAAGAAGTAATTCTTCTGGTGAATAAAATTGATACACCGACAAAACTTCCCGACAATTTCTATGATTTTTATGAACTTGGCATTGGGGAACCAATTCCTGTTTCCTCAGCTAATATGTTAAATTTGGGAGATGTCCTAGATTTGATAGTTAAAAAATTTCCAAAATACTCAGAGTCTGAGGATGAGGAAACTACAGCTGTCGCAGTTATTGGAAAACCAAATGTCGGCAAATCATCACTTATTAACACATTGTTAAATGAGGATAGAGTAATCGTCTCAAACATTGCAGGAACGACCAGAGATTCGATTGATACACCTTTTAGGTGGCATGGCAGTGATTATACACTCATAGATACGGCTGGTATAAGAAGGCAGAGTCGTATTAATGAATATGTTGAGAAATATAGCGTAATCAGAGCTATTGCTGCTATTGAAAGATCAGATGTGTGTTTGTTAATGATAGATGCAACTGAGGGTGTTACAGAGCAGGATAAGAAAATTGCTGGTATAGCACATGAAGCTGGAAAAGGTGTTATAATAGTTGTGAACAAATGGGATCTTGTTGCAAAAGAAACCAATACAATGAGCCTTTTTAAGCGCAAGATTCAAAGTGAATTGACTTTTATGAGTTATGCACCTATTTTGTTTATTTCGGTTGTTGAAAGACAGAGGCTAAATTCAGTTATGCCAACTGTGGAAATGGTTGCACAAAAACGAGCTATGAGGATACCTACGGGTCAGCTCAATAGTTTGGTTGTTGAAGCTACAATGATGAAACAACCACCATCGGATAAGGGAAAGCGCTTAAAAATATACTATGTTGCTCAAGTTGGGGTAAAACCGCCACTTTTCTCTTTCCAGGTCAACAATAGAGAGCTAATGCACTTCTCGTATTCTAGATACATAGAAAATCGAATCAGAGAAAATTATGGGTTTGAAGGGACCTCAATTAAATTTGTGTTTAGAGACAAGGGAGATAAGGAAGAATGAGTTTTGCTTTGACTATAATTATTGCATATGCACTTGGTAGCATCTCTCCTTCTATAATCATGGGAAAACTTGCGGGTATTGACATCAAAAAAGAGGGGAGTGGCAATGCAGGTGCAACCAATACTCTGCGTGTGCTTGGGAAAAAAGCGGCAATAATTACTCTTTTGGTCGATATTTCAAAGGGTGCAATCGCTGTGTTTTTAGCGGAAAGTTTTTACGGAGATATGCACTCATATATTGCATGTATTTTTGTGATTTTAGGTCACATATTTCCTATATGGTATAATTTTAGAGGCGGAAAAGGTGTGGCAGTATCTTTTGGCGCTCTACTAGCTGTAAATCCACTAATTGCATTTTCTTCGTTGCTTGTCGTCATTGGTTTTGTTTTAATATTTAGAATGGTGTCGCTGGGCTCAATAATGGCTGCAGTTTCTGCACCTATTTTTTCTTATTTCTTTGAGCCTGACTTTGTGCCATATGTCATATTCCCCGCAATTCTAATAATTTATATGCATAGGAGTAACATAAGTCGAATCATTAATGGACAGGAGAATAAATTATGGTAATCGGTATATTAGGTGCCGGTAGCTGGGGTACCGCACTGGCACAAACATTTGCCTGTAACGGCCACAAAGTTTACTTATATGCGAGAAGGAGTGAACACCGTGAAGAACTGGAGATAACCAGAGAAAACAAAAAATATCTTCCAGGTGTTAATCTTGTTGAAACCATTATAATTTCAAAATCACTTGCCGAGACAGTTCTTGATAGAGATATGATATTAATGGCTGTGCCCACTCAGACTTTTAGAAGCGTTTACGAGGAAGTTTCTAATATTCTCATTAAGTATAATGAGAATCCTGTTATTTTGAATGTCGCCAAAGGTATCGAAAAGAAATCACATCTATTATTATCTGAAGTTGCTAAGCAGGTAAGATCCGATAGCCGTTATGCTGTTCTTTCGGGTCCTTCGCATGCTGAAGAAGTCGGAAGATTTAAACCAACGACAGTTGCAATTGCCTCAAGTGATATCAATTTGTCGAAGGAACTTCAGAGGGAACTGATGACAAGTAGATTCAGAATATATGCAAATGATGATTTGAAGGGTGTAGAACTTGGAGGAGCACTAAAGAATATAATTGCACTTGGCGCAGGTATATCTGACGGTATTGGCTTCGGAGATAACGCAAGGGCCGCACTCATGACAAGGGGACTTGTCGAAATAACAAGAATTGGAACTGCAATGGGGGCTAAGCGTGAGACTTTTTCTGGGCTTACAGGGCTTGGAGATTTGATTGTAACCTGTGACAGTAAGCATTCCAGGAATAGAAGATGCGGCATACTTATTGGTGAAGGTATGAAAGTCTCTGAAGCTATTAAAGAAGTTGGAATGGTTGTAGAAGGAATTACAACTACGGAGGCCACCTATGAACTTGCAGGCAAACTCAATGTGGATATGCCTATTACGGAAACAATATATAAAGTTATAGAAGGTAAAATAAATGCTCTTGAAGCTGTCGATATCCTAATGGGTAGAGATGGAAAGGTAGAATGAAGAATATTTTTGTAGAAGAATTTGTAAATGATAACGGCAGACAGCCTACGGTTTCTATAACCACTTTCGGATGCCAAATGAATGAACACGACTCAGAAATACTAATGGGTCTACTGTCTGAAAGAGGATATAAACAGACTGAGGAGAGGAAAAATGCTGATGTAGCGATATTAAATACGTGCAGTGTGCGAGAAAATGCAGACAAGAGGTTTTTTGGCACCCTCGGGCAGCTAAAAAAAATCAAAGAAAAGAATCCATCTTTTGTAACCTGTGTATGTGGATGCATGATGCAACAGCAACATATAATAGACAAATTAAAATCGAGTTATCCCTGGGTTGATGTCATCGTTGGAACGCATAATATAGATAAACTTCCTAATCTTTTGGATAATTTGATAGATGAAAAGAAAAGACAGATCGAAATATTGCCGGAGGCTAAGGAAATTATAGAGGATCTTCCATCGGAGAGGCTTTTCAAGCACAAAGCACTTGTCAATATAATGTTCGGTTGTAATAATTTCTGCACATACTGCATAGTGCCATATACGAGGGGACGAGAGAGGAGCAGGAACCCGAAAAATATTTTGAAGGAAATAGAAAAACTTGTCTCTGACGGTGTTGTTGAAGTAATGCTCCTCGGACAAAATGTAAACTCGTACAGGGGAGAATGCGATGGCGAAGTTTGGAAGTTCCCAAGGCTTTTAGAAGAGATAAACAAAATAGAGGGTCTGCAGCGAATCAGATTTATGACATCTCATCCAAAGGATATGTCAGACGATCTTATCAAAGCATATGGAAGGTTAGATAAATTATCCAAATATGTGCATCTTCCTGTTCAATCTGGGAGCAATAATGTGCTTAAGAAGATGAATAGAAGATATAAAGTTGAGGATTATATCACGTTGATAAATAAACTTAGAACAGAAGTGCCTGAAATTACTATATCAACAGATATAATCGTAGGATTTCCAGGTGAAACAGAGGATGATTTTTTGGAAACTCTGAAACTTGTTGAATCAGTGAGATATGACTCTGCGTTTACATTCCTTTATTCAGTGAGAAAAGATACACCTGCTGAGAAATTTAAGGACCAGGTTTATGAAGAGATTAAACACGAGAGGTTTAACAGGCTTGTAGAACTTGTCAATAATATTAGTGCGGAGAAAAATTCTAAATATGTTGGGAATGTCTATAAGGTACTTGTTGACGGGTACAGCAAGACGGATGCAACTGTTTTGTCGGGAAGAACGGATGGATTTAAGTTAGTAAACTTTCGAGTAGA
>QWCK01005293.1_pt1 | contig 11859 bp, 8 predicted proteins | sample 1972571 | NCBI WGS metagenome assembly QWCK01 (sample SAMN09866710, study PRJNA288562) | Human gut metagenome isolate term2_stool, whole genome shotgun sequencing... | isolation source: gut | host: Homo sapiens | place: USA: California
CATTGTCTCTGTCTGCGCCCATTACAAGTTGTGTAAGGTCGTTGGAGCCGATTGAGAAGCCGTCTACTTCTTTTGCAAATTCTTTTGCTTCAAATACTACTGAAGGTACTTCAGCCATTATCCAAATCTTAAAGTTCTTACTTCTTACAAGTCCTTCATCTGCCATAATGCCTTTTACGGTGCGAAGTTCTTCAACTGTTCTTACGAAAGGAAGCATTACAACTACATTTGTAAGTCCGTATTCTTCTCTTACTTTTTTAATTGCCTTGCATTCAAGTCTGAAACCTTCTTCATATTCAGGTGAGATATAACGTGATACGCCTCTCCATCCGATCATCGGGTTTTCTTCGTGAGGTTCCACTTCGTCTCCGCCTACTAAGTCTCTAAATTCATTTGTTCTGAAGTCGCTCATTCTAACTACTAATTGACGAGGATATACTGTTTGAGCTACTTCTGAAATGCCTTGTGCAAGTTTTTCAATCATAAGGTCCCCTTGGCCTGTCTTTAATAGATACATGGGGTGAGAACCGATCATGTTTGTAAATATAAATTCAGTCCTCATAAGGCCTATGCCGTCAAATGGAAGGTCTTTGTATTTCTTGGCAAGGTCAGGTTGTCCTAAGTTCATGTAAATTTTAGTTGCCGTAATAGGAGCCGATTCCTGTACGGATACGGTAGCTGTACCTTGTGATGCAGTTTCCGCCGGTTTTTCTTCTTCAAGTACGGAGCCTTCATATACAACGCCTCTTGTTGCGTCAACTGTTACTTCCATACCGTTTTTCAAAACCGATGTTCCGTTTTTAGAGCCTACTATACATGGAATTCCAAGTTCTCTTGATACAATTGCCGCGTGACAAGTTCTGCCGCCTTCGTCTGTTACAACGCCTGCGCATTTTCTCATTGCAGGTACCATTGCAGGGAATGTCATTGTAGTAACTAAAATGTCCCCTTCCTCAACTGAGTCGATTTCTTCCATGTCTATAATGTTTCTGACTTTTCCTCTGCCGATTCCCGGTGCTGCGGGAAGTCCCTTTGCAATTTGTTTTAACAATTTACTGTCTCCTTTTGGCATTTCAACTTTTTTAGGTGCTTCTTCTTTTGCTTCTTCTATTTTTTCAACTGTTGTGTCTTTAATTGTTGTAATAGGTCTCGATTGTAAAAAGTAAAATTTCTTTGTATCTCTGTCAAAGCCCCATTCAGTGTCTTGAACTTTGCCATACATTTGTTCTACTTTCATTCCCATTTCTATAAGCTTTTGAAGTTCTTCAGGCTTCAAACATTCTTTTGACACATATTCTTCGCCTAAAACTTCAGCCACAGGTTTTTCTTCCGTGCCTACGCCTTCGGCCTTGTCAACTACCATTGTGTTCTTTTCCGCAATGTGTCTTTCCACAACTTTTTTGTTTCTCTTGTCCACAATGTATTCATCAGGAGTAACTGTACCTGAAACAACGGCTTCGCCAAGTCCCCATGATGCGTTGATCATAAGTTCCTTTTTGTTGCCTGTAATGGGATTTGCAGTAAACATAACTCCTGACTTTTCACTTCTCACCATCATTTGAACTACAACGGAAAGAGCTACGTCAAAGTGATTGAAGTTTTGTTTTTCTCTGTAGTAAATTGCCCTTGCTGTCCAAAGACTTGCCCAGCACATGCGTGCGTGCTTTACAAGTTCTTCTTCCCCTTTAATGTGAAGGTATGTATCTTGTTGACCTGCAAAAGATGCATCGGGAAGGTCTTCCGCCGTTGCCGATGAACGCACAGCAACTTCCAAGTCTTCTACTCCCACTTTTTCTTTAAATTCTCTATAAGCTCTAATAATTTCTTCTTCGATTTCCGGTTTAATCTTGGCATTTATAAGTTTGCCTCTAATTTGTTCTCCGGCTTCCGTCAGTTTTTTTGTATCGTCAACGTTTAGAGTCGACATAATATTTTTTACTTCATTTTGCAAATCGGCATATGCGACAAATTCATTATATGCTTGTGCCGTAACACAAAATCCCGGCGGCACCGGCAGCCCGAAGGAAGTAAGTTCGCCAAGGTTTGCGCCTTTGCCCCCTACCATTCCCACATCGTCTTTAGAAATTTCTTCAAACCATTTAATATACTTATAACTTGACATATATCCTCCTTGTTTCGTAATTATTATAGCACATAGTTTTAATTAGCTACACTATTTTTTAATTCTTTTATGGAAAGTGTTGTAATTTTATTAACATCAAATTTAAGTTCTTTAATCACATCTATAATTTCTTCTTCAGATCTCCCTTCAATCTCGGCGTAGGATATCCAGCCTTCCCACATGTCAAGGTCGAAGCGCAGACCTTTGTATGAATATGAAGTGCGATGCTTCTTAAACCTTTCCACCTTGTCAAAGCCCATGAGTTTTAAAATATTTACAAGTTCCTCAACGTTGTCTATAGTGACGGTGTGCTCCAAATTTTCTCGCACGCATTTACGATTCACTCTCTCTTTAAAAGTAAAATAATTTTTTTCTTCACCGGTCACTTTGTCCTTAGTCTTTCTAATGCGAAGGTAGCCTTTCTCTTCAGGCACAGGCATAGTGCTTGAGTCGATTAAAATATTTTCCTGCTCTTCTTCTGAAATAAACTCTCCTTTTGTTTTTAAAACCTCCTCTACCTTCTCCACATCTTCCAAAAGTTTTACTTCAATTTCTCTTTCCATAATTCCTCCCAAAAAAATAATCCCGTAGAGGGACTATTTATATATGAGCACAGGTTTAAAATCGATAAAGTCACTTGCGACACACCTGTACTCCACATTATTTATTTTTTCATTTACTGCAAACTTATGGCCTTCCGCATGTAGATGACCGTAAATGCACATGTCGATATTGTTTTCTTCCAACACCTTTGCAAATTCGTTGGGACTTTTGTCTTGATTAAAGGGGGGATAGTGAAGCATAAAAATTTTGTATTTACATTCGCCTTTAAAAGATTTAATAGAATTTTTCATGCGAAGTATCTCCCTTTTAAATATTACTTCATCGGACTCGTCAAATCCCGACACGTCCTTTGAGGTCCAACCTCTCGTGCCGAATATGGCCACATCGTCGTGGAGATATGAGGAGTTGTTTAAAAAAGTAATGGTCTTTAAATTTAAATCTGAAAGTTTTTTAATACTGCTCCACCAATAGTCGTGATTGCCCTTGGTAATAATTTTTTTGCCGGGCAAGTTGTCAATGCGTTCCAAGTCTTCTCTCGCATCACTTAGCTTTAAAGCCCAGCTCACATCTCCCGGTATTAAGACCAAGTCCTCTTCTGTTACTGTTTCTCTCCAATTATTAAAAATTGTAAAGTCGTGATTTATCCAATTGTCTCCAAACACGTCCATAGGTTTTGTGCCTAAGGAATCTAAGTGAAGATCTCCAACTGCAAAAATCATACTCCCTCCAAATTCACCAAGTTATAGGGGATGTTTTCCCTGTCTAAAATTTCCCTTTCTCTATTGCCGTGAGTAAAGATAATAAACTGTCTGTCTTCTTTTGCGAGATACTTTAAGACTTCTCTCAGCCTCTTCTCATCATACTCTACAAAGCCGTCGTCTAAAATCATTGGAATATTTTTTTCAAAAGGCTTTAAAAGTGCCAGTCTGAAGGCGAAGTACAGTTGATAGAAGGTTCCCTTTGAAAGATCCATGCTCTTAACATACTTGTCCTTTTCCCTGTCATAGACTGTCAAATTAAATTCCTCGTCCATAAATACTTTTTCATATCTTCCCAAAGTAATGGCTGCAAAAATTTCTTCCAAAGTTTGTTTAAAGAGAGGCGTGTTTTCCTTTGTAATTTTGCCTTCAACGGTGTCCATAGTTTGAAGTGCAAGTTCCAAAGACCTTTTTTCAAAGAGAAGTTTCTCAAGCTTTTCTTGTTCCAAACTCAGCTCTTCCTTTGCCCATCTCACTTTTTTAAGGTCCACTTCATGTCTGTCCAAAATTTCTCTCTTGCTGCCAAGTTCCCCTTCAGCCCTTCTGAACTCTTCGAAAGAATCATCTTCTGTGGGAGCAAAGGGTGTGTAGAATTTATTTAAGTCCTTTAATATGCCGTCGCCGATTAAGTTTTTATTCTTTTCAATTAAAATTTTAATGGCCATGGTAATTTTAGTGACCGGATTATCTCTTTCTTGAGCCAAGCGCAGCTCTTCCAAGTTTGCCACGCTTCTGTTTTCAAAAATATCAGCGAGTCTTTTGTCCACTTCGGAGATTATCGTCTCAATTTTTTTAATCTGTGCGGCATTGTCTATGCCCTTTTGCTTCAGCTGGGAAATTTGTGCGCTCTTCAGATTTTCTCTCTCACGCCTTCTATACATTTCTCTTTCCAATTCGCGAACTGTGGAGAAGTTGTAGTTCTTCGCCATTTCCATCAAAGCCCTTACGGCCTTGGTTTTTTCTTCTTCCTTGCCCTGTTCTTCCGAATTAATTTCTTTAAGCTTGTCGGAAGTCTTCTTCTTGGCAGCGGAGTAAACAATGACTTTTGCCACGGAGTAAATAATTATTAATACTGCCGGAATGAAAATCGTAAGGTAAGAAACATTTTTAAATAAATAGTAAAGTGCTCCGCCTATTACCATTAGTGCCGCCGCAATTCCGATAAATGTGTAATACTTCTTTACGTACTTGCCTAAATCTTTTTCGTTGTTCTTGGCATCTATTTTTTCTAAAACTTTTTCCGGCTCTTCTCCCTTTGCAATTTCCATAAGCCGGTTAAACTTAATGTAGTCTTTTTCAAAATTCTCATCAATTTCAGGCGTTTCAATATTTTCTTCCTGTAAAGACGCGAGCTTTTCTTTTAAACCGTCCCTCTTAATTGAAAGTTCCAAAGCCTCTTCATAGTCCTTGTACTCTTCCAAGTCGCAGTTTTTAAGCTCTCTCTTTAAGGCGCTAATCTTCTTCGTGTTTTCATAGACTTCATCATAAATCTTTTGAGCGTCAATGTACTCTTTGTTTTTCTTTTTATTTTCCAAAACCTTTATTTGAGATTTTAGATCCGCAACTTCTTCCTCGGCCTTTTCATATTTTTCAATGTCCATGCCTGTCTTTATAATTTCGGAAAGCTCCGCCACTCTAAGTGATGAGATGCCGATTTTGGATTTTTGTCTTCTCTCCGTGCCAAGGTCATCTAACTTTCTTTGAAGACTCTCCCTTGCGCTTTGAAATGAAACTCCTTCAGACTTTGTAGAGTAAAAGTTTCTCAGTTTTTCAGTAATCTCCATCTTCACATCGGGAGACGATGGCAGGTTAAGCATCAGCGCCGTACTTTCGTAAAGCTCCTTGCTCATCTCAAAAAACTTTGCCCCGGGTTGCTCCACTTTGGAATTTTCGTAAGAAATTATTTTCTCCGTAACATCTTCTCCCGTGGAAATGTCCGTGACTTTTACACTGCCCTTGGTGAGATTAAAGTCCTTGTCTATGCGGTAAGTATCCTCGTCTTCAAGTTCTATATAGCCGCCGAAACCCTCTCCTGTCCAAGGCTTGTATGATTCTGCCGCAACTTCAAAACTTCTTCTCTTTGTACTTGTTGAAAAACCGTAAAGCACTCCTCTTATAAATGAAAAAATCGTGCTTTTCCCCGATTCGTTGGGCCCGTGAACTATATTAATCCCGTCTTTTAAATCTATTTTCTTTTTATTTAATTTTCCGAAATTATCTATGTAAATCGTCTTAAATTTCAATTTATCCTCCGAAAATTGCCTCTAACCCAATAAGTAGAGCTCGCTTGGCTTCCGGTGTGCCCTCTTCTTTAAGTAGGGAAATAAATTCTCCTACACCGTTATCTCTATTGTTTTCAAATAATTCTTCTATGTCAAATTCAGGTTCCAATTCCGAAACTACTTCCACATAAAAATTGTCTCTGTAAATTTCCGGTTCAAAATTATTTACATTGTAGTAGGGACTTCTGCCTGTTAAGACTATCCTCACAATATTGTCCTTGTTTTCTCCGGCAATGTCTTCAATTTTTGACATAATATCTTTAAAGCTTAAGCCTTCGCAATTTATTTCTTTAACTACAACACTTCTGATGTTGCACTCCATGTACTCCACATTCCCGTCGTAAAGGACCACGCCATGTGGATATACTTCTTTAAATGCCAAGGGCTCGGGGTTTCCTGCGTAGAAGGCGTTTTCCGAAACTTGTTCCCTCTTGTGCACATGAGAAAGGGCCACATAGTCAAACTTTTTAAGCTTGTCCAAATTTAATTTTAAATAGTCACCTTTATCAATGCCTGAGTGAATGAGCAAAATATTTGTGCAGCTGTCTAAAATATATTCTTCCTTCAGCTGAAATTCTTCCTGATAGAAGTCTTTCTTCCAGGCAAAGCCGTGAATCCTCACATTTTGTTCAGGAAAGTCAAAGTAAGTGTGTCTGTCTTCTTTAAATACATAGTGCTCTTTTTCAACCATCTTGTATGGAGAGTTATCCGAATAAAAATCGTGGTTTCCCGGCGCAATTACTATAGAAGTTTTTTCAAGGGCGGAGAGAATTTCCATTAACTTCATTGTGTCCTTCTTGGTGAATTCGCTTTTTTCAAAAAGGTCTCCACCTATTAACAAAAAGTCCGCTTCTTTTCCGTTTGCAATGTCAACGATATTTTCAAGGCTCTTCCACAAGTCCTTTCGCCTAAGCTCCGCCACCTCGGTGGAGTTAAAGACGCCGGTGAAAGTCTTTTCTAAATGTAAGTCACCTGTGTGAATAAATTTCATCTAACCACAACCTTATTTCTAAGAACTCCTATACCTGCAATTTCCACATCTACTACGTCTCCGTCTTTTAAAAACTTGTTGGGAGTAAATCCTGCCCCCACACCTTGAGGAGTGCCTGTGAAAATTATATCTCCCGGCTCAAGTGTAACCATGGAGGATAAATTTTCAATTAAATAATCTACGTCAAATATCATGTCCTTAGTGTTTGACTTTTGACGATACTCTCCGTTGACACGAGTGGAAATTTTTAAGTTCTTATAGTCAATGCTTTCGTCTTTTACAATAAAGGGACCCATGGCTGTAAAACCGTCTAAGCTCTTTCCCATAAGCCACTGCCTGTGATCTCTTTGAAGCCTTCTCTGTGAAAAGTCGTTGCCGCAGGACAGTCCGAAAATATATTTGTGAGCATCTTCTCTCTTTATATTTTTTCCTTCCTTGCCTATTACAATTACAAGTTCACCTTCGTAGTCAAGTGCATCTGCAAATTTTTTATCTACAATCAGGTCTTCGTTGTGACCTGTAACTCTGTTTGTAAGCTTTGTAAAATATATGGGCACCTCAGGTATATCTGTCTCCTTGTCAATGCCCTTTACCTCATTTAAGTGTCCCATGTAGTTTTTGCCTACACAGATAGGATTTCTGAAAGGCACGGGTATGGGCGGAAGTACTTGTAGATTTTTTAAATCTTTTACAACATTTCCATGTTCAACTAATTCTTCCAAGTTATAGTATTTGCTATATCTTATAAAGTCCGAAAGAGTTACAATACTTTCGTCGTAAAATTTTCCAATTGAATTGGAGAGGTTAATAACTTTGTCATTAGCCGCAACTCCGAAAAATATATCAATTCCACATTTACCTGTAAAAAATTCATATCTCATGTCTTTCACCTCCTCTTAATTATACTAAAAAAAGCCCCGGATTTAAAACCCGAGGCCTTTAAAATTATCTTAGTCTATTTCAGCTTTTAATGCTTTTTCTTTTTTGATAAGTTCAGTTAACTTAGGAACTACTGCATTTAAGTCGCCTACGATACCAAGGTCTGCAACTGTAAATATAGGTGCTCCGTCGTTTTTGTTAACTGCTATGATTAGATCTGATTCTTCCATACCTGCCAAGTGTTGGATAGCTCCTGAAATACCAAGTGCGAAGTAAAGTTCCGGTCTAACGGTCTTACCTGTTTGTCCAACTTGACGGTCTTTTTCGATCCATCCTGCATCAACTGTAGCTCTTGAAGTTGAAACTTCTGCGCCAAGTTCGTCTGCAAGGTCTTGAAGAATTGAGAATCCTTCAGGTCCGCCGATTCCACGTCCGCCTGATACAAGAATTGCAGCTTCTGTAATGTCTTTCTTCTTGTTTTCAAGTTTAAGAATTTCTTTAATCTTAACGTTCATGTCAGCAGGTGTGAAGTCAATTTTTTCTTCAATGATTTCGCCTTTTCTGCTTTCGTCTTTTGCAAGAGCTTGCATAACGCCCGGTCTAACTGTAGACATTTGAGGTCTGAAGTCTTCGCAAAGGATTGTAGCCATTAAGTTTCCGCCAAATGCAGGTCTTGTCATTAGAAGATTTTTAGATTCTTCATCAATTTCAAGTCCTGTACAGTCAGCTGTAAGTCCTGTGTGAATTCTTGCAGCAAGTCTCGGTGCTAAATCTCTACCGATTGAAGTTGCTCCGTAAATTGCAATTTCAGGATCATATTTTTTAACTAATTCATATATAGCTTTTGTATATGGTTCAGTTACATATTCTTTTAATATTTCGTCTTCAACTACCAAAACTTTGTCAGCGCCGTGTTGAATTAAAGTTTCAGCTTGATCTTTGATACCTTTTCCGCCAAGTAGCATGGCAACTACATCTTGTCCAAGTGCATCTGCAAGGTCTCTTGCTTTGCCAAGGAGCTCCATACCAACTTTTTGAAGACGTCCATCTCTTTGTTCTATAAATACAAATACATCTTTACTCATTTAATATCACTCCTGTTTAGATAATGAATTTTTCTTTCATCTTAGCAACAACAGCTTGAGCAGCTTCGTCTGCAGTTAAGTCAGTTAGAAGCACTCCCTTGCCTTTACCTTGTTTCGGATAGGATTTTTTAACCTTTGTAGGTGATCCTTTAAGTCCCATGTTTGATTCATCAAGTTTGTCTTTAATGTCTTCATATCCAAGAACTTTGACTTCTTTTTGGAAAGCGTCAAATACTTTACCAACTGTCATGTATCTCGGTTCAGCTACTTCTTGAATAGTAGTGATTAGGCATGGCATTTCAACTTCGATCATGTGGTATCTGTCTTCGAATTGTCTCTTGATAGTAAGAGTTTTTCCGTTAACTTCTACGCCTTCAGCATATGATACTTGAGGTATTCCCAAGTGTTCTGCGATTTGCGGTCCAACTTGTGCAGTATCTCCGTCTATAGCTTGACGTCCTGCTATGATAAAGTCATAATCCAAGTGTTCTATTGCAGCAGTGATTGTGCATGATGTAGCCCAAGTGTCGGCTCCACCGAAAACTCTGTCTGTTACTAAAACAGCTTCGTCAGCGCCCATTGCCAAAGCTTCTCTAAGTGCAAGATCAGCTTGGGGTGGTCCCATTGACAATACAGTAACTACTGTGTCAGGATTTTCGTCTTTAATTCTTAAAGCAACTTCAAGTCCTGCCTTGTCGTCAGGGTTGATTATACTCGGCACACCGTCTCTAATTAGAGTATTAGTTACGGGGTCCAATCTTACTTCGTTTGTATCCGGTACTTGCTTAATGCAAACTAATATTTTCATCTATTATTCCTCCAATTATTTAACGCCCATCCAGCCGGCGATAACCATTCTTTGAACTTCTGAAGTTCCTTCGTAGATTTCAGTTATCTTAGCGTCTCTCATCATTCTTTCAATTGGGTAGTCACGTGTGAATCCGTATCCACCGTAAAGTTGTAGACATCTTCTGGTAACGTCACTTGCAGTTTCAGCGGCAACAAGTTTTGCCATAGCTGCTAAATGACTGAATGGTTCTTTGTGTTGTTTAGCATCAGCTGCTCTGTAAACTAAAAGTCTTGCAGCGTCAACTTTTGCTTGCATGTCGGCAAGTTCAAATTGAGTGTTTTGGAATTGAGAAATTCTTCTGCCGAATTGTTTTCTTTCAGAAGTGTACTTAACAGTTTCATCAATAGCACCTTGAGCAATACCTACAGCTTGTGCAGCGATACCTATACGTCCACCGTCAAGAGTCTTCATTGCAAGACCGAAGCCCTTGCCTTCTCTACCAAGCATGTTTTCTTTCGGAATTCTTGCGTTTTCAAATATAAGTTCGCAAGTTGAGGATCCTCTGATACCCATTTTCTTTTCAGGTGCTCCGATTTTAAATCCGGGAGTTCCTTTTTCAATAATAAATGCGGTAATTCCTTTTGTGCCTTGTGATTTGTCAGTCATTGCAAAGATAACGAATACATCTGCAAATCCTGCATTGGTAATAAAGATTTTAGTTCCGTTAATAACATATTCATCACCGTCTAAAACAGCGATAGTTTGTTGACCTGCAGCATCAGTACCTGCGCCCGGTTCAGTAAGACCGAAAGCACCGATTTTCTTGCCTGATAATAGGTCCGGTAAGTATTTTTCTTTTTGTTCTTTAGTTCCGTTTTCGTAAATTGCTCCAACGCCTAAAGAAGTATGTGCTGAAACAATAACACTTGTAGTAGCACAAGCTTTTGCCAATTCTTCAACTGCCATTACATAAGCAATGTAGTCTCCGCCTTGTCCGCCGTATTCCTTAGCATTAGGAATACCTAAAAAACCATATTTGGCTAATTTTTCAACGGTTGCCATAGGAGCTTCTTCAGTTTCGTCAACTTCAGCTGCCAAAGGCGCTACTTCTTTTTCAACGAATTCGCGGTACATCTGTTGTAGTAATAGATGTTCCTTGTCCATTCTAAAATCCATTTTTTCCCCCTTGATAAAAAATATTAGAACATGATAAATAAATATTTAACATACATTTAAATTATACCACTAATAGATTATAGTTCAAGTTTAAAGACAAAAACCAACTTTATATTTTCTTGCAAATTAATTTGAAGCCTTGTATAAAGAGAATTCACATTTAAAAATTAAATAAAATAAAAATAAAATAAATTAAAATTTACATACTATATTATCTTTTAATGAAAGTTGCTCCTCTTCTTTATAATAATTTACAAAAAAAATTCACCCGAAGGTGAATTAATAAATTTCTATCATCATACATGTCATGTCGTCCACTTGATTTGTCTTAATATGTGTTCCCACACTGTTGACAAGTTTCTTTAAGACATCGCTCTCTTCATTTAGTATTAAATTTTTCACTCGCTCTATTGAAAAAGGCGTGCCCTTTTCGTCTGTCGCTTCCGTAATGCCGTCGGTCATGAAAAATAATTTGTCTCCCGTGTAAAGTGTTTGAGAGTATTCCTCATAGTCTCTGTTTTGGAAAAGGGGCGAGATGGGAAAGCCTGACACTTCCAAGGACCTTATCTCTCCGTCTGAAAGTACGAGAGGCGACGGATTGTGTCCCGCGTTTGCAAACCTTAGAACATTTGTATCGTGATTGTACACTGCAGAAAAACATGTGAAGTACATATCTATCCCAAGACCCATTGAGGCAAATCTCTTTGAAAGCTCTTTAAGGGCAAGGGCGGGTGACAAACTGTTTTCAAGAGTCATATTTCTAAGAGCCTGCTTAACAGTAAGTGTTATCATGGACGCTGAAAAGCCGTGGCCAACCGTGTCTGAAATTGAAATTCCCGTGTGGGAGTCGTCAATTGTAAATACATCAATCATGTCTCCCGAAAGTTCACTTTGAGGCAGGTATTCGTAAGACAGTTTAAGCCTTTTGTAAAAGCCTTTCTTGGGCAAAATACCCCTTTGAATTTTAGAGGCGTTGTCCATTTCCACAACTAAGTTTTTATTTTTTTCTTTAAGCTGGGAGTATAGATTTCTCTCCCTCGTCATGTCTCTGAAAATTTCAATGACGCCTACAATTTCTCCAATGTCGTCTTTAATAGGAGAAGTTTTAATGTCAAAGTACTTGCCCTCCACATGGCTCATCCTTTCAATTACCTCTCCCGTCTCTAAAGATCTTTCCGTGACATTTAAATTGCAAAAAGGATTGTCGAATCT
>QWCK01010008.1_pt1 | contig 11836 bp, 9 predicted proteins | sample 1972571 | NCBI WGS metagenome assembly QWCK01 (sample SAMN09866710, study PRJNA288562) | Human gut metagenome isolate term2_stool, whole genome shotgun sequencing... | isolation source: gut | host: Homo sapiens | place: USA: California
GCATGGAGCTGACTGTTACTAATCGGGTGAGGGCTTGACCAAGAATCGCAGGAAGAATGAATCTCAAGGAAATGTCAACATGTATGTAGTTTTGAAGGTACAGTAAAAACCAGCTATCATCTAGCTGGTTTTTTTGTGTGCAAAAATCTATAGAAAGGAATGTCTGAAACTTCTGACCATTTACATAGAAAATTATAGAAAGTGGGATTAAAAATATATTGTCTTGCAGGAAAATGGGTTTTAAAATTATAAGCAAGATTTATAGAATCTATTAATCCTCTAAAATAATACATCTTAATCCAGCCCATCAGAGTGTGAAATCATGCTGAACTGTCTTAAATGCATTATTTACGAGGACTGCTATAATAGAAACATATATGGGAGGGTTTTTCATGAAGATTTATGTAAATGTAAATGCTGGTCATGATGGTAATGGTACAGAACAGATGCCGTTTCGTCATATTAATGATGCAGCAAAAATTGCACAGCCGGGGGATGAAGTTTGGGTAGCTCCTGGAGTTTATCGGGAGTATGTAGATCCTGTTCATGCGGGTAGAGAGGATGCCAGAATTACTTACAGGAGTGTAGAGCCTCTTGGGGCAGTTATTACCGGAGCAGAACGAATTCAGTCATGGGTTCCTTATAAGGAAAACGTATGGGTATGCCGTGTTGCGAACAGTCTTTTTGGCAACTATAATCCATATACAACTATGGTATATGGAGACTGGTATTTTGCTAAAGCTGACAAACATACAGGATGTGTATATCTTAATAACCGAGCACTTTATGAGGCTGGAAGTGTAGAGGAATGTATTAAAGCCGAGGTTTATGAGTGTAGTTGGGTTCCGGAGGAATCTACTTATAAATGGTACACAGAACAGGATCAGGAAAAAGATGAGACAGTAATTTATGCGAATTTTCATGGAGCAGATCCAAATGAGGAAAATGTAGAAATTAATGTACGCCGTGAATGCTTTATGCCATCAAAAACAGGTGTTGGATATATCACAGTCAGTGGTTTCGTAGTTACAAAAGCAGCAACTACCTGGGCACCGCCTGCAGCTTATCAGGATGGCATGATCGGGCCTCACTGGAGTAAAGGATGGATCATTGAGGACTGCGAAATTTCTAACAGCAAATGTGCAGGAATTTCTCTTGGAAAATATTATGATCCGGAAAATGATCATTATTTTACTAATAAATATGTTAAGAGTCCAACTCAAATGGAAAGAGACGCGGTATGCCGTGGACAGTATCATGGCTGGCTTAAGGAAAAAGTAGGAAGTCATATTATCCGCCGAAACAATATCCACCACTGTGAGCAGGGTGGTATTATCGGGCGTATGGGTGGTGTATTCAGTATTATTGAGGATAATCATATTCACCATATCAACAATATGATGGAATTGGGCGGAGCAGAAATTGCCGGAATTAAAATGCATGCTGCAATTGATGTTATTATGAGAAGAAATCATATTCATCATTGTACTATGGGAATCTGGTGTGATTGGGAAGCTCAGGGTACACGACTTTCTCAGAACCTGCTCCATGACAATCAGCGTCCGGCATTTGCTAAACAGTTGAAAGGTGGTATGATGTGCCAGGATATTTTTGTTGAAGTAGGTCATGGTCCTACTCTTATTGATAACAATATCCTTTTATCAGATGCCAGCCTGCGTTTTGCTACTCAGGGTGTTGCTATGGTACATAATCTGATCTGCGGTGCTTTAACTTGTGTAGGCGAAGGAACCAGTTGGCGTTATACACCATATCATATGCCTCATCGTACAGAGGTTATGGGATTTATGACTATACTTCATGGAGATGATCGTTTCTATAATAATATTTTCGTCCAGAAATGGCCTTCAGAAGATTTTATTACAATGCATGATTCTGATGATGGATTTGATTCTGAAAACAGAAAAGTCGGAACCTGGATGTTTGATGAGTATCCAACGTATGATGAATGGATTTCACAGTTTGATTTTACAAAACCTGCAGATATGAAGAAACTGGAATCAGTTCATTTTGATCATTTACCGGTATGGAGTGAAGGAAATGTTTATCTTGATGGTGCAAAGGCATGGAAACATGAGAAAAATGGGTTCGTTTCTTCTGAGAATGTGAAGGTAGAATTAACAGAGAAAGACGGAAAATATTTCCTGGATACAAATATATATGAGATTCTTGAAGATTTCTCCGGACGTATGATCAATACAGAAGTTTTGGGAAAAGCTTTTGAGCCGGAAGAATTCTTCGAAAATCCGGATGGAACACCGATAACATTTGATACCGATTACTTTGGAGGACACAGAGGTGCCAAGGTAATTCCCGGACCTTTTGCAGAGAAGGAAGACGTTGGGAAAAACGTTAATATATGTACTGCATTTTAAACGAATTAAGTAAGTTATCGGATACAATTGTGAATCTACGCCTGAGTGAGCAGTAATATAATTCCAATAACCTTTATTTTCTCTGTCTTATCTTTCTGGTAGATATGGAAAATGTATGCTAAAATAGAAATAGCAAATTTGTATGTAAAATAATAAGGAAAGGTAAGAGGGGGAAATGGAGAAAGAGGAAAAGCGTGCAGATCAGGAGAATGACACGGAAGAACAAAGTACGGAAGCGAAAAGCTTACTGAAAAAAAAGCTTCAATATTATAGTAGTGAGATTCAGCGTGATGTGGGAAATCTTGTAAAATGGCTGATGATCGCGGTACTTGTAGGATGTATTACAGGAGCGGCGAGTACACTGTTTTCTTTTGTGCTGAAGAGTGTGACAAATTGCAGGAAAGAAAATGAATGGATGTTCTATCTGCTTCCGGTGATGGGATTAATTATTGTATACCTGTATGAGAAATTTGGTAAGGATGATGGAGGTACGAATCAGGTGCTTTCTACTGTGAGATCACAGGACGATGTGCCGATTTTATCTGCACCTCTGATTTTCATTTCTACAGCACTTACGCATCTGGCAGGTGGCTCTGCAGGACGTGAAGGTGCGGCAATACAGCTTGGTGGAAGTATTGCCAATCAGCTTGGACGTTGGATTCATCTGGATGAGGAAGACCGACATGTAATTGTTATGTGTGGTATGAGTGCAGCATTCTCTGCATTGTTTGGAACACCGATGGCTGCGGCTGTTTTTGCACTGGAAGTAGTCAGTGTAGGAGTGATGTATTATACAGCTTTGATGCCCTGTATGATTGCTTCCCTGGTTGCATCCGGATTTGCGGCAGGAATGGGAGTTACACCGGAGACTTTTCATGTAGTGGATATTCCGAAGCTGACTATTGAAACGGGTTTGAAAATGGGTGCTATCGCTGTTGGATGTGCAGTGATTAGTATTGTATTCTGTATGGTGCTGAATGGAGTTGCCGGAGCATATGGAAGGTGGTTTAAGAATCCATATGTGCGTGTAGTTGTGGGATCCTGTCTGGTGATTGGAATTACATTACTTCTGGGAACTTCAGATTATATGGGCGCAGGTGCAGAGCTGATTGAGAAGGCAGTGGAGTTCTGTATTGGGGCGACGTTTGGTTGTGTGATGGGAAACTGGCTGGGACTTTCTCCGTCTATCTGTGCGGCGTGCGGAATGACAGCAGTATTCTGTGGAGTAACGAACTGTCCGATCACATCGATTCTGATCGCATTTGAGATGTTTGGATTTAAGGGTGTTTCTTTTTATCTGATCGCAGTTTCTATCAGTTATGCAGCGTCAGGATATTATGGGCTGTATAAGGATCAGACGATTGTGTATTCTAAGTATAAGGCGAAGTATGTGAATAAACATACAAGATTTTAACCGAATCAAGTAAGTTGCGAATCGGATAAGTTTATCCGATTGATCGGCTTGACAGAAAAAGCATGTAAACTTTTGGGAGGAATCCGGAAAAAGTTTGCATGCTTTTTACGTTGCAGGGAAAGAGAATAAATGTTAAAGTAAATGATACGGTATAGTGGGGCAGGGAGATAATAGAAGTTATCCTGAAAAGTGTTTTATCATAAAATAGCAGTGATAGAAATTATATCGAATATGTAGAGAGAGGATGGAATTCACTTGGGAAAAAGTAACCAAAGTACGCAGGAGATAAATTCGCAGGCACAGAATCCGCTTGGTATAGCACCGGTAGGTGGATTGATCGCGAAGTTTGCGATTCCTGCGATCATCAGTATGCTGGTCAGTGCGATGTACAATATCGTGGACCAGATTTTTATTGGCCAGGGTGTGGGGATGCTGGGAAATGCAGCTACAAATGTGGCGTTTCCTGTTACAACGGTCGCAACTGCGCTGGCATTGCTTTTGGGAATTGGCGGTGCATCAAATTATAATCTGGAAATGGGGGCAGGACAGGAGAAGAAAGCCAGCGGGATTGCAGGTACTGCGTTGTCGTCACTGGCAATCAGTGGTCTGATACTTGCTGTGATTGTACTGATGTTCCTGAAAACACTTCTGACATTGTTCGGGGCAACTGCAGATGTTATGCCTTATGCTGTTGATTATACAGGTATTACTGCATTTGGACTTCCATTTTATATTTTGTCTGTCGGCGGGAATCATGTGGTCAGAGCAGACAGAAGTCCGACTTATTCTATGGTCTGCATTATGATAGGTGCGATTATTAATACTATTCTGGATCCGCTGTTTATTTTTGGATTTGGATGGGGGATTAAAGGTGCTGCATGGGCAACAGTGATCGGACAGGTTGCTTCCGGAGTTCTGGTAATTGTGTATTTTTGTAAGTTCCGAAAAATGTATCTGTCCGGTGAGATGCTGAAACCGAAACTGTCATATCTGGGGGCAATTATTTCTCTGGGACTTGCTTCCTGTATTAATCAGATTGCAATGGCAATCGTGCAGATCGTATTGAATAATATTCTGCGTTATTACGGAGCAAATTCTGTATATGGAAGTGATATTGCAATTGCCTGTGTTGGGGTTATTTCCAAAGTTAATCAGGTATTTATGGCAATCTGTATTGGTATTTCTCAGGGCAGTCAGCCAATCTGGGGATTTAACTACGGAGCAAAGAAATATGACAGAGTAAGACAGGCATACCGTTGAGCTGTATTTTCAGTTTGCAGAACGTTATCTGAAAATATTTATGTTTATGACCTTTGCAAACGGTATCCAGCCGGTATCTTCCGGTTTCTTTACTTCTATCGGTATGGCGAAGCTGGGTATTGTAATGTCTCTGACACGGCAGGTGATTTTTCTTCTGCCATTGATTATTATCTTCCCGTTGTTTATGGGAATTGATGGAGTGATGTATGCAGGACCGATTGCAGATGCGGCGGCATTTGTATTGGCAATTGTGTTTGCGAGACGAGAACTGGGAAAGATGCGCAGTGCGGAAATAGTATAAAAAGTTCCCGCAGATGATATGGAAGAAATTTATCCATATTGTCTGACGGGAACTTTTTTGTAAAAAATTATTGATAAACTGTAGATTATAAAAGATTGTAAAATTGATCGAACAGCTCTGTCTGGAAGCTTCCGGGGCCGGAGCTGTTTTTCTCTGCTCTTTCTCCTGCTGTGCCAAATTCTCTGGCTGCTGAGAGGGCTGCTGTAAATGGGTCTGTAACTGCCAGATAGGTGGCACAGATCATTCCAAGCATACATCCGGTTCCTGTGATCTGTGACATGGCAGGAGTACCGTTTGTAATAAATTCACACTTATTGGCAGAGACGATCATATCTTCCTTGCCTGTGATAAGAAGTGTGGTATTCCACCGGGAAGCCTTTTCCTGGAAAAGTTCTTTCAGATGGGAACGATTGGCATCTGTAAGTACATCCTGTACGCCTGCGTCAATTCCGATTGCATGTGCGGTCTGTCCGGACATGGCAAGAAGTTCAGACATATTTCCTTTTAGGAGTTCAGGCATGTGGATGTTCATAAGCTTCTGTGCGAATTCATAGCGCAGATTGCTGCAGGCAGTTCCTACCAGATCAAGCATAACAGGGATATGGAGACTGGCAGCAGTTTTCAGAGATTCCGGCATGGATTTCATACGTGCATCAGTGATATTTCCAAGATTCAGTGCCAGTGCATGAGAGCTTCTGGTGATCTCAGCTACTTCTGCCGGATGTTCTGCCATGATCGGGCGGCCTCCGGCCGCCAGAATAATATTCGCACAGTCATGAATAGAAATCGGATTAGTGATGCAGTGAATCAGCGGTTGGGCTGCTCTGGTCAATTGTCTGGGATTTGTCTGATTTACGATCATATACTTTTGCTCCAAGGCTTTGCTGAAATTTGGCAAGCATTCCTGCGTGACTTAATGCTTTCAGGAAGAAATAGGCAATGGTGCCGCCCATGCAGGTTGCTGCCAGAAACATTGGTGTATAGAAAAATGCGTTCAGTCCGCTTCTGCCCATAAGAAATGCCATTACAGGATAGGAAACCAGAGAGCCGATGATACCGGTTCCGAAGATTTCACCGATCACTGCGCAGATAATCTTTCCATGAGAAGCGCGGTAGAAAACGCCTGATAAAAATGCGCCGAATACGGCACCTGTCAGTGCAAGTGGCGGGATACCCATAAACATCATTCGGATGATTCCGATGAGAGTGGCACAAAGCAATGAATACCACGGTCCCAGAAGTACGGAACAGACGATGTTTATCAGGTGTGCAGTAGGGCACATACCCTCGATTCTCAGAATAGGTGAGATGACAACGCCGATGGCAACCATCATGGCGAGCATGACCATTCTGAGTGTTTTTGATCTGTCTGTGTTCATAATAATGAACCTCCTTGAAATTAAGATTTGGTCTGCCGAAGCAGACATTATCAGTTGTGCAGGAAGCAGATAAAATCCTGCAAAAAAATCTGCCGGAATAACACACTGGCAGATTTTAATATACAAATACAGTCCCTACGCTGGCATTATCCATATCAGGTGCGGTCGAAGATCTATCTTCCTCTCAGCCTGTCCCACAGGCTCCCGTTGTTATTATCCATTATGCAGATTTTCTTTTGTTAGAGCGTATTTGAAAAATGCTTTACGCAAGATGTGCGTTACAATTTTCAAACACGCTTTAGAGTAACACAAGCTTTTGGAAAAGTCAATGGGATGTAAAAGCAGGGTAGTGTAAATTTCCTACAGTAAATTTACACTACCTAATATTATTTTTAAGTTGACTTTTTATTTTTTTCAGCATATACTAACAGTAGCTAAGGAATGTGACGAGATTCCATGAAGCGACCTAAAGAAATAAAAGCCCTCAGAGTTGCAGCTCTGAGGGCTTTCTTGCTCGTTACGGTGAGCTGTTCCGTTTGGGCTGTTGATGTCTAGCGTCTGCTGTCCAGCCATTTGCATATGTAGTAGCTAACTACGCCTGCTAAAACAGAGACAAGAAATGTGACGAGAATTTCTTCCATGAAACTCACCTCCTTTCTGCTGGAGGTTCGACAGCTCTTATAGTATATCAGGGTTTAGGACGAATTGAAATAAAAAATCTATTTGTACTAAAACGATTGTCCGTGCTATGATTAACAGGTAGATGACAGACAGCATATGATAAAAAGAAGCTGTCTGCATGGACAGAAAGGCAGGTTAAATCTGATGAAACAGGAAAATTACATAAAGGGTATGATAATGATCATCCTGTCGGCGTTTTTCTTTGCTTGTATGAATGTGAGCGTACGTCTGGCAGGTGATCTGCCGTCTGTGGAGAAGAGTTTCTTCCGGAATCTGGTGGCGGCTGTGTTTGCAGCGGTGATTCTCTGTAAAAATCGTACAGTGCCGAAGGTGGATAAGAAATACTGGGGACCGCTGATCCTGCGTTGTGTGTGCGGGACACTGGGGATTCTGTGTAACTTTTATGCCATTGATCATCTGTTGGTGGCAGATGCATCGATTCTGAATAAATTGTCTCCGTTTTTTGCGATTATTTTTTCATTCCTTTTGTTAAAGGAAAAGATCAGACCGGCGCAGGCTGCGTGTGTTGCGCTGGCATTTATCGGATGTTTATTTGTAGTGAAACCGGGATTTCAGAATGCGGCACTTGTTCCGGCACTGATAGGAGTCTGCGGTGGACTGGGAGCAGGAATTGCGTATACGATGGTGCGTGTACTGGGAACTCACGGAGTGAAGGGACCGGTTATCGTGTTTTATTTTTCATTTTTCTCCTGCTTGTCGGTTGTACCCTGGATGTTGTTCCATTTCACATCCATGAGTATGAAACAGCTTGTGACATTGCTGATGGCAGGATTATTCGCTGCGGGTGGACAGTTTACGATTACGGCTGCATACACCTATGCACCTGCAGGGAAGATTTCCATCTTTGATTACTCGCAGATTATTTTTGCTACGATGCTGGGATTTATCCTGTTTGGAGAGATTCCGGATAAGTACAGCTTTACAGGATATGTGCTGATTATTCTGGCATCATTGGGTACCTTTCTTTATAATATGAGGGTAGCTAAGGCTGGTAAATGAAGAAAAAGTAAAAAAGGATTTTTCTGATTTTATCCAGTAAGTCTGATGAAATCCGATCAGTATATAGAATTATCGGATTGTAAACTATAAAATAAAAAAAGTTGTCAATAAAAACGCTTTGTGTTAAAGTATCCAATATGTTAAAAATTAAGGAGAAGGGTGCACAAAGATGTCTTTTATAAAAAATATTCCACTACGCCCTCACCATGGAATGTGCCTTGCATATTTCAAGGGTGAGGGATACAGTGATGGATTTTCCGCACATATGCAGGAAATGCTGGATATTTTCCAGAAGGGAGCAAAGATACAGCTTCATGCAGATACAGACGAGATCTGTTCTGCCTGTCCCAATAATGAAAAAGGATGCTGTTCTTCCTTTTCACTTGTAGAAGCATATGACAATGCAGTGCTGGAACTATGCGGCCTGGAGAATGGACAGATCATGGAATTTGATGATTTTACAGATGTTGTTCAAAAGAAAATCCTGGCATCAGGAAAGAGGAAAGAAATCTGTGGGAATTGTCAGTGGAACTCCATCTGTGAAAGTCAGAAGAGCAGATGGGAGAAATGCTAAGAAAAATAGAGTAACAGAATGAATAGCGTTCCGGTACAGAACAGAAGCTATGAATAAAAAAATCAAATGCGCAAATAGTGCAGTGAAAGGACATAACGATAAAAATGGAAAATACAGAATCACGTTTATATTTCGCCAGTGACTACATGGAAGGTGCGCATCCTGCGATCATGAAGAAGCTGATGGAGACAAACCTGGAGAAAACAGTGGGCTATGGTCAGGATCCATATACAGAAGATGCGAAAGAAAAGATCAGAAAAGCCTGCAATGCGCCGGAGGCAGAAGTATTCCTGCTGGTTGGCGGAACACAGACCAATGCCACAGTGATCGATGCACTTTTGAAATCCTATCAGGGAGTTGTGGCTGCGGATACAGGTCATATTGCAACCCATGAATCTGGCGCTATTGAATTTGGTGGACATAAGGTTCTGACAGTACCGCAGAAAGATGGAAAAATCTCTGCACAGCAGATTGAGAAGTTGGTGAAGGATTTCTATGATGATGCCAATTATGAGCATATGGTAATGCCCGGGATGGTATATATTTCCCAGCCAACAGAATATGGTACCCTGTATTCCAGAGAAGAATTAGCAGCTCTCAGCAAAGTCTGCCGGGAAAATCATCTTCCCCTTTATGTGGATGGCGCCCGCCTTGCCTATGCACTGGCAAGCCCGGAGAATGATGTGACTCTCACTGATCTGGCAGAACTTAGCGATGTATTTTACATTGGAGGAACCAAATGCGGAGCATTGTTTGGAGAAGCAGTGGTTATACCGCAGAAAGGACGGATTCCTCATTTTTTTACGATCATCAAGCAGCATGGAGCATTGCTTGCCAAGGGACGGATCGCAGGAATCCAGTTTGGTGAGCTGTTTACGGACGGGCTGTACCTGCGGATCGGCAAACCTGCAATGGAAGCTGCAGAGCAGATCAAGGATGCACTGAAGAAATATGGATATCAGCTTTCTCTGGATACTCCCACCAATCAGATCTTCTGTATTGTGTCCAATGAGGTAATGAAAAAAATAGCCCAGGATGTGGAGTTCGGATTCTGGGAGAAGTATGATGAGACACACTCTGTGATCCGCTTTGCCACAAGTTGGGCTACTACTATGGAAGATACACAGAAACTAATTCAGATTCTGGAAAAAAATAAATAAGAGAAAAAATCAATAGTCAGTTGATTCAGGCAGTATCAGGGCAATGGTACTGCCTTTTTCGCTGCTCTGGGTTACTTTTACCTGGCCGTTGTGCTGTCTGGCAATCTCGCTTACAAGAGCAAGCCCCAGACCTGCACCGCCCATGGCGCGGCTGCGGGATTTGTCCACACGGTAGAAGGGATCAAAAATTTTTTCCTGATTTTCAGGGGAGATACCGATGCCTGTGTCAGTTACCTCCAGGACTGCAGATTCTGCAGAATGAATGCTTACAGTAACGGAACCGGAAGGCCGGTTATATTTGATCGCATTTTCAACCAGATTATAGACTGCCCGGTACAGAAGGATATAGCTGCCTGTAACAGTACAGTCACCTTCTGTCTGAATAAGCCGGATCTGATGCTTGTCTGCAACCGGATCCAGATCGCAGAAAACTTCTTCTGTGAGTGCTGCAAGGGAAATTGTGTCAGAACGCTCTACAGTCTGAAGACCTGTCATGTCCAGCAGGATTTCCGCAAGATGGGAAAGCCGTCCGGTCTGTTCCTGAAGCATGGTGAAAAGCCTGTCGTATTCCTGGGGTGCGTGTTCCGGTTTTTTGTAAAAAACTTCCAGATTTGTCTGCATTACAGCTAAGGGTGTGCGAAGCTCATGTGCTGCACTTGCCACAAACTGTTTCTGTGCAGAGAAGGCATTGTCCAGACGGGCAAGCATGTCATTAAAGGATCTGGTCAGACGTGAGATCTCATCCTCTGAGAGTGGGACTTCCAGCGGTTCAGACAGATTCTGTGCCTGTACCTGGCGGATCCTGTCGCTGAATCTGCGCAGAGGGGTCAGGGCTCTTCTGGTGACAAACCAGGTACAGATACTGCTGAGAAGAATAATGATACCTGTGGCGATCATGCTCTGGAACAGAAAGTTGTTTTTGGTATTCTGGATCTGGTTTTCCAGATCAGGGATGAGGATTTTTGGATCTACATTGATGGAGATCGGGTTTGAATTATCGGGGGTGACCAGAACTACATAGTCGGAGATCCCTTCCAGACCGGTCACAGCAGAACGGCTGATGAAGAAATACATCAGTGCACAGGCTGTGATAACCAGCCCGGAGATCAGCAATGTGAGCCGCCACTGGAGAGAGAGCCTGCGGGGGGAAAGTTTTTCTGAATAAAATTTCATAGATATAGGATCATATCCAAGAGCAGTTCTCAGTTTTTTTCTTAAGGAAGAAATGTGCACCCGGATGGAGTTACTGAAGCTGTTTACGCTGCCGTCCCAGAGATGCTCGATCATTTCCTCAGGGCTGATGATTCGGTTGCGGTGAAGCAGAAAGTATTCCAGAAGTGCGCTTTCTTTCCTGGTGAGAGCCAGGGGTGTGCCATCTACATTGGCTTCTCTTGTGCGGGTGTCAAAGGTGATGCGGCTGCATCTCAGGCAGACATCCTCCTGGATAAATTTACGGCGGGTAAGGCTGCGGATACGGGCTTCCAGCTCCTCGAAATGAAATGGCTTGGTAAGGTAATCGTTGGCTCCCAGATCCAGACCTTCCACCTTATCCTGAATCTGTACTCTTGCGGAGAGTATGAGAACAGGAGTATTGGTATTGAAGGTACGGAACTGACGCAGGATTTCCAGACCGTCAATTCCCGGCAGGTTCAGA
>QWCK01005309.1_pt1 | contig 11824 bp, 11 predicted proteins | sample 1972571 | NCBI WGS metagenome assembly QWCK01 (sample SAMN09866710, study PRJNA288562) | Human gut metagenome isolate term2_stool, whole genome shotgun sequencing... | isolation source: gut | host: Homo sapiens | place: USA: California
GCGTTACTTGTAAAAAATTACATAAGGTTTCTCATCAATTTTTCTGCGGACTTCGTCCTTGTAAAATTGTGAGAACCGTAAAAATTTTGCTTACAAAATTTTTACTACCATTAAAATAGACCACTAGCTTTTGCTAATGGTCTCTAATGGTGGGAGGTTTTTTCTCCCTGAGTTAAACAGCAAGTTATAAAAATCGGCAATTTTGCCTCTTTTTACGAACTTTCTTATCTAGTATAACAAGAATTAGCCAATCTGTAAAGTTTTTAGTAAAAATTATTATTTTTTGTGAAAATCTTGTCAATATTTTTTCTTTTTTCGGGTATAAATATTAAAGATTGGAGTAACGATGAAAACTTTAGTAGGAATAGATTCTATAAAAACATTTGAAAATTCAGTTGAAATCGGCAATATATTTAAGGACAACCTCTCATGTGATGTTGAAGTTATGCCTTTTCTAGATGGAGGAGAAGGGACAGTTGAAGCCATGCAGTCCATTATAAGGGGCAAATATAAATATGTTAATGTCCACAATCCTCTAAATGACGTAATAACAGCTAGGTATATTTTAAAAAACGACCTGGCGGTTATGGAAATGGCCGAATCGTCTGGGATTAGACTTTTATATAAAGAAGAGCTTAGGGTTATGGAGTCGTCTTCTCTTGGTTTTGGAGAGATGCTTTTAGACGGACTTGATAATGGAGCTAGGTCTTTTTATGTAGGTATAGGAGATACTGCGACCAACGATCTAGGCATGGGCATGCTCTATGCTCTTGGTGTGAGATTTTTTGACGAAAATGAAGAGGCATTAAACCCTGTTGCTGAAAATATGGAAAAAGTCGTAAGAATTGATATTGATGGTCTTGATCAGAGACTAAGGGGAGTTGATATTAGGATTGCAACTTCTACCAATCAGACTCTTTTTGGAGAAAATTCTTTCCTAGAAGATAGAGTTTACAGAAAGGGAGCAACAGACTACGATACAGCAAGGCTCTTTAATGGCTGCAAGCATTTTAAAAAGATAATCGAAGATACTCTAGGCACAGGATCAGTTGACTTGCCCGCTATGGGCTCTGGTGGTGGTGTTGCCTGGGCTTTATATATGTTCTTTAAGGCAAAAATTTCAAAATCTATGGACTTTATCCTGGAAACCATAGACTTTGAAGACTTGATAAAGGATAAGGATATATTAATCCTTGGTGAAAATGTAGACCAGTTTGCAGGAGATGCATCTATAAATGTGGCAAGTCTTGCCAAAAGATATAAAAAGGACATAGAGATTATTTTCCTCCAAGATAAGGATGGAACTAAAATAAAGAACATGGGAGATTTCGACCAAATATATACCTATAAGATTAAAGACTATTATGACAGAAAAGATATCCACAAAGAGATAACCGGCCTTGCTAAGGGACTTAATAAGTTTCTTAAAAAATCCAAGGGATAAAATTTGAGTGGAAATCATTAATATATTTAAAAAATCAAAAGTTACTAGTCTTATAATGCTAATAAATCTTATCGTTTTTACTTTGATTGTAATAAATGGAGGGTTTGTTACTAACAATTTAATCCGTTTTGGAGCCTCAAACTCTGAACTAATTATTAAAGGACAATATTATAGAGTTTTTACCCAGCTTTTTGTTCATACAAGTTACTTGCATTTTATATTCAATATGCTGGTTATATATATGATGGTTCCAAGCATTGAAATTAAGTATGGTCCTTGGGTCGTGCTTTTTGTATTTTTACTTGCAGGTTTATTTGATGAGCTAGTTAGTTTTTCGCTCTTAGAAAAATGGGAAGCAGGTGGAGGATCTTCAACAGGATATTTTGGACTTTATGGTTTATCAATAGGATCTTTACTATTTTATAAAGATGAGGATTTAAACAAGTGGGCAAGGCAGTTTATTTATCCAATGATATTTGTCTTTATAGTTAGTGAGGTTTATTTTAGAATGAGAGGGGGGAGTCCTCAATTTATATTTGAGTACAGTCAAAGTCATATAATAGGGTTTTTTGCTGGAGCAATTTTAGCAGGAGTATTTCCAATAAAAGGATATAAGCTAGATAAGAGAATAAGGATTATATTTACTGGTTTATTTATTGTCTTATTAATTTTATTATTTTTCTTTGCTTATTTCGGTAGAAAGTAAGATGCTTTTGTTTAAAAATATAGGAAGGATAATTAAAAAATCTTATTTACTTGGTTAAATTTAAGCGTAAAGAATTAGGGGTATAGTAGACGTATGAATATAAATTTTGAAAGACTTAGCCAGGCTAAGGTCACATCGGGGCTTATGATTATTAATATTATTGTCTTTGCCCTTATGACCTTAAATGGTGGTAGTGAAAGTATTGAAAACTTAATAAGATTTGGTGCAAATTCCAAAATTCTTGTGGCCCACGGCGAGTGGTGGAGACTTTTTACAGCGTCTTTTATCCACATTGGTTTTTTCCATATATTATTTAATATGTATTTTTTCTATAGTTTAGGTCCAATTTTCGAGAAAATGTTTGGGTCTTTAAACTTTTTGATAATTTACTTAATATCTGGAATTTTTGGTAACCTTTTATCCTTCGCCTTTGGTAATCCTTATACTGTGTCAGCTGGCGCATCTACAAGCCTTTACGGCATGTTAGGTCTTGCTATTGGACTTATGGCTACCTACAGGAATGATGAGATTATAAGGAGCTTTGGAGCGAGTTTTATATCAGTTGTTGTTATAAACGTGATTTACTCACTACTTGCACCTGGTGTTGGTATTTATGGCCACCTTGGAGGATTTATAGCAGGTTTTCTGCTTGCAGGTATTTTCCCTATTTTTGGTAGGGAACTTGCAAGTCCTAGAAGACTTATTTCTATAATTATTTTACTTGCAGCAAGCTTTCTCCTTTACAGGATTGGCACTAAGTCTATGATAGGAGTCTAGATGAAGATAATTTTAGTCCTTGTCCTAAGTCTTATTCTTTCGGCTTGCGGTTTTGAGTCAAAGAGTGAGTTTAAGGAAGATATGGGTGAGACTGTAAGCGAAGAAGAGATTAAATTTCCAGAGATTAAATATATAACAGATACCGATCCAGAAGATAGGGTGGATTTTGAAGAAATCTACGGCAAGGGACGTATGTCTGGCAAAATCTATCTAAAAGATGCTCTGGGTCATCTTAAAAAGTTTGATTTTGCTGGTAAACAGATTGGAGTAGAGCTATTAGAGTCCTCTTTTAGCCCTAGTTCTTATACAGCAGTTCTTTCATTTAAAGATAATGACAACATAGTTGAAAAAGAATATGGACCTCTTGTAACAAGCGATAATATATTTAGCCAAGTTGATTTTGATTTGATAGAAGCAGAATCTGGTCCATGTCTGATTGCAAGCCAGGTTGTTGTAGATGGAAACGAAACTAAGAGTGCTTATTATATTTACAACAAATATATGTCTCTAATAGATTCTTTCCATTTTGAAAATTCTATAGATGATGTAAATGTAAATGTCTACAGGATGAGCCAACCTGTGGAGGCAAGCGAAGAGGCAAAACCAGGCGACCTTGAGATGGCAATATCAAAAAGGATTGATAAGGAAGAAGAATATCTCAAGGAAATCTTTGGTGTATATAAAATAGAAAGCGAAAATATCAAAGCGGAAATAAATGGCAGAAAAATCTTGATAGGTCTAATGCCAAGTCCTAGCAAAAGTAGAATAATGGAATTAAAATTAATCGATAAAGACGAAAACGATGCAATTTTGAGTATAAAATAAATTTAGGAGGAAAATGTGAAAAGAAGCGAAGTTGAAGAAAGATTAAAATGGGACACCTCATCAATTTATGCAGATGATGAGGGATTTTACAAGGATATCGAAGAAATAAGGGACCTTGTAGGCAAGCTAAAAGAATTTAAAGGCAAGCTTACAAAAGATCTTGATACTTTTAAAGAATATCTTAAACTTGAAGAAAAATTTTCAAGAAAAATGGAAAAGGCCTATGTTTATTCATCCTTAAGATCTGATGAAGATACAACAGTAGCAAAGTACCAAGAAATGAGTCAAGTGGCTCAAAATACCTATGTACACGCAGCAAGCGAACTATCTTTCATCTCCCCAGAAATCCTATCCACAGATGAGGAAATCATAAATTCATATCTAGAAGATGAGGAACTTTCATACCTTAAACACCATTTTGAAGATGTATTTAGGGCAAAAGACCACGTTTTAGATGAAAAAAGCGAGTCAATCCTCGCAGCCTTTGGGAAATTAAAAAATAACCCACAAAATACTTATATGATATTTAATAACGCTGACCTCACCTTCCCAAGTGTTAAAAAAGATGGCGAAGAAATAAAAATTACAAACGCCAACTTTGTAACCCTACAGGAAGACTCAAATAGAGAATTCAGACGCGAAGTTTATGAAAAATATTACAAAACTTACAGACAATACTCAAACACCCTAGCATCAACTTTAGACGGTGAATTTACAGCTCACAATGTAGAAGCAAAACTACGTGGCTATAAATCAGCTAGAGAAATGAGCCTTTTTGCAAATAATATTCCAGAAGAAATCTACGACAATTTATTAGAAGTAGTTCACGATAATGCAGACATTCACAGAGACTACACAACATTAAGAAAAGAATACCTAGGTGTAGACGACCTTGGATTCCACGATATCTATGTGCCACTAGTAGAAGATTACGACAGAGAAATAGAATTTGACGAGGCAAAAGAAATAGTCCTTGAAGCAATCAAGCCTCTTGGCGAAGACTATGTAAAAGTAGCAAGAGAAGGATTTGAAACAAGATGGTTTGACGTAATGCCAAACGACGGCAAGAGATCTGGTGCCTATTCATCAGGATCTTACGACACCCAACCATTTATTCTATTAAACCACACCAATTCAATAAACGACCTATTCACCATTGTCCACGAACTAGGCCATTCAATGCATTCTTATTACACAAGAAGCGAGCAACCTTACGCATACGGCTCATACTCAATCTTCCTAGCAGAGATAGCATCAACAACAAACGAGCTATTGCTCCTAAATTACATGTTAGAGCACAGCCAATCAGAAGCAGAAACTAAATACCTACTAAATTATTTTGTAAATCAATTCAAATCAACAGTATTTAGACAAACCATGTTTGCAGAATTTGAACACAAGGTAAATAAACTAGTAGAAAATGCTGAACCAATCCCAGCAGAAAGACTTCACGCAATCTACAAAGAACTAAACGAAGACCTATTTGGAAAAGATATTGATGTAGATGAGTTTATAGCAGCAGAATGGGCAAGAATCCCACACTTCTATATGTTCTACTATGTATTCCAATATGCAACAGGCTTTATGAGTGCAGTAGCCCTAAGTCAAAAAATCCTAAAGGGAACAGATGCCGACAGAGAAGCTTACCTAGGTTTCCTAAAAGCAGGCGAAAGCGAATACCCACTAGAAGTCCTCAAAAAAGCAGGAGTAGACATGACAAACAAAGAAGCCATGGAATCTGCAATGGACGTAGCAAGAGATGCTTTAAGAGATTTAAGAGAAGCAATACTATAATTACAAATCTAAAACCACCCTCCTTGCCAAGAAAAGAGGGTGGTTTTCTGTCCTTATTATTTATTATTTTTTTCCCACAATATATTTCCATTGCCATCATAAACTTTATCAACCTCGTATAATCGCATGAAGTCAAAAGTATAATTTTCTTTTCTATACAAAGGCGTAATGTATCTTTCCCATGGAGTCTGCCAAAAATATATTGTCCAGACTTTTTTATTACCCCAAGATTCTCCTGCACTGTATAGGAGATCGACCTTACCATCATATTTCATAAAGACAAAATCGTCTTTTTCGTAATATTTCTTGCAAGATTCGCATGAATATATGTGATCTTTTACAAAAGTTCGTTTAAAAAAATTATAAAAGCTATAATAGATTATAGGTGTTTTAAAAGCTTGGTTAGAAGTTATAAATAAAAATTTATTTAAAATTTACTGCGACTTAATATTTGCTTTACAAAACTAGATTAAGATTTAAAGAAAAAGTAAAGGAGAAAGTATGTTAAATATTGCTCACAGAGGTTTTAAAGGGGAATATCCGGAAAATACCATGCTTGCTTTTAAGAAAGCGGTTGAAATAGGTGCTGATGGTGTGGAATTTGATGTTCATTTGACTAGGGATAAGGAACTTGTTATTATCCACGACGAAAAACTTGATAGGACTACAGATATGGAAGGGCTGGTTAAGGACTTCACTCTTAGGGAGTTAAAAACAGCTAATGCTAGCAAACTTTTCCCAGCCTATGAGGAAAAAATTCCAACTCTAGAAGAATATTTTGATTTTATTAAGGAGTATGATTTTCTTACTAATATCGAGATTAAAAATTCTATTATCGATTATCCTGGAATAGAAGAAAAAGTTTATGAAATGATTAAGACTTACGATCTTAAGGATAAGATTATTATTTCGTCTTTTAACCACGAAAGTCTTGTTAGGGTTAAAAATATCGATGAAAATATTAAGTGTGGTGTCTTGGAGTCTTCAAGACTATATAAGCCTTGGGACTATGTAAAAAGCTTGGATTGCGAGTATTTTCATCCTCTAAATTTCACTGTTAATGATGAGGTTATAGAAAAATTTAAGGAAAATAATATTGGGATTAATCTTTGGTTTGGAATTTCTGATTACGATTTTAGCCAATATGTTAAAGACGGTATTACAGGTCTTATTACAGATTTTCCTAACCGAGTTGGCGAGATTTTGAAGAAGGATTATAAATAAAGCTTTTTGGAAAAATTTTACTTAAATCTTACATTTATAAAAAATAGTTTTGACAAATATCCTTTATACTCTTGTAGTAATGAATTTTATTTGGAGGAACTATGTTTAAAAAAATTTTTACTAGGCTTATGTTAGTGCTAATGTTTGTTGGTCTAACTGCCTGTGCAGGTCGTAACGAAGATGCAGCTAAGGAAGAAAGTAAAGACAAGGCTGCTAGCAGTGAAGAAGTTAAAAAAGAAGATGACAAAAGTGATGCGAATGGCAAAACAACTATAGTTTTTTGGCATTCAATGGGTGGTAACCTTAATGACGCTATTGACCATCTTGTAGAAGAGTATAACAATTCTCAAGATAAGTACATAGTTAAGGCAGAATTTCAAGGCGAATACGATGATGCCCTAACCAAACTTAGATCATCTGCGTCAGGTAAGGATGTTGGAGCTGACCTTGTGCAAGTTTTTGACCTTGGTACAAGATATATGATTGACTCTGGCTTGATTAAGCCTATCCAAGACTTTGTTGATGAAGAAAATTATGATACAAGCAATCTTGAAGATAACCTTCTTGCCTATTATACAGTTGATGGCAAGCTAAATTCTATGCCTTTTAACTCTTCAACCCCACTTTTATACTACAACAAAGATATGTTTAATGAGGCAGACGTTGAAGTTCCAAAATCTCTTGAAGAAATGAAAGAAGTTGGTAAGAAACTAAAAGATGCTGGTGTTACTGAGATGCCAATTTCTATGAGTGTTTACGGTTGGTGGGTTGAACAATTTATGAGCAAACAAGGCTTAGAATTGTTTGACAATAATAATGGTAGAGATGCTAACCCAAGCAAAGCTGTTTTTGAAGAAAATGGTGGAGTTAAAAATATCCTTACAGCTTGGAAAGAGTTAAAAGATGAAGGTATTGCACCAAATGTAGGTAAACAAGGTGGCGATCCAGAATTTAAAGCTGGCACTAGTGCTATGTGCTTTGCGTCTACTGCTTCTCTTACACAAATTCTATCAGAAGTTGGAGATAGGTTTGAAGTAGGCACAGCATATTTTCCTGGAGTAAAAGCTAGCGATGATCACGGAGTATCTATTGGTGGTGCTTCCCTATATGCATTAAACTCAGGCGATGAAGAAAAGATGAAGGGAACTTGGGACTTTATCAAGTTTTTGGTAAGTGTTGATTCTCAAACATATTGGAATGCTAATACAGGTTATTTCCCAGTTAACAAGGGAGTACTTGATACTGATGCTTTCAAAGAATTAATTAAGAAAAGCCCACAATTTGAAACAGCTATTGACCAATTACACGATTCAAAACCAGAAGACCAAGGAGCTCTTGCTACAGTTTTCCAAGAATCTCGTCAAATTGTAGAAAAATATATTGAAGAGATGCTAAATGACAAGCTAAGCCCAGAAGAAGCTAGCAAAAAAATGTCGGAAGAAATCGATAAGGCTCTAGAATCTTATAACAAGGTTAACAAAAAATGAGAAAATACAATAATAAAGCCTACTTGTACATGCTACCAGCCTTGGCTCTATTAGTGATATTTGTATTTTATCCATTCGTACAGACTATTATCCGTAGTCTGTATGCTACGGATAATATGGGAAATAATACAATATTTATTGGTTTAGAAAATTATACAGATCTTCTATCTTCGTCATCTTTTTGGAATAGTATTAAGGTGACTTTTATATATGTACTAATAGTAGTAGTCTTGGGAGTCTTCTTAGGATTTGCTACAGCTCTTTTGTGTAGGGTTAATTTTCCTGCCATAAGACTCTTTTCAGCAGCTTATTCCTTACCAATAGCTATAGCATCATCAGGTATGGCCTTGGTATTTAGAGTAATGCTAAATCAGTCTGTTGGTATCTTAAATGTAATACTAAAAACAAATATCAATTGGTTGGCAGACCCTAGTTGGGCCTTGGTTAGTGTAGGAGTACTCACAGCTTGGCTAAATTCAGGTCTTAATTTTTTGTATTTTTCATCAGGTCTTGCAGGTATCGACGATAGTTTGTACGAGGCTGCATCTATGGATGGGGCAAATTCTTTTAATCAATTTAAAAATGTAACCTTACCATCAATTAGACCTATTATGTTTTTTGTGGTTGTGACAAATATTATAAACGCCTTCCAATCTTTCGGACAAATTAAATTGTTAACTCAAGGTGGACCAGGTGAATCAACCAACGTTATAGTTCACGATATTTATAAAAATGCCTTTATGAACTACAGGTACGGTTATGCATCAGCAGAATCAGTGGTTTTGTTTTTTATAGTAATGATATTAACAATTATTGCCTTTAGGTCGAATGGAGCGAAAAATGCAAAGAACAAGTAATGATCTAAAAAATTTCAGACTTTTAAGTAAGGCCACAAAACCAAGAAGTAAAAAAATAGATAAGGCTATAAGTATTAGGCTGGTATTAAACATAATTGTAGTGCTTTTTGTATTATTCCCTATAATCTATGCCTTTGTGATGAGTGTTAAGCCTTCATATGAGCTATATAATAAGACATTTTTCACAGCAAATCCAAGCTTAGAAAATTATAAGGATGTATTTAAAATTGCGCCTATAGAAGGATACATAGTAAATTCGCTAATAGTATCAATTGTAATAACTTTTTTTCAAACTATGACAGCAATTTTTGCAGCCTTCGCTCTTCACTTCTTAGATTTCAAAAAGAAGGGGCTTTTGTTTGCAATAATTATGGCTACAACAATGATACCTGGAGAAACAACAATCATATCAAATTTTTTGATGATTTCTGGTTGGGGCTTTACAGATTCATTTTTTGGACTGGTAGCACCATACCTAACAAGCGCTATGGGAATATTTTTGTTTAGACAGGCTTTTCAGTCTTTTCCGATGGATATATATGAAGCAAGCAAGATGGACGGGACAAGTGATCTGGGCTTTATTTTTAGAATTTTAATTCCCTTATCAAAACCAACAATCGGTGCTCTAGCAGTTCAATCCTTTCTAGGAGCATGGAATATGTATATGTGGCCATTATTAATCACAGGTTCTGATAGGTATAGAACAGTTCAAATTGGTATATCAATGCTAAACTCAGCAGACGCTCAATCAATGCTACTAATGATAGCAGGTGTTGTAATTTGTATGATACCATCTCTAATAATATTTATGTTTGCTCAGAAAAACATGGTAAAGGGTCTAACAACAGGAGCAGTAAAGGGATAAAATGGCAAGAGTAAAATTAGAAAATGTTTCAAAAATCTACGATAATGGTTTTGAAGCCGTAAAAAATATAAATTTAGATATAAAAGATAAGGAGTTTGTAGTTCTGGTAGGACCATCAGGTTGTGGGAAATCTACAACACTAAGGATGATAGCAGGTCTTGAAAATATATCAGAAGGAAAATTTCTAATTGATGATGAAATTATGAACGATGTGTCGTCTAAGGACAGGGATATAGCAATGGTATTTCAATCCTACGCCCTATATCCTCACATGACCATTAGAGAAAATATGGGCTTTGCCTTAAAAATGAAAAAGGTAAATAAAAAGGAAATCAACGAAAAGGTAGAAAATATAGCCAAAACATTAAAGCTAGAAGATCTACTAGACAGAAAGCCAGCCCAACTTTCAGGAGGGCAAAGACAAAGAGTAGCCCTAGGTAGGGCCATGGTAAGGAATCCAAAAGTCTTTCTATTAGACGAACCCCTATCAAACCTAGATGCGAAATTAAGAGTGGAAATGAGAACAGAGATAGTAAGGCTCCACAACGAATTAAAGGCAACCTTCATCTACGTAACCCACGATCAAATAGAAGCAATGACCATGGGAGATAGGATAGCAGTAATAAACGAAGGAGAGCTAATCCAATTTGACACCCCTCTAAACCTCTATTACAAACCAAAAAACAGATTTATAGGACAATTCATAGGATCTCCTAAGATGAATGTAGTAGAAACAAATCTATACAGGAATGGTTCGGACTTTTATGTAGATATATTTGGCAAAAAACGTCAATTACCACCTATAAAAATAAAAGACTTGGTAAAATATGAAGCAAAAAATAATAGAATTCTACTAGGAATAAGAACAGAAGAATTTACCTATGACAAAGACTCAGATATAAAGGTAGTATTTGATAATGTGGAATACATGGGATCTGACACCTATGGATATATAGTAAAGGAAAATTCAGATCCAATCGTGATGCGCTTTAAATCACAAGATCCAATAGTAAATAAAAAAGAAATACCAATCAGTATAAACTTAGAAAATATATATCTATTTGATATAAAAACAGAAGAATGTATATCGTATCCAGAAAAGAAAACGGACATTAAGAATATATCGATAGGCTATGAGACTAATGAACCACTTATCAAAGAAGAACAAACGAAACAAGAAAAGATAAATTATAGAATACATCAGTAAAAGGAAGAGGTCGAAAGACCTCTTCTTTTAAAATAAAAAAATATTAAAAACCAAAATTAAATAAAGTCATTGATCAATATTATGCTTATATAAAGAAGGAAAATAAATATATTCAAAAAAATAAAAATATTGCAAAATTAATTTGACAAGCCTATCTGGGGGTAGTACATTATATAGGCACGATACAGAGAGGTCCTTACGGACTGAAAAATATTTAAAAAAATATTTGACAAAATAAATTCTATATCGTATACTTATATTAATGCTGCTGAAGGCAATTATCAAAAAAAATCAAATATTTGAGAAAAACTTCAAAAAATATTTGACAAGATAAAACTTGGGTGGTATTATATAAGAGTCGCAACAACAAAGCGACATTGAACCTAGATAAGATTAATTCTTATCAATTAAAATTATATAGAAGATTGATAAAGTTAATTACTTACATTCCATTAAGGAATATAAATAATTACTTTAAAAGAATAACAACTATTAACCTAGTTAGTTTCTTTACAGTAATGATTCTTGAATAAAGAATATAAATCACGCATTTGGCAAAAAGTCAGATGTAAATGAAAAGCCAGAACAAAATGGCTCTCATACAAATTTTTAATGAGAGTTTGATCCTGGCTCAGGAT
>QWCK01005315.1_pt1 | contig 11809 bp, 11 predicted proteins | sample 1972571 | NCBI WGS metagenome assembly QWCK01 (sample SAMN09866710, study PRJNA288562) | Human gut metagenome isolate term2_stool, whole genome shotgun sequencing... | isolation source: gut | host: Homo sapiens | place: USA: California
CGAGCCTTCGCTCGAGGACGGCACCACTTTCTTTGGCAGTAGGGTGGTTAATGATTTGGACGTATTCAAACAACAGTCGCAAGCCATTGTTGCCAATCGCTATGACAATTGTTTGGATGATGTGGAAGAGAAGGTATATACTCGAGATATCTTCAAGCGGGATTGATACATTTAATAACTTAAAAAATCAATTATATTCACTTAAATCCTACTTATGAAAACTTATATTAACTTTTGGTTGCTCTGTTTGATGCTGTTATTTCTTGCGACGGTAGAAACACATGCACAAAGGTTTTACTTTAAGAAGTTATTCAATAGTGCTGAATATAAATATGGCAAAAAACAAACTCAGAAAACATTTAAGGCTACCGATAAACTTAATGACCATCTATGGGAATTAACGGTTGACGGAGTACTTGTTAAATCGCCTTGGAATACGGATTGCCTGCATGTGGGGAGAGATAAAGAAAAGTCTCAGCTCATTCGTTTAGAAACCACAACACCGTTCAAGGATGTGGATTTGGTAAGAGTGTCCACAAATATAGCAAAAGGACGAAAAGGGAGAGGTTACGAAGTAAGCATGACCCTCGGTTCGGATAAAGACAAATTCTGTAAAACACGTAAATTTACGAAAGAGACAGAGGACTTAAATAATGACCTAAGTAATTTTTATATCACAGAGGGTAACATAAATAGTGGAACTCTAAAAGTCGAAATGAAAGGAGAAAAATATGAAGAAGGAGCTCTATGTTTGTTTTTTATAGAAGTTGCTTCCGTATTGTCCGATCGACAAGAACTACAACAGCAGCACATCCAGCCTGAAAAGATCTATTCTTACCAGGTGCAGCGCACGTTTGCATCTAACCATTGGAATACCATCTGCCTGCCGTTTGATGTGAGCAAGGAAGCACTAGCAGAGGCAATGGGAAAGAATTGTGCATTGCGAGAGTTTACTCAGAAGGTTGGAAACAACGTGCTGAAGTTTGATAAAACAGATGCGATAAAAGCTGGTGTTCCTTATCTCATCAAGCCTGCGGTCGAGGTCAAAAATCCTATCTTTTCAAATGTAGTTTATGAAGATGTGAAACCACTGACTGTTCAAGATGAAACAGGGAAATATGCTTTCGTCGGCACATTCGATCCTGTCAACTTAAAAGTTGATGGCTCCGATTTATTCTTGTTGTCCAATGGCAACCTTGCCAAACCTAAATCTGATAAGGTGAGCGAAATGTATGGCATGCGGGCCTACTTTAAAATAAACGAGCAAAACAGCAGCTCGGCAAAGCAGATTACTTATGCTATTGATTGTGGTAGCGACATAGTGAACGGAATACAATCACTGCGGGTACATCCTTCAACAAACAGCCAGCATATTTACAATTTGCAAGGCGTAGATGTGGGAACGGACATCCATCACTTGCCAGCAGGTGTGTATGTGATGGGTGGGAAGAAAATAATGAAAAGGTGAGGCGTAAGACAAACCCTATTCACCAACTCATTCACGAACAATCATGAAACGTCAACACTACACGGCTCCTGAACTGTCCACCTTTCATTTGGGCGAGGCTGTATACACTCTTTTAAACACGTCCCCTAAGAAACATATTACCAATCAAGCTGATGGTGTCGATATAAACGGTAACAACGATGAAGCTGATGCTCATGATGCTTGCGCCAAAGAGTTTATGTTTCTGGACGAAGATGACTTTGACGATAGTGAGTGATTTTTTCAACCTTGATGCTGATAAGATTCACTGATTTCAATGACGAATAAAAAGGCAAAAATCATAAAGCAGACACAGCCAGAGCCGATATCCGATTTGCAACCGCATGATATTGATGCGTTGGCGGATGCTTTAGCATCATTCGCTGGAGGTAACAAGTTCATAGCACGTATGGCGACGACAAGTCCAAGAGGAAAGAAGGGACTGAAACTCACCTATCAGTTCAAGATTAAGTTGCGAGGCATCAGTAAGCCACCCGTATGGCGGCGTGTGTTGGTGCCTGCCAACTTCACTTTCTCAGGATTCCATGCCGTAATTCAAGAGGCATTCGGCTGGTGGAACGAACATCTGTATAGCTTTGGAGACAAACCTTACAGTCGTGTGCTGACGATAGCCGAGGTACATGACGAAGATTGGAGCGACACTCCCGACTATAATGCCCGAGCGTTCACGGTGGGAGAGTTTTATGGGGAAAAGCTCGATCCTAAACATAAACTCTGTTACGTTTACGACTTCGGTGATGACTGGATTCACGACATCACGCTTGAGGACATTATAGAAGAATTGCATCCTCATGCCTCGTGTACGGCTGGCAAAGGAGCCTGTCCCGAAGAAGACTGTGGCGGACCGTGGGGATATGAAGATATGAAAGAAAACGGAGAGGTTGACGATCCCGAAGACTTTGATTTGGAAGCGGCAAACAAAGCCGTGGAAGCTGTAAAGCCCACAGGGTTTGAGCCGTGGTAAAGGTGTTAAAAATACCTTTGATCATTATAATACTCTCTATCTTAAGAAATTACAATACTACAATAGAATGGATAAAAATATAATTACTGTCACGTCACCGCTGCTCCCAGACCTTGATGAGTTTCATGAATTGTTAAAAGAAATCTGGGACAGTAAATGGATTACGAATAATGGTTCTTTCCATAAGAAACTTGAAGCTGCGTTGTGCGAATACTTAAAGGTACCTTACGTCAGCTTATTTACCAACGGTACCCTTCCTTTGCTCACGGCATTACAGGCTTTACGTATCACAGGCGAAGTTATCACGACACCCTATAGTTTTGTGGCTACCACCCATGCGCTATGGTGGAACGGTATCAAACCAGTTTTTGTAGACATTGACCCGCAAACTGGGAATCTCGATCCAAACAAGATCGAAGCGGCCATTACCCCCAAAACTACAGCCATTCTTCCCGTTCATGTCTATGGTAAGCCCTGTGATGTAGATGCCATACAGGCCATAGCTGATAAATACGGGTTAAAAGTAATTTACGACGCTGCGCATGCTTTTGGTGTAGAGGTCAATGGCGAGAGCATCTTAAATGCGGGTGATATGAGCACGTTAAGTTTTCACGCCACTAAGGTTTTCAACACCATAGAAGGCGGAGCCATGATTATGCACGATGCAAAGACGAAACAACGCATTGATTATTTGAAAAACTTTGGATTCGCTGGTGAGACAGAGGTTGTAGGTCCAGGTATCAATAGCAAGGTGGATGAAGTGCGATCGGCATACGGCTTACTTAATCTCAAGCAAGTGGATGCCGCTATTGCAGCCCGAAAAAAAGTGGCCGTGGCTTATCGTGATGCCTTGCGCAGTGTTGAGGGCATCATGTTTTGGGACGATATGCCTGGCATGAAGCACAACTATTCTTATTTCCCCATTTTTGTGGATGCGGAGAAATACGGCATGACACGTGATGAGCTGTATTTTAAGATGAAAGACCAAGGTGTATGGGGACGTCGTTACTTTTACCCGCTTATCAGTGAATTTTCTACTTACCGTGGACTCGAAAGTGCTACATCAGAGAATCTGCCACAGGCAACAAAAATGGCGGAGAGCGTAATTTGTTTACCTATGCATCATGCTCTCAGCGAGGAGGATTGCAGCCGGGTTATTGATGTTATCAAGACTAGGTAAGGGATGAAACAAAAAAAACTGATGTTGCTTGGTGGTTTGAGTTATCTACTCCCAATCATAGAAGAAGCGCACAAACTTGGTGTATATGTTATCACTGCAGATTATCTTCCTGACAATATCGCTCATAGATATTCGGATGAATACTGTAACGTGAGTATCATAGACAAAGAGGCAGTTTTAAACGCGGCACAAAAGTTGGAAATAGATGGAATACTATCTCATGCCGTTGATCCAGGAGTGGTGTCAGCTGCCTATGTCGCTGAAAAGATGGGCTTGCCCTTTCAATGCTCATATAAGGCAGCATGTATTTTACAAAACAAACATCTTTTTCGTCAGTTTCTGTCAGAGAACCAATTTAACTGTCCGAAGGCCAAAGGGTATAATAAGAAAGAGGATGCTCTAAAAGATGTGAATTATTTCAATTGGCCAGTGATAGTGAAACCGGTAGATTCTGCTGGAAGCAAAGGAGTAAGTAAAGTAGAGATGCTCGAAGCGTTACCGAAAGCTATAGATTATGCTCTTTCTGAGTCACATAACGGGACTTTTATCATAGAGGATTTCTTAGACAAAAAAGGATTTTCTGTCGGTTCTGAATCTTTTGTGGTGAATGGAAAGTTGCGCTACAATGCTTTTTATGATCAGTACTTTGATCAATCCGCTGTCAATCCATATACTCCTTCAGCCGAGATATGGCCGTCGAGTATGGAAAAAAAATATCAGAGAGAGATAAAATCAGAAATGCAAAGATTGTTCCAGTTACTTGGAGTGTCTACGGGTCTCTTTAATGTCGAGTGTAGAGTTTGTTCTAACGGCAAGCCATATTTGATGGAGGTTTCGCCTCGTGCAGGAGGCAATAGACTTGCTGAAATGCTTAACTATATATCAGATGTAAACATCAATGCTGCCGAAACTAAAAAAGCAATTGGCCTTCCGGTTGGCGATATACATGAACCCGATTACGACGCCCACTATGCTATACTTGTCATGCACTCTAATAGGGATGGAGTTTTTGAATCTGTCAATATAAGTCAGCGGATAAGGAGCAAAAATCTTCTGGAAGAAGAAATACGAACGCAAAAAGGAACCAGAGTCTCTTCTTTTAGTGGAGCAAATGCAGCCATAGGCACATTATTTTTGAAATTCCAGTCACGCGAGGAACTTGCATATGCTTTGGAACATCAAGATGAGTGGCTATCCATAAATGTTATATGATGTTATGATACAAAGGGTGAAGAGTTTTTCAGAGAAAGAGTACTATGAGGGATATCGGTAGTATTTTTCCATTTTCAACAGTAGATTTATGTCTGGAGAAGGAGTCTGTCACAACTAATCCAGAATCTAATCATAGAATTTATTATTCTCTATGTAGAGAGGCTTCGTTTGCTGTAGCAGAAAAATATTCTGATACTGAGAAAGTTGCTCTCATACCTGCCTATACCTGCCAGACAGTCATAGAACCTTTGGTGCAATTAGACTGGAAAATATATTATTACAACATCACGAGAAAACTCCGCATTGACACAGATTATTTAGAACAACTGGTCAAAAAAGTTAGACCTACAATAGTAATCGTTCATCCCTACCACGGTATGGAATTGAATCGTATCGAACTAAAAGTTTTATGGAAAATAAAACAGACTGGTTGTGTCTTGTTAGAAGATATTACTCAATGTTTGTATACTAATAATCGTCCCAAGGTGTTCGATTATTTCATAGGCTGTTTGCGTAAGTGGTTTAAGTCACCTGATGGAGGGTTCCTTGAAACTAATAATCTTGACGGAATACAACGACCTGTTAAGGAGAATGTCAGTTTTGTACAAAAACAGATAGACGCAATGTATCTACGAAGTAGGTATTTCGAGACAAACGATGAACGTTTGAAAAATATTTCGATCAGACTTAGTAAAGAGGCAGTAGCGAGTGTAGCAAAAGGGATAACATGTCATAAAATGTCTAAAATTTCATTGACATTTATGGATAGTGAAAATGTGCATCAGTCAGTAAATAAGAGATTCGCAAATTACAACTTTCTCTTTACTCACATTAACGAAAGAGCTCTGGGTAAAAACAGGAGATAAAGTGCAAGGTTTCACTGGAGCTAATACAACAATAGGAACATTAGTTTTGAGATTTAATACTAATGAGGAAATGACATGGTGTTTAGCTCAACAAGATAATTGGTTACATTTAAATGTTGAAGGATGAAAAATATAATGGTTTTTGGAGCAACAGGCTCTATTGGAGTGTATACTTGCACGTTGTTAAAAGAGCAAGGGTATAATATAATTGCTGTAGGGCGTAGAAAAACAGATAATGGCTTCTTTCAGGGTTATAATATTCCTTATTATTCCGTAGATATCAGAAATAAGTCAGAGTTCGATAAACTTCCAGCTGATATAGATTCTGTCATTCATTTGGCAGGTGCAATGCCTGCACATATGAAAGGCTATGATCCATATGAGTATATAGACTCTATTATTACGGGAACTTTAAATGTCCTTGAATATATGAGAAGTATTGGCTGTAATGAAATTATCTTTTCTCAGTCGATAGCTGATATTGGTTACAAATTTGGGTCTACAGAACCAATAAATGATGACACTGAGATGAAATTCCCTTTGAATACAGATCATTCGGTATATTCTATTGCAAAGAATGCATCCGTGGATTTAATAGAGCATTATAATGCAAAATATGGAATGGCTTATTATATTCTTCGATTACCAACAATCTATGGATATTACACGAATCCTTATTATTATGTAGATGGACAACAGAAATGGTTAGGTTATCGCTATATTATCGAACGTGCAATAAAGGGTGAGACACTTGAGATATGGGGTAATCCTAAGTCAATGAAGGAAATGGTTTATATAAAAGATTTTGTTCATCTTGTGGATTGTTGTCTGAAGACTGACAATATGTATGGAATATATAATGTTGGATGTGGTAAGCCTATATCTATTGAGGATCAAATCCACCTCATAGCAGAGACTTTTGCTTATGACAAGAAGTCTGAAATTATATATTGCCCAGACAAGCCATCTTCTCCACAGTTTGTTCTAAGTATTGAGAAATCCAAAATAAAACTTGATTACAAGCCATCTTGGGATTTTAAAAAGTGGATAGTTGATTATAAATATTATCTTGAAACTGAGCCGTTCGCAAAAATTTGGGGACACAGAGACGAATATATTTCATAGATACAGCTATTTAGACAGCTAAGATTATTATAAATGTAATACTTATATTAATATTTTAAGGATACTATTCTTAAGATATTGTAGATAAGTTTATTATATGCATAGTTCTTAGAACATGTTGAGAGGATATGAATATGATATTATGTTAATACACATATATAGATAGAATGTCAACAAAATCATTAAAACAAAAAACAACTAAAGGCATATTTTGGAGCAGTGTAGAGCGTTTCTCAAATCAAGGAGTTAGTTTTATTTTTTCCATTCTCCTTGCACGTCTTCTTGCTCCGAGTGATTTTGGTATTGTTGCAATGATAGGCATTTTTTTTGCTGTTGCTCAGAGTTTTGTAGATAGTGGGTTTTCTAATGCTTTAGTTCGTAAAACGGATAGAAGGGAAGAAGATTTATCAATTTGTTTCTATTTTAATATATTGGTTGGCTTTGTTTTTTATATTTTGCTGTTCCTATGTTCTCCTTTCATTGCCGATTTTTATGACTAGCCAATTTTATCTCCTATCGTAAAAATATCCGGACTCATCGTTCTCATCAATTCGCTGTGCATCGTTCAGCAAGCCCAATTTACTATACGGATTCACTACTGACTAAAGAGATTTTCCCATAAAGTCAACTGCTGATAATCTGGGGCATTCGAAGGACATTTTGGTTTAACAAATAACTCATCTAAGGATTTCTCTCAAAGAAGACTTTTCCAATGGCAGCCAAAGAAATATAAAGTTCTTGATCTACTTTTTGGCAATGGCAAGCAACAAGTAATCGCAGATGGCAATCCAGATTGCGAGGAGACTGCATTCTGGCTTGTTCCGTAAAACGACTTGATATGCTGTCACTTCTTTACCCATTTGAAGTAGCATTCCTCCTGTCAACGTTCTCGTTAGAGTTCTACAATAGTCAGGTAGGAGAGAGTGAAGTTGTTAGTCAAGAATCTGTAGACATTTATTGAAAGAAAACGAAAAAGCTATAAAATTTTAGGATTTACTACAAAAGGAGATAACGGCACTAAATGACTATTAAAGAAATTGATTCCATGAAGAAGACATACATACTTATTTGCGGTTTCGCAGATGTAGTGGCAGGTGGTCCTATATATTACAGCAATAAAGTAAAGTACTTAAAAGAGCGAGGTTGGGAGGTTATAGTTATACCTACTAATACTGGGAAAAGAGTGTTTGTACGAGGTATGGAACGTTATTTGGGACCGTACGTCCCTTTTATTTTAGATCTGCCAAGTGAATATAATAAGAAACAGTTAAATAGACAAATCGATTTTTTAGAAACATTCGTTCCTGTACATAGAGGGCAAACAATTATAGAGACTGGTACGGATTACACCAACTTTTGGGGAGAAGCTTTGGCTCAAAGGTTAAAGGCCAAACATATTGTTATCTTTCTTGACGAACAAAATGAGCGAGTAAATAGTAAAGTTATAGACTTTTACAAGTTCAAATACAAGCGTGGAGAGTTGGCTTGCATTACGGCTCCAGCAATGAGACATTTGTTTCGTGGTTATTGGGATTTACCACTTGAAAAATGTTATAGTTTACGTTGTTCTTGTACTAATTCGATAGAGGATTACGATCATCCTTTCACTCATCAAATTATCAGAAGTGATTATAATATAGGATATATTGGAAGGTTGGAAAAGCCTTTTTTGCCAACAATTATAGAAGGATTCGTTGAATTTTCAAAAAAAAATACTCACAAAACAATCACTATTGTTTTTTGGGGTGGTGCATTTGAGGAGAAGACAGTTTGCAGTATAAGAGAAAAATTTGATCATCTCTATAATGTGAATCTTTTAATTTCAGGGTACATGTTTCCTTTACCAGTGAAGGCATTGCAGAAAATGGATGTTTTTGTTTCTGGAGCGGGAAGTGCTCTGGTGGGCGCAAAAGTTGGCCGACTGTCTGTCAAGGTGGATTTCCTCAATTATAAAGTACTTGGAATCATGCAGGATTTCAGGTTAAAAAAATATGCGAAATGTCCTATAGGCGACTCGGTTTGTGGTTATTTGGATTGGATTCTCAATGGGAAATGCGATATTAAGCCCTTGAGTCCAGACTACAAGAATGATTGCGCTATTGTTTGTGAAAACTTTAATGAACATATGCAATTCATTGAGAATTCATCGCCCGTATCTTCATATTATGACGTGTCACAACTTGGTTTGACAATGACCCAGTATAGAAAAAAAATAATAAGATCAATAGTAGGTGTAAAAGCATATAATGCTATTCATGGGAGTAGTTTATACCAATGGATTTGGCGATGTCTTCACAAAAAAAAATAATTTATTTTGGAACAAAATATTCGTAATAGAGCATTTTCAGGTGTACTGTGGGGCTTTCTTGAGAAATTCGCCTTACAAGCATTTGGATTTATTCAAGGGGTCATTCTGGCGAGATTGCTGTCTCCCAAAGATTATGGCTTAGTTGCAATGGTTGGCATTTTTGTGATGTTGTCATATGCTTTCATTGACTCAGGATTTGGAACAGCTCTCATTCAAAAAAAAGAAAAACGAGAAATTGATTATTCAACGGTATTCGTGCTCAATGTTTCCATCTCACTTTTTATTTCGATATTGCTATTCCTTTTTAGCCCTCTAATCGCAAATTTCTATCACGAGCCACTGTTAAGCAAGATTGTAAAGGTCTATGCTTTGTTACTCTTCTTGAGCTCATTTATAGCAATTCAAGATGTACGGCTCAGTATTCTATTAGAATTTAAGAAAAAAAGCATTATCAATGTCATAACGACCATTACATCTGGACTGTTAGCCATAGTGATGGCATTTTATGGATGGGGAGTGTGGTCATTGATTTTGCCACAATTCTGTACCATTGTATTGAAGGCTTTTTTATATTGGTATTATCAGCGATGGTTGCCCGGTTTTAAATTCTCAAATCGGTCAAGCAATGAATTATTTGGTTTTGGTTCAAAAATCTTGGCTACTTCTATTCTCGCTACTATTTTTGAAAATATTTATCCTCTAATTATTGGAAAAGCATTTTCTGCAAAAGCGTTAGGATATTATTCACGGGCGGATGGTTATGCGAATCTTCCTCCTAAAACCATAACAAGCGTCATAGAGAGTGTTGCTTATCCTATATTTAGTGCAATACAAGAAAATGAAGAGGAGTTGAAATCAGCATTCAAACGCATGATTAGAGTTTCTGCCTATCTTATATTTCCATTGATGATTTGGTTACTTGTCCTTGCAAAGCCATTAGTCGTTATTTTGGTGACTGCCAAATGGCTACCTTGCGTAATTTATTTGCAAGTTTTATGCCTTGCAAAGATGTGGTGGCATGTTCAAGTTTTAAACTTAAGCCTTTTAAAGGCCAAGGGACGTTCTGACTTGTTTTTCAAATTAGAAATCGTAAAAAAGATAATGACATTGGTTATATTATGTGCCACTGTTCCATTTGGAATATTAATTATGTGTGTTGGAAGTGTGATATCTTCTATTATCAGTATGGGCATAAATTCATACTATACAGGAAAGCTCATGAATTTTGGTATTATAAAGCAATTTAAAGAAATGGGACCCTCATTATTGTATTCGTTATTCATGGGAGTAGTAATATATTTATGTTTGTTGTCTATTCATGACCTCGTGATGCAATTAATGGTCGGAACAGCTATAGGAATTGTCTTTTACGTTGGAATATCCAAACTTACGGGATCTAAAGAACTATCGTATTTGATATTATTAATTCATGAGAAAATAAGGAATTAAAGAGACAAGTTTTCATATATACTATTATTATGAGTCTGATTTCTTTTATTGTTCCTGTCTATCGTGTAGCTGACTATGTTGAAGTCTGTGCTATTTCCTTACTAAGTCAAACGTATCCGGATATAGAATATATCTTTGTGGATGACTGTTCGCCTGACAATAGCGTAGAAATCTTGATGCAGGTAATTGATCGTTTTCCTCAACGAAAAAGACATGTTAAGGTGATTCGGATGCCTCGTAATTCGGGATCTGCTACAGCACGGAATGCTGGATTAGATTCTGCTATGGGCAAATACGTTATGTTTGCAGATAGTGATGACTGGGTTGAGGCAACCTATGTAGAAGATATGGTTGCAAAAATAGATGCAAACCAGTCAGATATAGTCTATTGTGATTATTTTGAAACTTATAAGGACAAGAAACGATATATTTGTCAGAATCATGGTACGGATGCCTCTAACTGTATCTCAGCAATGTTAACTGGGTGCATGCATGGTTCGACATGGAATAAGATTTACAGACGTTCGTTCTTGATAGATTCTCATCAACGTTTCGTAGATGGTGCTGATTTGTTTGAAGATGTTGGTTGGAACATACGGTTGTTTGCGCTCGCTAGCAGGATAAGTTATCTCAATAAGGCTTACTACCACTATGTACAATACAACGAGGGTTCCATCATTAAAAGTATGCAATCGCCAGACATGTCAAGACAAAGAGCTTTGCAGAGAATACGCAACGTGGATGTAGCATGTAAGTTTCTTGATGAGCAAGGTATGTTGACCGATAAATTGTTGTCGGCTGCCAATGAATGGAAACTCTTAGCTAAAAATGATTTTTTAGAGGAGAATAAGATGTCTATGATAAGATGGATAGTAATCTTTCCAGAATCAGATGCGGTAATATGGAAGTCTGATCGTCTTAGTCTTAACTTAAAACTTTTATTGACTTGGCTGCATTGTCGTTGTCTATGGATGTATAAATTTCAAAAATGGATTACAAAGTAATTCAAAAGATAGTTTTCTTACTTCCAAACAGTGCATCTAAACCTGTTGGAGGCGTAAAAATAGTTTTAGAATATGCCTACAGGCTTGCTAATGATGGTTGCGAAGTATCATTGATATATGCTGCTTATAGCAAGTGGTGTAAATTCGGATTCTTGCATATCGTATTTTACCTCTATCAATTTTGTAAAGCGAAA
>QWCK01005317.1_pt1 | contig 11801 bp, 7 predicted proteins | sample 1972571 | NCBI WGS metagenome assembly QWCK01 (sample SAMN09866710, study PRJNA288562) | Human gut metagenome isolate term2_stool, whole genome shotgun sequencing... | isolation source: gut | host: Homo sapiens | place: USA: California
TTAAACCCGTTGGAGAAAGAGTTTCTCATTCGCCAGTATTTCAACAATCCGGATGTAAGCCTCAAGTCATTCTGTGAGGCGAACAATGTATCAACCAGTCCGTCTTTTCCTGAGGTTTCAATAGTTTTCAGTTGAGTCGCGATATATGATATTGGCATCAACAACGATTTCTTCTGTTGCTGAGGAATCGTTATCTATATGCTTGATGATCAGCCTTGCTGCTTCCTGTCCCATTTCAAACTGGAGTGGTTCTACCGTAGTCAATTGTGGAGAAACTATTGTGCTCAACTCTGTGCCAGAGAAACCTGCTACAGCGATGTCCTTAGGAATTTTTCTTCCCAATGATTTCAGTCTGTTCATAGCTCCTATGGCCAGTGTGTCGGTGAAAGCAAATATCGCATCGAATTCTTCTTTCAGGATTCGGTCTACGGATGCAGCTCCGGAAAAGTAGGACAAGCCTTCTGCTTCAATGTCAATACTGGGATTATATTGCAGGCCATAGCGTTTGATGGCTTCTATGTATCCGTTGTGTCGTAATACCGAATTATAAACCACGCTGCTGTTGGCACCAATGTAAGCAATATGTTTCCTTCCAGAGCGGATGAGATGCTCGACCAAAAAGAATGCCTTAGTCTCATCATCGATGATCACTTCTGGTGCCTTGATGCCATATGGGATACGATCGTAGAAGACAACCGGCACACCACTATCCATGACTTTTTGGAATATATCGGTGTTTTTATGATAGTCACATAGGCAGACTATGATGCCGTCGATCATGAACTGTTTCATAACCTCCAGGTTCATGCGTTCCTTTTCCCAGTCCTCACTTGCAGAAGCAATGAGCACTTTGTAGTTCTTCGCATAACATACATTCTGTATACCTTCAATCACACGTGCTGCATAAGGTGTTGTCATCTCCGGAACCAGCACACCAATGGTCTTGGTGTTGCCGTTCTTGAGGTTCAAGGCGACAGGATTTCTTCGATAACCCATTCTGTGGGCTGTGCTGATGATTTTGTCGCGGGTTTCCTTACTGATGTTCGGATCATCGTTGAGAGCCCTTGAAACAGTTGATACAGAAACCACAAGTTCTTTAGCGATATCTTTAATCGTTACGTACTTCATAGGTGTCTTGAATCTATTTTCATTAGGTAATGTAGCAAATATACATAAAATTCGTGATATATAAGCCAATGGGAATAAAAAACAGAAAATAATTTCCGAATGGTCTTCCTTTTTGAAGGAAAAGAGTCAGAGCCAGTATATATACCTTTGTCCTAAATACGTGCTTTAAGCCACATTATTAAATTGCCCCCTCAAAATGTAGGCTTATGAGAATGGTATGTAGCTTAGTCGTGCATAAAGATATTTTTATCTTAGTATTTTAGGCAGTAGGTCGAAATTATGGAGAGAGTTTTTGGTGTATTGACACTGGATGCAAACGTTTCCATTTTTTTCAAACGTTTGCGGGAACGTTTGCATAAAGTTTTCACTTGACATGACGCACTTTTTTATATATATTTGAAATTGCTAAGCCTAATGATTTAAAATAACTATAAAAACCAATGTTAAACTATTAATACCAATTTATTATGAACACTATTGTTAACACGTTTACTTATGACCGCACCAACGTTAAAACCGGAATACTTCATTTTGGCGTTGGAAACTTTCATCGCGCTCATCTTGCGTATCTGACTAACCTGCTATTGGAGCAGAATCCTGATCAGCGTTCTTGGGGACTCTGTGGAGCCATGATACTACCTCAGGATGAACGCCTTTATACGGCTCTTCATAACCAGGAAGGTGAATATACGCTTACCGTATGCGGACGTGATGGTAAGGACCAAACATGGCTTATCGGTTCACTCGTGAAATTGTACTGGGGCATGAATAATCAAGAAGCTATCCTCAATAAGATTGCAGATCCGGATATCAAGATTATCACATTGACAATTACCGAAGGCGGATACAATCAGGAGAAGTCTACCGGTCGTTTCATGTTGGAGAATGAGATGATCAAGCACGATCTTGAGGATTGGAAACACCCAATGACAGTCTTTGGATATGTAGCAGAAGGTCTCCGTCGTCGTCGTGATGCCGGTGTCGGTAAAATCACTATCCTCTCTTGCGATAATCTTCAGCATAATGGCGACACTTGTTGTCGTTCGTTCACCACTTTTATAGAGGCTCAGGACAAAGATCTCTACGAGTGGTTGAAAGCCAATGTAACATTCCCTAATAGCATGGTCGACCGTATCACTCCTGCTACCAAGCCAGAGGATATTAAACGCTTGAATGAGCGTAATGGAACTCATGACAAAGCACCTGTATATACGGAGGATTTCATACAGTGGGTTATCGAGGATAATTTTGCTGCAGGCCGTCCTGATTGGAAAAAAGTAGGAGTGGAATTCTGTAAGGATGTGAGTGCTTACGAGAATATGAAGCTTTCTCTTCTCAATGCCAGTCATACGCTTCTTTCATATCCATCTTTTTTAGGTGGTTATCGTAAGGTCGATGCGGCCATGCGTGATGGGCGTATCGTGAAGTTTGTGAGAGATTTCATGGAGATAGATATTACCCCTTATGTACCTGCTCCCGGTAATACCGACCTTGACGAGTATAAGCAGACTCTTATCGAGCGTTTTGCCAATCGCACTGTGAGCGACCAGGTGGCCCGTCTTTGTTTCGATGGTGTCAGCAAGTTCCCTGTATATGTGATGCCTAACCTGATTCATATGATTGCCGATGGTAAGGATCTCATACGTGTGACCTATCTTTTGGCTGCTTACCGTCACTACTTGAAGTATCATAAGGATGATGATGGTGTAACCTTTGAGGTAGCCGAGCCATGGCTCACTGATAACGACAGGAAGCTTATTGCCAGTGACGATGCCGTAGAGTTCCTGCATCTCTCACCATTTGAGAGTACCGATCTTGCAGCTTCTGAAGTTTTCAAGGTTCAATATCTCAAGTTTGTAGAAGCCATTGCAAAAAATGGTGCTATGAAGACATTGGAAACCATCATATAGACTTATGGAACAGTTGCGTCATTACAGTGTAGGACCATTTATTTTTCTCACCTTCGTATATTTCCTCGTCGGCTTCCTGACGACCATTAATGGTCAATTTCAGGGACCGCTGAAGATAGCATTCCTCAGTGATGCCGGAGATATAAAGAACACCTTCACTACACTGATATCCTTTTTCTTTTTCCTGGGCTACCTGCTTAACAGCAGTGTAGCTGGAAGATGGATTGACAGGCATGGTTATAAGAGTACCATGTTGCGTGCCCTTGTGTGTATGGTTGCAGGTCTGTTGTTGTATGATCTTGCCGCTTATATTGTAGTACATTATTATGATATACGCATAGCGTATACAGGAGGTTCCATCCCATGGGGCTTCATAGTATTCCTCCTTGGATCATTCCTTATGGGAACCTCGGCTGCAATTCTGCAGGTGGTGATCAATCCTTATGTATCAGCTTACAACCTTCCGGGAACACGTCCTGCACAACGTCTGAACATCGTTACAGCCGTCAATTCCTTCGGTACGACAATAGCACCGTTCTTCCTGACAATGGTTGTATTCTCTGGCGTATCACTTGATGATATCACCGCTAACCAGCTTCTGGTACCGTTCCTTGTTATAGCCGGCATCATAGCCCTTGTCACGGGATTGTCTACTCGTATGTCACTTCCAGACTTGTCTGGGACACGTGCTGAAGGCAATCAGAGATTACCAAGGAGCATTTGGTCCTTCCGTCATCTCACATTGGGTGTCATTGCCATTTTTTTCTATGTAGGTACTGAGGTCTCTATAGGTTCGAATATTAATCTTCATGCTATGGAACTCCGGATGGGAGATGGTGTACCTGCCCTTTTGGCCACCCTCTATTGGGGAGGATTCCTTGTTGGACGATTCGTTTCCACTTTCTTCCGTGACTTCAATCCTCGGAATACCCTCATCGCCACTACCGTCATCTCATCAGTACTCATCGTTATTGCCATTGTGAGCGAGAACCTATGGTTCCTTTGTGCTGTGGGCTTGTTCCATTCTGTGATGTGGAGTTGTATTTTCACTCTTTCCACAAAGGGTCTGAAAGAATATACCTCTAAGGCATCCGGCGTTTTCATGATGGGTGTTTTCGGTGGTGCAGTCTTCCCTGTAGCCCAAGGCTTCTTTGCTGATGTGATGTGTAGTTGGCAATATACTTGGGTCATCGCTCTTGCCTGTGAGATTGTCATGTTCCTCTATGGTCTCTATGGTTATAGGGTAACAGATGAGTGGTGCCTGAGTAATCTGGAAAAATAATAGAAATTCAACATTACTGCAATAGAATCATAATACTAACCTGGTACTTTTCAGTACATTTTAAAATAAGAAAGTTATGAACAAATGGAGTAAACGATCTGTAGCTCTCTTCATTGCTTCCTGTGCCATGTCGGCAACAACATTTGCTCAAGGCATAATCAAGGGAGAAGTGAAAGATGAGAATGGTCAACCACTAATCGGTGCTACCGTCATGGAAGAAGGCACCGAAAATGGTGTAGTCACCAACATCGATGGCCGGTTTTCTATCAGTGTCAAGCCTGGAAAGAAACTTCGCATTTCCTATGTTGGCTATAAGTCCAGCGTTGTTATTGTCCATTCAGGTGATAACAAAATCATCCTAAAAGAAGAGGGTAAAAACCTCAACGAACTTGTTGTAGTTGGTTATGGTATGCAACATAAGCGTGACCTTGTTGGTACAGTATCACAAGTCGGCGGTGAGGTCTTGGAGAACCGTGCCAATCCTAATGTCACCCGCTCCCTCCAGGGGGAGATTCCAGGCCTTACCATCACCATGACCGATGGTAAGCCTATTCGTTCTGGTAATATCAAGATTCGTGGTGCTGTTAATTCTATTGGTGCCGGCGGCAATGCCCTTATCCTTGTTGATGGAGTGGAGGGAGATCTGAATGCCGTGAATCCGGAGGACGTGGAGAGCGTATCTGTTCTGAAGGATGCCTCTACCAGTGCTATCTATGGTGCTCGGGGTGCTTTTGGTGTTATTCTTGTGACCACCAAGAAAGCCAAAAAAGGAGCTCCTGTCGTGCGTTATTCCGGTAACGTATCCCTCCAACGTCGTACTGTGAAGCCTGAGACTGTCAACAACGGCCTTGAATGGGCTACCAATTTCTATACAGCTTATGTTAACCAAAAAGGTACTATCCCCAGTGTGATCGGTAATGTTTTCAACAAAGGTATCAATTCTTGGGAGGACTGGTACGGTGAACTCAAGAAGCGTGATGCTGATCCAACCCTTGAGAAGATGCGTACCAATAAGAATGGCTATTATGAATATTATGGTAATACCGACTGGTTCGGTCGTATTTATAAGGACAACTCCTACGCTACTCAGCATAATCTGAGTGTCAGCGGTGGCAATGACATCGCTACCTATCTTCTTTCAGGAGGCTATAACTTCAATAATGGTGTCTATAGCGAAGGTGGTGAGAGCTTCAAACGCTATAATCTGCGTGCCAAAGGTAGCATTCGTATCCGTCCGTGGTTATTGCTGGAGAATAATGCCGAGTTCTGGCAGCGTAAGTATCATGAGCCTGCGGTAATGTATGCTTATTATCCAACTGATATGTCATCGCTCATCCCAATTCAACGCCAGATGGAACAACAGCTTTATCCGATGACTTTGGAGAAGAACCTCGATGGCACATGGACAGAAGCTTCTGTCTATTCTGGATGGGCTGGCTTCTGTGATGGTGACTCATGGCGAGAGTATAAGGATATGCGTATAAGGAACACCTCGACATTGACGGCTGATATCCTCAAGGATGTGCTGCAGGCTAAGGCTGATTTTACCTATAATCATTATCATGCTACTCGTAACCAGGTTGGTAATCTTTATACTGGCTATCGCGGTCCTGATATTCCTGTGGTCCATCAGTCTTTCAGTTATCTTGAAAATCGTTTCTATGATACCGATTATCTATCGAGCAATGTAATCCTTACCTTTACCCCTAAGCTTGGTGAGGACCATCATTTCTCCGCCATGGGAGGTTGGAATATTGAGGACGAAAAGTACAAGAGTACTCGTGTAGAGCGTAACAACCTATTGGTCAAGGACAAGCCAAACTTCAATCTTACAGATGGTGATGCCTATTATATCAATGATAACGGCAGCTACAGCTGGGGATTCATAGGCGTATTCTACCGTCTGAACTATAACTGGAAGGGACGTTACCTCATCGAAACCAGTGGTCGTTACGATGGTAGTTCAAAATTCCCAGCAGCCCAGAAATGGGGGTTCTTCCCTTCTGTCAGCGTTGGTTGGAGAGTCAGCGATGAGAAGTTCATGCACGCCTTTCATGAGAGCTTTCTGGATAACATGAAGATTCGTCTTTCTGCAGGTTCTGCTGGTAATGGACTTGTCTCTCCATACCAGTATCTCTCTACCATGTCTGTTGCTACATCGAATGTTGTTGCCAATGGTCAGCTGCTTTCATATACCAACGCTCCTACACCTGTTCCTACGGGCCTCACGTGGGAAAAGACTGCAACCTATAACATAGGTGTTGATGTGGACATGTTCAAGGGACGTCTTGGATTGACTTTTGATATCTATCGCAAGAACATCACCAATATGTATGTTGTAGGTCAGGAACTTCCTGCTGTTTATGGTAATTCTGCTCCAAAGGGTAATAATGCCGATCTCCGTACTAACGGTTGGGAAGCTAGTCTGAGCTGGCGTGATCATTTCTATCTTGCCGGCAAGCCTTTCAACTGGAGCGTCAAGGCGTCAGTCTGGGATGCAACCAGCAAAATTACCAAGTACACCTCTACTACCAACACCCTTCCTACCATCTATGCCACTCATTACTATGAGAGTATGACCATTGGAGAGATATGGGGTTATGAGGCGGATGGCTTCTTCCAGAGCAAGGAGGATGTTCTTAATTCTCCTTCACAGAGCTATTTTGCCAACTACAAGAGTGCAGGTACAGTCTGGGAGGCTGGTGATTTGAAGTTCAAGGATCTCAATGATGACAAGTACATCAATCCTGGTAACGGCACCCTTTCCAACCATGGCGACCTTAAGGTCATCGGCAATACCACACCACGCTATTGTTACAGTTTCTCCCTCAGTGGTAACTGGAATGGCATCGGACTATCTATGTTCTGGCAGGGAGTTGGCAAGCGTGATTGGTATCCTGCGCGTGAGTCCTCACTTTTCTGGGGACAGTATTCACGCCCTTACAGCTTCGACCTCCCATGGCAGGATGGCAACAACTGTGCTGATATTGATGAGGAAGGCAACATTGTCAATGCTGGAGCCTACTGGCCAAGAAAGCGTGGTTGGATTGCCCAAATGCCTAAGGGTATCCTTTCAAATGCCAACACCATGTATCTGCAGAATGCAGCTTATCTCCGTCTAAAAAATGTGACCCTCTCTTACGAATTCCCTAAGACATTGATTCGTTCCATGAAATTATCTCAGCTTCGTCTGTATGTGACAGGTGAGAATCTCCTTACCTTCACTCCATTGCACAAGCATGCCAAGAACTTTGACCCAGAGGTCATCAGTGCCGGTGATCACGATGGACTCAATAAGGTCGGTGTCGTAGGTGAAGGATACAGCTATCCAATGATGAAGACCTATACCGTTGGACTGAACATAACATTCTAACTTTTAAAGCGTAAGACAATGAAAAATAAGTTATTCCTGGCTCTGGGATTCTTGGCGATCGCCTTTACATCATGTGATGATTATCTCACCCGTGAGCCATACAGTAAGATTGATTCTGAAAAGTTTTTCGCCAATGAGGATGAACTGAAGATCTATGCCAATGGCCTGTATGTCACATTCATGCCTACAGCAGCAGGCCTGAGTCTTGGTAACACCACTGCCGATAACATTGCTGTTAGCAGCTGTGAGACATTCCTGCATCCTGATTTCGATGTCGACAAGCAGGGTGGATGGACATGGAGCACATGGCATGACCTTTTCCGCTGTAACTACTTCCTTGAACATATCAACAAGGCAGCAGGAGTAGTTTCACCTACCATTCTTGATCATTATCGTGGGGTGGCGCGTTTCTGGCGTGCATGGTTCTATTTCGGAATGGTGAAAACCTACAGCAATGTTCCTTGGTACAGCAACACCATTGCTCAGAATGACTCACTGCAACTGTACAAGCAGCGTGACAGCCGTGAGCTTGTCATGGACAGTGTACTTGCCGATCTCGATTATGCTTGTGCTCATCTCCAAACAGCTAAGAGCAATCTCATTACGAAGTATGTAGCACTGGCCTTTAAATCCCGTGTATGCCTCTATGAAGGAACCTTCCGTAAGTATCACCAGACAAATCCTGCCACAGGACAGCCTTGGACAGAGAATGGTAGTAGCGCTCGTTATCTTTGGGAATGTGTCAAGGCCAGTGAGGCACTTATCAATAGCAAGGCTTACAGTATTGTCAGCGGTGATTCGGATTCTTATCGAAGTCTTTTCAACCAAGAATCACCAAAGACACAGGAGATCATCCTTGCCCGTGAGTATAGTTCACAGTTTGCAGTGACACATAATGTGACCCAGTCGTTCGTGTCGGCAGGTAATGATTCCAAGCGTTGGTCTCCTACACAGGAGTTCATCAACACCTATCTTAAACGCGATGGAAGTCGCTTCACCGATCAGCCTTCTTACGACCAGCTGTCCTTTGCGGATAACTGCAAGAACCGTGACTGGCGTCTTGCACAGACCGTCATCACGCCTGCCTATCAAAAGAAAGTCAGCCAGAAGATGCAACACTATAGTCCTAACTGGAACATTACCCTTTCAGGCTATCAGATCATCAAGTTCAATCTTGATGATACTTTCTATGAAACGACAGGCCGTGGCATTAACTCATTCCCAGTACTCCGCTATGCTGAGGTCCTTCTCAACGAGGCAGAGGCCAAGGCTGAGCTGGGTGAGATGACAGAGGGTCTTTGGAATAAGACTATCCGTCCTATCCGTGAGCGAGCTGGTGTTGATGGTAAAATTCCTGTTGATGCCGACCCATACCTCATCGCATACTATCATAATAAGTGTACTGATAAATGGTTGTTGGAGATTCGCCGTGAGCGAGCCATCGAGCTTTTTATGGAGGGTGGTAACCTACGTTATAACGATTTGATGCGCTGGAATGAGGGAGAGATGCTCATGAACCATTGGTCAAGTATCTATATCGGCAAGAAGGGAAAACCGATCGACTCTGACGGTGATGGAAAGGTAGATCTTGCTGTAGTCGATAAGGTACCTTCTAAAAAGGTGTCTGGTGTATACTATGTGAACCTGAGCAAGAGTCCTTTCTATCAGTGGAAAGATGGACGACTGCATATTGCTAATGATGCCAGTTGGACTGACAACAAATATGTTCATCCTATCCCTCGTGCAGCCTTGGTGAAGAACCCTGCTTTGGGTCAGAACTATGGCTGGGACAAATAGTAGCATCTGTTGTTTAATCTATAAAGAAATCATGTCATGAAAATATATATTCATCTTTTTGGATTCCTGATGTTAGGAACTATGGTTATGACGTCCTGTTCGGATGACGAGAAGGGTTTCGTGTTGCGTAGCGATGATTCCATCACTCTTACAAGCAGTGGCACTTCCAAATTGTTTACCATATGTACAGATGGTGATTGGACGATCACTACAAACTCGACTTGGTTGGACATCGATAAAAAGTCCGGTCAAGGTGATGGCTCTACACGTGAGCAGATACGTGTCGGTGCCCTGCGCAACACTTCTGCCGAACGTTTGGATTCTTTCCTGATCCATGCTGCGGGCAAGGAACTTGTCGTTCGTGTCAAACAGGATGAGGGAAAGCCTTTCACTTTAGGCACTCCCTCTCTGTCTCTTGCCTTGCAGTCGGGTGTGGATGCCACTGGTGTAGTTATCAAAATACCATATACCTATGGTTATAACGGTATGAAAGTCACTTTCAATGTTGCGCTTTCTGGTGTAGGTGCCGATGGTCTTTCTGTAGACCCCTTTACAACGACCCTGTCATCTGAGAAGGGAAGCATAGAGATCCCTCTCAAAGGTACTCCTTCCACTAAAGGAGACATCACCTTGAATGTTACCTCTGATGATACCGATGCGAAAACAGTTTCCCTTACAGCCAAGGTTTCCAACCGTATCCTTATCGAGCAGCACTTTGATCTTTGTGTATGGGGCTCAGATATTGTTGCCAACAAACCTGGTGTCAAGGGAGGGTATATGGAAACCCCTGAGGGGCGTGTCGTAGATCCTAGTGTTCCCTTGAAAGCAACCAATACCACTGATGACGGTGGTGCTGATTTCTTTGCGGTCTTTGCTCCTTCATTCCTTGCCTCACGTGGTATGACGGGATGGTCAGGTCTTGAGGTTCATGAGCACCCTGGATATGTGAAGATGGGAACTCGTAAGGTCAAAGGTTATATCACCACTCCAGCCTTGGGTTATGCTCCAAAGTCTGGTGTAGTCACTGTCACCTGCCAAGTGGCACAATATAGAGGAACTACGGGCTCTAGTCTTGTTATCAAGGTGAGTGAGGGTACTCCATCCATTGCTACCTACAAGTATCAGCATGATGGCACCATGACAGGTCAGGTTTGGGAAACCGTGACCTTTACTGTCAGTGGTGTTACTGCGGATACTAAAATCACCTTCACTACAGCTAACGCTACTCGTTTCTGTATCGATGATATAGTTGTCAGTGAATAACAATGAAAGTAATGAATATGAAGAAGATAATCTCAAAAATATGGATGCTGACGGTTTTGTTGGCCGTTGAACCTTTGACTTCGTGTGGTACAGGTACTGACGATATCAGCGGAGGTGGAGGAATCGAAGGTGTAGAGAAACCTTCCACTGAGGATTTCACCCCTAAGATTGGCAATGATCTCTATGGTCAGATCACCAGTCAGGCAGGACAGGCTCTCCAGGGTGTAGTCGTTTCTGATGGTTATACTTGTGTTACTACCAATGCCAAGGGCTTTTATGAGATGAGGCGCAATTCTTCTGCTCGTTTCGTATTCTATTCCATCCCCAAGGGTTTCAAACAGAGTAGTGCCGATTTCTATAAGTCTCTTTCTGAAGGCATCAAGCGTTATGATTTCAAACTTGAGACAGCTATCGGTGATGAGAATCATTTTTATCTGGTTGCCATGGCCGATCCGCAGGTAAGAAGTGATGACAGCTACCGCCGTTTCCGTCAGGAAGGAATGGAAGAACTCAAGTCTTTCATCGGTAATTCTACCTTACCAGTCCTTGGCATTACCACAGGAGATGTCTGCCATGAGGAATGTCCGACATACATGAAACCGATGCGTAGCTTGCTCAATTCCCTTTCCATGCCTTGTTTTTCAGCTATAGGCAATCATGATTATTTCAAGGTCGACGGTAGTACCACGAAGCCCCGCAGCAGTGAGACTTATGAGAAATCATGGGGACCGACGTGGTATTCCTTCAATAAGGGGGACGTGCATTTCATTGCTCTCGATAATGTGAAGTATTCCGATGGAATGACTTATAAGGGAGCTTTTAGTCCTGAACAGATTTGCTGGATGAGAAAGGATCTGAGTTATGTCGATAAGAGCAAGCTCATTGTCGTATACTATCATATCCCTGTTCGTGATGATAAGAATTACGAGGGGCGTAATGATATGCTCAGTCTTTTGGCTGGCTATCCTAACCGTATCTTGATTTGTGGGCATACCCACTACCTGCGTAATTATGTCACCAAGGCACCTGTCAAAGTGGAAGAACGTAT
>QWCK01005319.1_pt1 | contig 11798 bp, 8 predicted proteins | sample 1972571 | NCBI WGS metagenome assembly QWCK01 (sample SAMN09866710, study PRJNA288562) | Human gut metagenome isolate term2_stool, whole genome shotgun sequencing... | isolation source: gut | host: Homo sapiens | place: USA: California
AAGGCCGATTCGCACGACGACTACGCCGTTGCCGCAGCGCCGTGAAAGCCTAACCGCGCAGCCGTTAAGCCTCAACCGCCGTGCCTCATCAGAATTTGCGCCGTGCCGACCGAATATTTCCGTCGCAAACATGGCGCATTTTCTTCTGGTTACTCCGCAAATCTCGACACGATTAGAATGAAGTTTTATTGACAAACTACTCCGTACGGCACAACCGTTTTGAGCAGCAGGAAGCTGCGAGAAGCATAGAAGCCGAGAGGTTGGGAACGTCCCTCGCCCATCCGTCTCCTGCTGGTCAGAATGCTGAACGGAGGGCAAAAAGAGGTTGGACAATATGAAGTGCAACGCGAGGAAATGATGATTCTCTTTGCATCTACCGAAATAAAACACTACCTTTGCAAGGTTATTCCAACAGAATATCAATGGATCAAGAGAAATTCGAACTGTTAAGCCAAATCAAATATCCCGCCGACCTTAGGAAGCTGAGCATCGACCAGCTGCCGGAGGTATGCAAAGAACTCCGCCAGGACATCATCGATGAGGTGTCGGTCAACCCCGGACACTTTGCTTCGAGCCTGGGCGTTGTGGAGATTACGGTAGCCTTGCACTACGTTTTCGACACGCCCGAGGACCGCATCGTGTGGGATGTTGGGCATCAGGCCTACGGCCACAAATTATTGACCGGGCGGCGCGACCGCTTTTCAACAAACAGAAAGCTGGACGGCATACGCCCCTTTCCCACCCCATTGGAAAGCGAATACGACACCTTTACCTGCGGGCATGCCTCCAACAGCATCTCCGCAGCGCTTGGCATGGCTGTGGCAGCCAAGAAAACCGGACACAAGAATCGGCATGTGGTGGCTGTGATCGGAGACGGGTCGATGAGCGGGGGACTGGCCTTCGAAGGACTCAACAATGCCAGTTCGACTCCCAACGACCTGCTGATCATTCTCAACGACAACGACATGTCGATCGACCGGGCGGTGGGAGGCATGGAGAAATATCTGCTAAACCTCGACACCAACGAGACTTACAACAAGATTCGCTTCAAGGCCTCGCAGTGGCTGCGATCCAAAGGCTATCTCAGCGACAAGCGGCGCAAGGGCATCTTACGCCTGAACAATGCCATCAAGAGTGCCATCAGCCATCAGCAGAATGTGTTCGAGGGCATGAATATCCGTTACTTCGGGCCGTTCGACGGGCATGACGTGCGCGAGACGGTGAGGATACTCAGGCAGATCAAAGACATGAAAGGCCCCAAACTCCTGCATCTGCACACCACAAAGGGTAAGGGATATGAACCGGCCGAAAAGGCGGCCACGGTGTGGCATGCCCCCGGAAAGTTCGACCCCAAGACGGGTGAGCGCATCATTTCGGACACCAGCAACGAGCCTCCGAAATTCCAAGAAGTGTTCGGCAAAACGCTACTGGAACTTGCCCGGCAGAATCCGAGGATTGTCGGGGTGACACCCGCCATGCCCTCGGGGTGCTCGATGAACATCATGATGAAAGAGATACCCGACCGCACGTTCGACGTGGGCATAGCCGAGGGGCACGCCGTGACATTCTCCGGCGGCATGGCCAAGGACGGACTCATGCCCTTCTGCAATATCTACAGTTCGTTTTCGCAGCGTGCGTACGACAACATTATCCACGACCTCGCCATACTCAACCTGCCGGTGGTGATGTGTCTGGACCGCGCCGGACTCGTGGGCGAAGACGGCTCAACCCACCACGGCGCATTCGACCTGGCCGCCCTCCGTCCCATTCCCAACCTCACCATTGCCTCGCCCATGAACGAGCACGAGTTGCGCAAGCTGATGTACACCGCTCAGCTTCCCGGCAAGGGTACATTTGTCATTCGCTATCCCCGGGGGAGAGGCGCGCTGAGAGACTGGCATTGCAAGTTGGAGGAAATCGAAGTGGGAACAGGGCGCAGACTAACAGATGGCGAGGATCTGGCCATACTGACCCTCGGCCCCATAGCCTATCAGGCACAAGAGGCCATCAGGCAGGCAGGCTTTTCGGTAGCCCACTATGACCTGAGGTTTCTCAAGCCCTTGGACAACAAGCTCTTGCACGAAGTGGGACAGCGCTTCAAGCGCATCATCACCATCGAGGATGGGGTGCGCAACGGAGGCATGGGGTCGGCTGTGCTCGAATGGATGGACGACCACAGCTACACGCCGAGAGTGGTGAGGCTTGGCCTGCCAGACTCGGAGTTTGTGGAGCATGGCACCGTGCAACAGCTATATAAGAAATGTAGGATTGATGCCGAATCCATTAAGGAAGAGATTTTAAAACTCATGAAATCATAACATCAGATATGAAGATTATCATCACAGGTGCCTATGCCATAGGCACATATCTGGCTCGTTTGCTTTCGCGCAACAAAGATGACCTGACCATTATCGACGAGGACGAGGAGCGACTGGCGAAGATCGGCTCCGACTATGATCTGCTCACGGTTCACGGCTCGCCCACAAGCGTCAAAACGCTGAAAGAAGCCGGCACAGGCAGTGCTGATCTCTTCATCGCCCTCACCCCGAGCGAAGACGAGAACATCAACAGTTGTATCATAGCTCATGCGCTTAAAGCCAAGAAGACGGTGGCTCAGGTGAACCATGCCGAATACATGGAGCCGGCTGTGCATCAGATGTATATGGAGCTGGGCGTGGACGAGCTGATTTATCCGGAGATACTTGCTGCCCGCGACATCATCAACGGACTGAAAATGTCGTGGGTGAGGCAGCGATGGGACGTGCATGGTGGCGCCCTCGTCATGCTCGGCATTAAGCTGCGGGAAAACTGCGGGGTGCTGAACCGACCGCTGCGGGAGATATGCGGTCCGACCGATCCCTATCATATCGTGGCCATCAAGCGTGGCAACGACACGATTATCCCAGGTGGTAACGACGAGCTCGAGTGCTTCGACCTGGCCTACTTCATGACTACCCGCGACTATGTACCCTATGTCCGCAAGATTGTGGGCAAGGAAACCTATGTGGATGTCAAGGATGTGATGTTCATGGGAGGCGGGGTCACTGCAGTGAGGGCATTGCAAAGCCTGCCCAAATATATGGATGCCAAGGTGATCGAGATAGACCCCGACCGCTGTGAGGAACTGAACCAGATTCTCGACAGCAACACGCTCGTCATTCACGGCGATGCCCGCGACATCTCGCAGCTAACGGACGAGGGGATAAGAAACACGCAGGCTTTCGTGGCGCTGACGGGAAGCTCTGAGGCGAACATCCTGGCCTGTCTCACGGCCAAGCGGCTGGGAGTGAGGAAGACGGTGGCCATGATCGAGAATATTGACTATGTGAGTATGGCCGAGAGTCTTGACATAGGAACCATCATCAACAAGAAAGCCATTGCCGCCAGCCGAATTTACCAACTCATGCTTGATGCCGAGGTAATGAACGTCACATTCCTGATGTCGGTCAACGCCGATGTGGCCGAGTTTATCCCGAAGGAAGGCTCCAAAATAACCAAGAAACCGGTCAAGGATCTCAAACTTCCTGCATCCATAACCATTGGGGGAATCGTGCGAAACGGAGAAGGTATGCTCGTTTCAGGAAACACGAAAATAGAGGCCGGTGATTCGGTTGTGGTGTTCTGCCACAACCTCAACTTGAAGAATATCGAAAAACTTTTTAATTAGTGATTAACTTTCGCATCATATATAAGATTCTGGGTTCGCTGCTCTTCATAGAGGTTGCCCTGATGCTTTCGTGCTTAGGCATGGCGCTGTATTTCGAGGAAGACGATAGCTTGGCATTCGCTATCTCGGTCATCATCACCCTGTTGGGCGCGATCCTGCTAAGATATGCAGGGCGCAACGCAGAAAACCGACTCTCGCGACGCGACTCATTCCTTGTCGTAACACTGGCGTGGGTGACGTTCTCCATTTTCGGCACACAGCCCTTCCTCATTGGCGGCTACCTCCACAGCTTCACAGATGCTTTTTTTGAAACGATGTCTGGGTTCACGACAACGGGTGCAACCATCATCGACAACGTAGAGGCGCTGCCCCATGGCATACTTTTCTGGCGCTCGCTCACACAGTGGATCGGTGGGCTGGGAATCGTGTTCTTCACCGTGGCTCTGCTGCCGTCGCTCGTTGGCGGGAGCACCAGGGTGTTTGCAGCCGAAGCCACAGGCCCCGTCAAGACTAAGCTCCATCCCAAACTTTCGATGGGAGCCCGCTGGATTTGGATGGTTTATCTGTTCATCACCTTTTCCTGCATGGGCAGCTACATGTTCTTTGGCATGGACTGGTTTCAAGGTATTAATTATGCCATGACATCGTCGGCCACGGGTGGATTCGCCATTCACAACAACAGTACGGAGTTCTTCAACTCCCCGGCCATAGAATACACCACCACTTTTTTCTGCTTTCTGTCGGGTGTAAACTTCACGTTACTGTATTTCTCCGCAGCCAAATTCAAGTTCAAGGAACTGTGGCGGGACTCGGAATTCCAGTTCTACTGTCTTGTCATTCTTGGTTTCACCGCCTTCATCATGGCGGAACTGATGCTGCGAAATCATTATGACATCGAGCACGCTTTTCGCTCCGGATTGTTCCAAGTTGTCTCGTTCATCACCACCACAGGACTTTTCAACGACGATGCAGCCCAGTGGCCACACGTCACGTGGGTGGTTTTGTCTGTGTGTATGTTCATTGGTGCGTGTTCCGGCAGCACCAGTGGCGGACTGAAATCCGTCCGTGCGGTGATGCTGGCTAAAGTCATTCGGAACGAATTGCGCCAAAGATTGCACCCCAATGCCGTGCTTCCACTCAAGGTGAGTGGTGTCAATGTGACCAACGCCCAGCGTGTTTCGCTGTTGGCTTTCCTCATCACCTATCTGCTTTTGCTGCTGGTTGTAGCCTTCGTCATGATTGCCGCAGGCATCGATAACACCAACGCCATCACCATTTGCCTGAGTTGTATGGGCAACGTTGGGCCGACGCTGGGTGTCGAAATCGGACCGACGATGGCATGGAATCACTTGCCCGACTTCGCCAAGTGGATGTGCTCCACCATGATGCTCATTGGGCGTTTGGAAATATTCACTGTTATTGTGATTCTCACCCCGTCGTTCTGGACGAGGAATTAGCCGTTCCCGCTCTCCTGATTCGGGAGAGCAGGAACTACCGAGTAACGGACTTATTTCTCCGACTTCTCCTTGATGGCATCCATGATCAGCTTTTCGAGCTCCTCGCTGAGTTCGGGATTGTCGCGCAAAATGGCCATTGAGGCATCACGTCCCTGCGCCAACTTCGAGTCGTTATAGCTGTACCAGCTTCCGCTCTTCTTGATAATATCGTATTCCACACCCAGGTCGAGAATCTCGCCCACCTTGTTGATGCCCTGACCATACAAGATATCAAACTCGGCACGGAGGAAAGGGGGAGCCACTTTATTCTTCGCCACCTTCACCTTGGCGCGGTTGCCATAAACCCTGTCGCCATCTTTCAGGCTCGTGGACTTGCGTATATCCAACCTCACGGAGGCATAGAACTTCAGCGCATTACCACCTGTGGTGGTCTCCGTAGGCCCAAACGTCATGCCAATCTTCTCACGCAACTGGTTGATGAAGATGCAACACGTTTTGGTTTTGGCTATGGTCGACGTGAGCTTGCGCAGCGCCTGACTCATCAACCGCGCCTGCAGGCCCAGCATGGAGTCACCCATTTCGCCGTCGATTTCCTTTTTTGGAGTCAACGCCGCCACCGAGTCGATGACCAGTATGTCTACCGCCGAGCTGCTGATCAGCTGGTCGGCAATCTGCAAGGCCTGCTCGCCATTGTCGGGCTGCGATATCCACAGGTTGTCCACATCCACCCCGAGCTGCTGTGCGTAGACTCGGTCGAAGGCATGCTCTGCATCAATAAATGCAGCTATGCCGCCCAACTTCTGTGCCTCGGCGATGGCGTGAATGGCCAACGTGGTTTTTCCCGACGATTCCGGGCCATAGATTTCTATCACCCTACCACGGGGATAGCCACCCACTCCCAGCGCTACGTCAAGGCCGATTGAGCCGGTGGGAATAACATCCACGGGTTCCACATTCTCGTCGCCCATGCGCATGATGGCGCCCTTGCCAAAGTCTTTCTCTATCTTCGACATGGCTGCCTGCAAAGCTTTCAGCTTGGCATCCTTTTCCTTTGTGTTCTTCGCTTGCTTTTCTGCAGCCACTTCTTCTTCTGATTTTGCCATTTTTTATTATAAATAGATGTGCCCGTCTCCACCCGCGAGGGGGGAACGCCGAGTCGCATATACAAGTCTCGGCCGAGCCGTTGTTACCATTCGTTTTGTCTTGATATTCTTCGATAAACCTCCCGGCAGCGTTTTGCCAGAGCACGTTCCTACAGTTCGAGGTCCACATCAAACTTCTCGTGCCAGGGCAACCCCTGTGCACCCACCACCTCCAAGAACGGATCCGGGTCGAAGTCCTCTACATTCCACACGCCGGGCTTGCTCCACAGTCCCTTGAGGAACATCATCGCCCCGGCCATCGCCGGCACACCCGTCGTGTAGCTCACACCCTGCATGCCCGTTTCCTTGTAGGCATCCTGATGCTTGCAGTTGTTATAGATATAATAGGTGCGCTCCTTACCGTCTTTCATGCCCCGTATGCGACAGCCGATAGACGTCTCGCCCTCGTAGTTTTCACCCAGATTCTGCGGGTTAGGCAGCACGGCCTTGAGAAACTGCAACGGCACGATGTTCACCTTCACGCTCTTGCCCGACCCGTCGGCCAGTTCGGCTTCGTATTCCACCTTATCTATACGACTCATACCCAAATTCTGAATACAGTCCAGATAGGTGAGGTAAGGCTTTCCAAACGTCATCCAGAAGCGCGCGCGTTTGATGGTGGGATAGTTTTTCACCAGACTCTCCAGCTCCTCGTGATGCATCAGATAGCTGTCGCGTGGCCCGATGTTAGGATAGGTGAGGTCTTTGTGCACAGCCAGCGGTTCGGTCTCAATCCATTCGCCGTTTTCGTAGTACAGGCCCTTTTGTGTAATCTCACGGATGTTGATTTCGGGATTGAAGTTAGTGGCAAAGGCCTTGTGGTGGTTGCCGGCATTGCAGTCCACGATGTCCAAATAGTGTATCTCGTCAAAGTGGTGCTTGGCCGCATACGCGGTGTAGGCCTGCGACACGCCCGGGTCGAAACCGCAACCGAGGATCGCCGTCAGTCCAGCCTTCTCAAACTTGTCCTTGTAGGCCCACTGCCAACTGTATTCAAAGTGAGCCTCATCCTTGGGCTCATAGTTGGCCGTGTCGAGATAGTTGCAGCCGCAGGCCAGACAGGCCTCCATGATAGTCAGGTCCTGATAGGGCAGCGCAAGGTTGATAACCAGGTCGGGCTGATAACTGCCCAGCAGCTCTTTCAGCTGCTCCACGTCGTCGGCATCCACGCCGGCAGTCTTGATGTCCATCTTATAGCCCTTGGCATGAATGTCTGCCACCAGCTTGTCACACTTTTCCTTGCGGCGGCTGGCAATCATCAACTCCTTGAAAACATCCTGGTTTTGCACGATCTTGAAGGCGCAAACCGTGGCCACGCCACCAGCACCAATCATCAGCACTCTCCCCTTTCCCGTTGCCGCGGTCTTCGCCGCAACCTTTTCTTTCTGCATATCGTTCATCGTCTTATCTCTTTTTTTATGTATTATTTTTGGTTCGTGATCTCTTCTCCCCGGATTCCCATCGCACTCATGAGCGAATAACCCAGGATTTCCTGACGGAAGTTGCCTCCGCCCATGGGCTGCATGGCAAACACGGTGATGCGCTTGTCGTCGGGCGCCTGTCGCAGCAGGTGACGAATCTCGTCGTAGATGCTTCCCTCCTCGCCGTTGGGAACAATCATCAGCCGCTTCACATCCTTGTGCCCGACCATGGTTCCAATCACATCGAGTAGGTATTCATCCTTCGACACCATCTCGCCCACGGCAACCGAATTGACAAGAAACTCTCCGAGATGCTCATCCTTGAAGGCCTGGGCATTGAGTTCGGTGTCGTAGGCCGAGGGCCTGAAATTTTCCAGCCGGTGCTTGTCGTGCCCATGCACGAACACCACCTGGGTTTCGTGCGGCTCACCGTCGCCGCGCAGACCACCGTCCAGCGCCACGTTCACCACCCACTGACTGAGGTCGGCCGGAGGAATGGCGCGACCCAACATACGCTCAAATTGCACAGTGAGCTGAAATGCAACATAGTCGGCATAGTCCGCATCGACAAGTATCACATTTTCGCTCATTTTCACGTTACTTGTATCTTGCAAGTTCATATTGCAAAGATACCTTTTTATTTTCATTGGAACAAGCGATTGTGCAAAAAACAAAGACTTGCCCAACACGCTCCCAGCCGACGCCCTTCCGTTGCCTCCTACCCGCCCCGACCGCCGAGGTGCAGCCGGCTAATGGCGGTGTTTCGGCAGCGGTTCGATCAGGCGGATATAGTCGCCGTAGCCTTCGCGCTCCATCTGTTCTTTGGGCACAAAGCGCAACGAGGCACTGTTGATACAATAGCGCAGTCCGCCACTTTCGCGGGGACCATCGTCAAACACATGTCCCAAGTGGGCATTCCCCACGGCACCGCGCACCTCGGTTCGGTGCATCCCGTGCGACGAATCGTGCTTTTCTTCCAGCAGATGCCTGTCGATGGGCTTGCTGAAGGCCGGCCACCCGCACCCCGACTCAAATTTATCGGTAGAGAGAAAGAGCGGTTCGCCAGTGGTGACATCCACATAGATGCCCGGCCGGAACTCATCGTTATATTCATTCTGATACGGTCGCTCCGTAGCCCCGTGCTGGGTCACCTCATATTGCAGGTCGGTCAGCTGTTTTCTCAACTCGTCATCTCCCTTTTTTGCATAGTGCCTCACGGCCGTCGCGGTGCGGTTGGCTTGGCGTGCCATCTCAAACAGCGCCTGCGGAATATGACAATATCCACCCGGATTCTTTTCTAAATAATCCTGGTGATAGTCTTCCGCTCTGTAAAAATTCTTCAGCGGCAGCACCTCGATCATCAACGCCCTGTCGTATTGCTTGCGCAGCTTGTCCATCTCGCCGCGTATCATGGGCACGTCAGCCTCGTCGGTGTAGTATATCCCGGTACGGTATTGCGTACCCACATCTCCTCCCTGCCGGTTCAGCGTTGTGGGATCGATGGTCTGGAAATAGAGCTGTAGCAGCAGCGAGAGCGACAACCTGTGCGGGTCATACACCACGCGAACGGTCTCTGCAAAGCCCGTCGTGTCGGTGCACACCTCTTCATACGTCGGATCTGTCCCCCGCCCGTTGGCATATCCCACCTCCGTTTCAACCACGCCGTCGATCTGCCTTAAAAACTGTTCGGTACCCCAAAAGCAGCCGCCGGCCAAATAGAGTTCAGCTTGTTGTTTCATTCTGTCTTCCTTTTCTTTGAATGACTGCGCCCGGCCATGGCAGTTCATGAAGAGCACGGCGAGCATCAGACACAGAGTTTGTATTGCGGATTTACTCAATTGTCATGGTGTTGGTTCTATGTACAAATCTATCGAAAAATACGAAAACTCACAAAATTATTTCCTTAAAAAACACAAACGCGCAGGCCTTCTCCGGTGGCAACGCTGCACAAAAATGTAAAAGAATCTTTGCAAAAACCGTACGTTGGTTTTGAGTACATCCAGAGCAAAAGACGCCATGTTTTCGCCGTTAAAATCAACCCAAATGAGCAAGAAAATTCAGAGCCGATGCGGTTAGGCTCTCATCGCCGTGCGGTTTGAGCCTGAACGCTGCGCGACGGAGCCGCGATCGCCGTGCGGTCAGACTCTAACCGCACGGCCCTTGGGTATCTAACCGCGACCAATAAAATGAGGACACTCAGCCCTCGGTCGCTAAGTCGCTGACCATTAACCCGTTGCAAACTTCGCGATTTTTCGCGTATTTCGTCCTCCGAGGTTTTTGTTTTTCAATTCAGCAAACCTGCGGAGGTGTTTGTCATAAAAATTGTATGTAGCGGGGTACACGGGGATACCCCTCCCACTGCAAAACGTGGGTTACTTCACATGCCAATCCTGCAATTTAATATAATATGACATCTGCTAAACATATTTTTGAGGCAACAGCGTGCAGTATTCGCAAATTTTAGTAACTTTGCCACCGAAATTTGATACATCAAAAAATTCTACGTTATTATGGGTGGCATCTTTGGAACGATATCTCAAAAGGATTGCGTCAACGATTTATTTTACGGTACCGATTATAATTCTCATTTGGGCACTCGGCGTGCCGGTATGGTTACTTTCGACAAGGAGCGGGGATTCAACCGGTCTATCCACAGTTTGGAAAGGAGTTACTTCCGGTCGAAGTTTGAGGACGACCTCGACAAGTTTTGTGGCAACCAAGGCATTGGCGTCATCAGCGACACCGACCCGCAGCCCATCATCGTCAACTCCCACTTGGGACGCTACGCGGTGGTGACGGTGGCCAAGGTGAACAACCTGACCGACATTGCCGACGACCTGCTCAAGCATCGTATGCACCTCAGCGAGCTGTCGGCCAACACACTGAACCAGACGGAGTTGGTGGCTCTGCTCATCAACATGGGCGACACGTTCGTCGAGGGCATCAACAACGTTTACCGCCGCATCAAGGGGTCGTGCTCCATGCTCATCCTGACCGAAGACGGCATCATTGCCGCGCGCGACTTCCTGGGGCGCACCCCGCTCATCATTGGGCATAAGGAGGGGGCCTACGCGGTGTCGAGCGAGTCGTCGTGCTTCCCCAATCTGGATTACGACACGGTGCGCGATGTTGCCCCGGGCGAAATCGTGCGCCTGCGTGCTGATGGCGTCGAGGTGTTGCAGCAATCCTCCGGCAAACAGCAGGTGTGCTCATTTCTGTGGGTATACTACGGATTCCCCACCAGTGCCTACGAAAACATCAACGTGGAAGAGGCGCGTGAGCGAAACGGACGCATGATGGGCGAGGAGGACGACACGCCGGCCGACTTCGTTTGCGGCATCCCCGACTCGGGTGTGGGCATGGCCGTGGGCTATGCGCAGGGACACAACATTCCCTATCGCCGCGCCGTACTGAAATACACGCCCACCTGGCCCCGCAGCTTCACGCCGAGCGATCAGGCTCGCCGCAACTTAGTGGCCAAGATGAAACTCATTCCCAACAAGGCTTTTCTGAAGGGACAGCGCGTGGTGTTCTGCGACGACTCCATCGTGCGGGGTACGCAGTTGCGCGACAACGTGCGCACCTTCTTCGACGCCGGCGCCAAGGAGGTGCATGTGCGCATCTCGTGTCCGCCGCTGGTCTATGGTTGCCCCTTCATCGGGTTCACCTCGCAGAAGAGCGATATGGAACTGATCACGCGGCGCATCATCGACGAGTTTGAAGGCGATGGCCCGAAGAATCTCGAGAAATATGCCACCACCGACTCGCCGGAATATCAGCGCATGGTGGACGAAATTGCCCGCCGGCTGGGTCTCTCCACACTCCGCTTTGCCAAGCTCGAAACTTTGGTCAAGAGCATCGGCCTACCCAAGTGCAAACTCTGCACCCACTGCTTCGATGGCAGCAGCTATGTTTTGTAATTCAAAATTATTCGCAAGCTCATCAACTCGTCATAATTCAAAATTCACAATTAAGCTAGCGCGGTGTCCAATTCATAATTCAAAATTCATATTTCACAATTAAGCTAGCGCGATGTAATTCGTAGGGGCGTGATTCATCACGTTCCGCCTGTGTTTGACATCATTTGTGTGTTGAGGCGGAACGTGATAAA
>QWCK01005321.1_pt1 | contig 11796 bp, 6 predicted proteins | sample 1972571 | NCBI WGS metagenome assembly QWCK01 (sample SAMN09866710, study PRJNA288562) | Human gut metagenome isolate term2_stool, whole genome shotgun sequencing... | isolation source: gut | host: Homo sapiens | place: USA: California
GGAATGTAGCACCGCCGATACGACGACTCTTCACCTCCACCATAGGTGTGATGTTATCAAGAGCCTGCTTCCATATCTCCAAGGGAGTCTTCTCTTCCTTCTCCATCTTGGTCTTGACGATATCAAGAGCTTGGTAGAAAATGCTGTACGATACATTCTTTTTACCATCGTACATCAAGTGATTAACGAACTTGGAAACCTTCTGGTCGCCGAACACTGGATCCGGAAGGACCACGTGCTTTTTTGGTTTTGCTTTTCTCATTTTGTAATCAAATAAATTCTGTCTGGGGCTGTCATTGCATGATCTTCAACACTCACTCCTGAGTATTTACTCAACCGGAACTAACTTCTCCAGCAAAACTAAAATAAAAATAATTTTAAAAAGCCTTGAGCCCCTGGCCTGAAGCATTTGCTTGCGACCCTCGGCTCTCGGCAGGGTTGTTTTTACTTCTTCGCCTTCGGACGTTTGGCTCCATACTTGGAACGACGCTGGGTGCGGTTAGCCACACCAGCTGTATCCAAAGAACCGCGAACGATGTGATAGCGCACACCGGGAAGATCCTTCACACGGCCACCACGTACCAAGACAATTGAGTGCTCCTGAAGATTGTGTCCCTCTCCGGGAATGTAGGAGTTCACTTCTTTCTGATTTGTCAAGCGCACACGGGCAACCTTACGCATTGCCGAATTAGGCTTCTTAGGCGTAGTGGTGTACACACGTACACAAACACCACGTCGCTGCGGACATCCGTCCAAGGCAGGCGACTTGCTCTGTTCCTTCAGAACACTTCTGCCCTTACGTACCAACTGTTGAATTGTAGGCATAATTTTAAATTTTAATTTTATATATTATTTTATTCGAAATCAATGCATTACGGGCAAAGAGACACCATACCCTCTTCATAGGTATGCATACAATACACCCGTTTCGGGGTGCAAAGGTACAAATATTCCACGAAAACACCTACTTAAAAGAAAATAAAACAACAAGCAGTTTTTTATTTTACACTTATTTAACTTTCGTTTAAAAAGATTTAAGGAGCCGTCGGTAACGTATCGATGGCCCCTTGAAGTTCGGTAATGAACCCGAGTTGTTTAATACATGAAAATCCGCACGTCCTTGATGCTACCCGGGGCACCCTGTTCAGCACGTGGCAAATAGTCGAGGGCCGAGACGGTTTGCTGACTGCCAAGATCGATAACGAGCAAATGGGGGAAGCCGCTGCCCGGAATAGTCTGCCAATAGGTAGACTCCTGCAAGTCAAAGACTTTGTCTCCCGTGTGGTTGCCCATATCGCTCTCACTGTCAGCATACTTCGTCGTCCATGGCTCACGACTGATGCGTTGGCCGTCAGTGTTCTGCAAATAGAGTTCAGCAACGGCAGAAACATCCTTGCCGTCCTGGTTACTCGTAATCTCGATGGCGAGATAACGACCCCGCGCGGACTTGTCAAACTTGACCGTCTGCCATCCGTTGCCACCTTTCATGGCACCTGCAAACACAGGCGTCATGGAGTTGAGGCCGGGTTTGTCGCCGATGTTGTTGTGCTTGTTGCTCTTCTCCAACTGTAACTTATCGAGCTCTGGACGATCCTGCCCCCAGAGCGTGGGATTATCGGTGCCCACAACATCGAGCACCACAATCTCATTCTTACCCTTCTTCAGCCATGCGCCGGGGCAGTAAAGTGTCTGCTGCGGGCCGATGCGCCAAAAACGGCCGAGGGCATGACCATTGACATAAACCTGGCCCTTGCCGAAGTTCTCCATATTAATAAAGGTGTCGCCCACTTTCCTGAGGTTGAACGTGCCGACGTATGCGCCGGGATAGCGCGACCCGTTTTTCACGTCGGTAGCAAGGGCTATATCGTTGTGAGGCAACTTGAGACGTGAGAGAATGGTGTCTGCCTCGTCGGGCATGAGGTCAATGGTCCAGTATTTGAGGTCGTAGGTCAGCTCATGACCTCCGGCCTGCGTGCTGATCGTCACGTTTCGCGTAATGCCCTTAAAATCCTTGATAGCTCTGCCGAAATTGATGCGCCCCATGGCCTCCACGAGAATCGTAAGCTGCGAACCGGCCTTCACAGCGGGCAGCATGAGTGTTTTCTCATTTCGCACACGGTCTATCTTACCGATATATTCGCTGTTGATAAAAATCTGTGCATAGTCGTGGGCATCGTTCAGCGTGAGCAGACTGGGCTGGGAAATCTCCGGAAGAGTCGTGGTGTAGAATGCCGAGCCCCACCCCATATCCATTTCCTCAAAAGTCTTCACGTCGCGACTCTTCACCTGGCGAGTGGCCAGTTGCCGCATCGTCTTGGCCTGGGTGAGCGTCACCTTGGGAAAGCTCACGAGAGGCATCGGAGCCTTGGGCACAGCAGGCATGCGCTTTCCGTCGTTGTATTTCTCCATCATTTTGCGCAGCTCCCAGAATTTCGGCGTCACCTGTCCGTACTCATTGATAGGTGCGTCGTAATCATAAGAGGTGACGTCTGGGGCAAATCCGGGCGAATTGGCGCCTGCCCAGTGGCCAAACGAGGTACCACCGTGGGTCATATAGAGTGAGAACGAAATACCCTTGGACAGCATCTCGTCAATACCGGCCACCATGTCCTTGGCCGGTCGCGTTTCATGGCGCGCACCCCATTTGTCAAACCACCCGCTCCAAAACTCCGAACACATCTTCGGCGCGTCGGGACGGAGTTCTCCCAGACGCTTAAACTGGGCATCAATATTCGCTCCGGTGCCAAAATTCATCGTCCAGATAAGGTCTTCCAGCCCATTTTTCTCAAAATTGGAAGCCCAGTCACATTGGAACAATGCCGGCCCCCTGCCGTTGGTGAACCAGTATTTTCTGAGCACATCACGAATCTGCCCAACATATTTCTTATCCTCCCCGTAAGAGCCATACTCATTTTCCACCTGAACCATGATAATAGGCCCTCCGTTCTGTATGGTCAGGGGTGCCAACTGTTCAGCAACCTTCTGCTCAAAGATTTCCACACGTTCCATAAAATAGGGATCCGACTCGCGCAGCCTGATGTCCTTCTTCTTCAACAGCCACCAAGGCAGTCCGCCCATTTCCCACTCGGCACACACGTATGGCCCGGGGCGCACAATGATATACATGCCGTTCTTCTGCGCCAGGCGGCAGAATGCAGCCACGTCGCTGTTGCCGCTAAAATCGAACTCGCCTTCTCTCTGTTCGTGGATATTCCAAAACACATACAGGCATATCGTGTTCATACCAAGCGCTTTGCACATCTTGATGCGGTGATCCCAGTAGGCACGCGGTATGCGCGGGTAGTGCAACTCAGCAGCTTTGACCACAAACGGCCTGTTGTTGAGCAAGAACGTGCCCTTGCCCACGGTGAAATCGCCGGGGGCAGCAGTTGTTTTACCCGTTATGGGACACAGGGTCAATAACAGGAAGAAAAATAAGGTAGAAATACGTTTAAGAAGCTTCATGATTCGATATTATTGTTTCGTGTCACAAAGATAATCATTTATTTGCATTTAAGTACCTCCACCCCCATAAAAAACTGACAAACATTGCATCACGCAGCACAATGATAAGGGAAGAACGAAGAGGGAAGAACGAAGAATCATCGCGCAGCATAATTGTGAATTATGAATTTTGAATTTTGAATTGATAACTCCGCACCGCTCTGCGGTATCTTAGAATATCCAAAGAATATATTTCGACGAAAGAAAGGCTCATCGCAGAATATCTCGTATTCTTGCTTCGCAAGATTAATCTCAGAATATCTCCTAATACCGCGCAGCCCAATTGTGAATTGAAAATTGTGAATTGTGAATTGCAAACGCGCAGCCTAATTATGAATTGTGAATTATGAATTGTGAATTGCAAACGCGCAGCCTAATTATGAATTGTGAATTATGAATTGTGGATTGCAAACGCGCAGCCAATTGTGAATTATGAATTTTGAATTTTGAATTAAAAAACCGCAGGCCTTCTTCTCGAAAACCTGCGGGAGTATTGTTATTGTTGATTATTCAATCGAGTTTAGTCGATGACAACCTTAGAGGTCTGAACGTTGGTGCCGTCGGTGGCCTTGATGAGGTAAACACCTGCGGGAACACGTCCCTTCAATTTCTCTGCGTCGAGCGGCAGGCTAAAGGTGCCCATCTTGATGCCAGAGAGGTCGTAAACCTCAGCTTGACCCTTCGTCAGCGTGGTGGTCAATCCCTCGATACCGGTTACAGAACCAAGAATCTTAGCGTAATCCGTCTCAGGAGTGTCCACGAATACGAAGCGGTTTGCCTGTACACCATCCATCTCTCCGGTGAAGAAGTACTTGGCCCTGTTGTCAACAAACGGAGTAACCGTCTCGTTCATCAAGTCTATCAACTTCAGGTTCTGATAATCCAGATCCATAGCTGTCAGCTCCATGTTGTAGGTTTTGCCCTTGCTAACTTCCACATTGAAAGCACTTCCAACGACACTCGGCACGGTCATCACCTGCACATTCTTGGCATCGGTTGTCGTTCCGAAGGCCGAAGGCTCACCCATGTTGAGCTTCTCGCCATCCAATCCGTTGTCGTAAGCAGTCGTAGCGTTTTGGCGCTGCAGTATGGTGAACTTGTCGTACACCTGCTCGTTGTCGAGCTTCACAGCGATACCACCATCGCAATAGTCAGACTCCATGTAGAAAGACTTGGCGCGAAGTTCGCCACCCTCTTTCACAAGGCCTTGATAAGGAATGGTGAGTTTGCCTGGAGTAGTGCTATGGGTAGGATTCTTGTATTTCACCATGAAGCCCTGCATAGGTGCAAGGGTCTGGGTCATATCATTCTCTCCGGCCACACCAATAGGCACTGCCTCGTAGCCACCCTTGGCTTTCACTGAGTTGCCATAAGCATTCTTCCAGTCACCCCAGCTACCGGTGGTGTAGATGTAAACCGTGTTGTCCATGTCCACACCAGCTTCGCCGGATTCCAACGTGATCTTCTTGATGTCCACGCCTGCCATGAACGAGTTACCCACAATGTTGTAACCTAATCCGTAACGCTTGGCATTTTCATCCCCTTTTGCCTTAGAAGCGGTAACAACAGCTGCTTGTCGTGTCAGTGTGATTTCTTGATTACAGAAGTTCAGCTCACCTTGTATTTGGCGAACAACGTCGCTGCCATCCAATACAGGAGCTATCTCGTAGCCCTTGAAGGCAGTCATGTTGTCTGTTGGCATCACATCAATCCACTTCTGATAGTAGTGATCGGCATCGTTCTTCTTCTCATCGTAGAGACGAACCTTCGCACCCTTGAACACAGGACTCTTCTTTACTTCCTTCACAGGAATACCAATGTACTGCCAGTCAAACTCAGCATACACATCATTACCAAAGTCAGGAGAGGTGTTGTCCTTATCGTCCTTTGCCATGTTGCCTGGTAGATACTTACCGAGCGGCTTGAACTCTACAGAGGCAAACACTTTAGTACTGCATGCATTTTCATTGTTCAAGATGAACGTACCCACCTTCTTGCCATCGTCGGATGTCTTCATCACGAGCTTGTCCTTGTCACCGTCTGTGCCGAAGCCTTCCACGCTCTTCACGGTCAAACCACCGTCAGCGGGAACAACCACAGCCGGGTGACCAGTGGTCTTTTTAGTAGCACCCTTCTCAAACTTCTCGTTCGGGGCGTTATTCACCAACTTGTTTGCAGAGATAAACTTACCAGCAGGCAAGTGCAGGTCGCGCTCTGCCTCCTTCTTCTCACCCTTTATGTCGGGCTGGTTATTGGCAAAGATGATGTCCTGTCCATCCTTAGGAACATCTTTGGTCCAGTTCTCTTTGTTATTGAAGTCGTTGTCCACGCCACCAATCCAATAGTTATAGCCGCAGGCATTCACTTCAGGTTTGTAAGCAGAACCAGGTTTCTGTCCGCCATTGGCAGCTACAGGTACACCGTTTTTATCTACTTTACCCTTGATAACACCGTCTTCAACCATGTCCTCAGTGATGCCACCTTCACCCTCTACAGCATCAGGACATCCGTCACCATCGCTGTCGAGGTCAAAGTAGTTGGGTATGCCGTCCATATCGTCATCGCAAGGCAACATGATAGTTACCAATGTGTTCACCTGTCCGGTCTGGTCCGCACTTTGCGTAAAGGCAAAATACTTCTTGCCAGGATCGGTGTTCAGGTATGACAGTGCTACCATTCCGGTGAGATTCACACCTTCGTTGTCCACCAGCACCTTCTTGGTGCCTTGATCTTCGAATACAGTGTAGCGGTCATCGTCCATCTTAGTATATAACGCAGTCTGCGACAACGCATGCTCATTGGTCAGAATGTTGATACCGAACTGATTGTCCTTGTGGAACAGTGATGCCGGTGTGCTTTGCATCAGCACGTAGGGATGCATGGTTCCGCCAATTTCCCAAGTGGTGATGGTCTTGTCGTTGCTGTTCATGGTCATGAAGCGATCGTTCACGATAGCATAATTGCTGATAGTCACCGTAACGGCACCGGAGTTCTTTTCATAACCGAACTTGTCAGAGATATCTGCCGTGAAGGGATCGGGAGTTGCCGATGATGCACCAAGTACTGATGGCAACAGTGTGACAACGCGACCAGCCTCCGGGGCACCGTTAAGATAATTCTTATCGTTCACGATGTCTGCAAAGAGCTTTTGCGTCTTGATGCCGTCACGATAGCGCACCCACTTGTTGTTTGTTGGCGTGAGCGTGTTGTCGGTCAGTGTGATGTTCGGCTCAGCAATGTCCGCACACTCCACAGTATTCAATATACCGTCATCGTCCCAGTCGAGATCGCCGGGAGCTACGACGCATGGCTTGAAGAATATCTGTGCACCGGTGTTCTGCGCGAACTGGTGTGTCACGTTATATTCTCCCGAGCAATCGTATACATACTCATTCTTGCCACCATCGGTCATGCTCTTCACGATGATGGTGTAGAGATAACCCTCTTCAACTTGGTCAGCAGGGAAGAGATCGTTGCCCTTCAATGTGACATTGTCTGGGTATTCATCGGTTTCTATTTCCTTGGTACCTTTCAGTTCGTAGTCGGTGATAAAACCATCCTTGTCTACTACAGGAACATAATTAGGCACTGTGATCTTTACCTTAACTTTCTCTTTAGGAGTCTCTGCTATGCGATCAGTTGCAATTTGTTTGATGTCGTGACCTTTCTGTTTCCAGACATCGTAGGTAAAGGTGTAAGGACCATCGCCACCAATACTCTGGAACTTAGCCCAATATCCTGTTTCATCGGCACAGTAAGCAGCGTATGTTCTGCTCACACCTGGCTTGTCACTGTCGTTGGTGATGATGTCGGCATGTGGTTTTAACACGTCAACCTCCGGACGCCGTTCAATTACCTTACAGTCTACCTTCACACCTTGACCTTGCTCGCCTATCTCAGCATCGGTAGGGTTGGTATAACCTTGGTCAGCTGCTACGGTTGGCTCGGTAGGAAGCTGAGGATCTGTAGTGTTCAGATAAGTGGTGCTTGCATCAGGTTCCAACTTCAAATACTTTTTATAATCCTGGAGTGACAGTTGCAAATTGGAGTTGATAGCTTTGATGAAAGAGGTAGGGGTTGTTCTGAAATGACATCCCAAGTCAGCTCCTTGTGTTGTGGTGCTTGGTGTAAGTGTGTTGAGGTCAGTGCTGGAGTTGTTATAGAATATACAATTTTCCAAGGCATCAATCAAAAATCTGTTGGGGTTGCCGGCTAATAATCCCGTACGAGTCATCAAATAAATCGCTCCACCACCACTCCTATCATTCGCAGAAATAGGCCTTTTTTCATAGCCTTCTGCCGAGTTGTTGACAAATTTTGCATTCTTGATGAAACACTGTTTACCTTGTGGTAAGTATAAGAACAATGCTCCACCGAATCCATTGGCACCCTTATCGTTCTTGACTGCCTTGTTACCATAATAAATATCATCAGTAGACCAAAATCCTGACGTGTCGTCTGTTCCTGCATCGTCTTTGATACGAATGGCACCACCCTCTTCGGCCTGGTTGCCATAGTATTTATTGTTGCTGGACTTTAGATATGCATCTTGAAAATTGTAGATGGCACCACCCATACCAGCAGCAGTGTTGCCATTGAAAATACTATTCTTCACGTCGGTACCAACGCAAGCGTTATTTACAAAAATGGCACCACCGCCAGCCCAGCCAGAGGCTGAGTTGTTGTTGAAGATACAATTATTGACAAATACCGGGTAGTCAGCGCCAACCTGTGCAATAGCACCACCGTTTTCAGCTTTATTGTCTTCGAACAGACAGTTGGTAAAATTAAATTTACCGTCTACGCCGGTGCTGTAGCCAGAGCCAGCAAGGAACACGGCACCACCTATCTTTGAACTTGTGTTATTGTAAAACTTACAGTTGGTAAAGTCACCATAGCCACTTTCCACATTCACAGCACCACCGTTGTCTGAACCAGCGGTACTCGTAGTATGGTTGTGGTAGAACACACAGTTCTTCACGTCGAACTTGCACTTCTGTATACCGATTGACAAGGCATTGGCTTGTGCGTCGCAACTGTTGTCCTCGAAATAACAGCCTTCCACCAACAGGCTTTCCGTATTGTTTGCCACGCGGAGGGCACCACCATATTTATCAGCTTTGTTCTTACAGAACACAGAGTTGGTAACCTTGACATTACCTACGGATGCGATATAAAGCGCACCACCTTGGCCAGCTTTCAATCTGTTGCTTTTGAAGTTACAGTTATCTACGGTTACATCCACCGGAGCATTGGAATCTTCATCCTGAACATGGAGTGCACCACCAGCGTTGCGGCACAGATTTGCCTCAAACTCATTGTTGATGAATTTGATTTGGCGGCGACCGGCTCCGTCTGGTATGTAGGCTGATGCCCCTCTCTGTACAGAGACTGCACCACCGGCATCGCCTGATGCACAGTTGTGGAATTGGTTGTTCTCGAACAACACGTTACGACATGCCAAAACGCGGAAAGCGCCACCAAGCCCCGCCGTTGTGTTGCGGAAGATAGAATTGGTGACTTTCACGTCCTTGAAGCTCTGGATGTAGAAAGTTGTGATTTGCTGTCCAGCCGTACCACCAAGGTTACGGTTCACCTGCACATGGTCTAGATGCACATACGACTTGTCTTCCTTACCGTCGGTTGGTTTAGCATTCGACGCACCCAAGAGTGCAAACCTTTCGGATGTTCCCAAGTGACGGATATCGTGGAAGGTAACATGCTTCATGTCGATCTGGACGTTCGTTTGCGCATGGGCAATGGAGAAAATCAAGAAGCCACCGCCTGTTGCAGCCACCCGATCGCCCTGAAGCACCTCACAACGCTCTATCTTGATCTTGGGGTTTTTCATGTTGCCATAGAAGAAGATGGCACCACCATTGGACGACTTGTAATAACCAATAGAACAATCTACCATCTCCAAATAGGGATTGTCACCTCTGTTGTTATTGTCAAAGGTTATCAATGCACCGTCAGCTAAACCACCTACGAAGTTTTTAGAGTCGATCGTGATGCCATGCATAATCAATGACTGATTATGGTTGGTCGTGCGGAACACAGAAGATTTCATCTCGACATCCGACACAAACTTCGTCACATGCCGTTTAGGGTTGCTGTTACATGTAGACGTAGGCGGCGTTTGCGCTCCCGGCGTGGGATATCCACCCATGAGTGACAACTTATGCCCAGGCTTTGTCAAGACATAAAATGCGTTGCGTGCGCCGCTAGAAACCCTATCTTGATATTTTTGGTTGTAGGAAATCGCATTCTTTTTCCCTACGTTATATTCACCCTCTGCCAGATAAATCTCAACCTCTGGGTTGGCGTTGGATTCTGCCGTTTGCAACGCTGCCCTGAGGGTTTTGAAGGCCGAGTTCCACGAAGTACCGCTACGCGAGTCGTTACCTGTCTTGGCAGACACGAAGTACTTCAACGGCACGGCTTGCGCTCCGAGTGCCATGAAGCATGCGAGCAGCATCGTCAGCACATACCTTGCTGGTAATAAATGTTTCATGTTGTTTGTTGTATTTTTTGTGTTTTACTTTTGACTCCTATACTACGCACCGACAGCCATGTCCTTGGAGGTAGATGCGTAATGTTTCAGTAGACTTTATCTATCTCCCCAAGGAGATTCAGAATATTCAAAGTCCTCATAATCAAAATCTCCAGGCTTGGCACCTAAGGAGGGGTCCGTATTGGGATTATAAGGACTTCCAGTCCCAGCTCCTGGGTCACCCTGTGCTGCCAATAGCATCATGCTTGGACTTACATACGTTTTCTTTGCCATGTCTAATTTTTGTTTTATAAATTATGTAGTATATATCTTTTTATGAATCGCTGTAGATGAACATTATCCAAGGGCTCAACAACACACTGGTCTATCCAGCTTGCATAACCCTTCACCACATTGCGTATAGCGTTGTTGCTATTTCAAAGGTTTGTGGGTTATATATATAGCAATGTGGAATGATATACGCATACCATCACCACGTCGTCAAAAAGCCCGTATGACGAACAATGCAAAATTACGCATTACGAATGGCGAAAATGAACGATTAAATATCAAAACGATAAATACAGCTATCTTACCCCCCTTCTACTTGTTAATACTTATTAATTGGTGCGCTGTAATGTTAATATTTGTAGAAACAGGCCTTGTACATGCTTTATTTTTAATATTTTTACAAAAGTTAAAACTGCTATACTATAGACTTGTCATCTTTTAGATCATGAAATTCTACAATTTGAACAAACATCGCCAGTGTCCCAACTACATTGGGTCTAAGGCCATGGGGTTTGCCTTGCTTACTGGCATGCGTGGTGAACGTGTAGGGGACATTCTGCCTGTACCCTTGATGATATTTGTGATCAGTGGTAAACTCAAGTTATACCATCAGAAGAATGTAGAGACCGTAGTTAATGCCGGTGAGATGGTGACTGCCGTGTTTTCCGGTGAATCGTACGTTGCCGCCATGGAAGATACTGTATGCATGCGACTCTATATACGGGGCAGTGGATTGGATTTCTGTCACCGTATTGTCAATTCCGACTTGTTATTGAAACAAGGTGACCTAACAAAAAAACAGGGCAAGGTACTGCCCATGATACCAGAGGTGCAAGCCATCATGCGACAGATGACAGGCTACATCACCGATGGACTGATGTGCTGCGAAGTGCATGCCATGAAGCAACACGAGCTGGCGGCGGTGCTCCAAGCCTACTACCGCCCATCGGATTTGTTGCCGTTTATCGCACCTATCTATGACCCTAACGCGCGGTTTTACAACGATGTGATGAGACTGGCCAACGATTACCTGCCTGTGAAAGAGATGGCGTCGCAGTTGAGCATGAGCTATCCCACGTTTATCAGGCGTTTCCGCAAGGTATTCAAAGAGACGCCATTGGAATGGCAGTCGAAGTATCGTATGAAGCAACTGACAGACATGTTGCGCAACACGGCACGCACGGAACAGGAGATTGCCGACGAACTGAAGTTCTCTACGGTGCAGAACATGCGGGTTTTCTGCAAGTCCAGATGCGGGCAGACGCCGGCGCAGGTGAGAAATTCATAATTCAAAATTCATAATTAAGCTGGCGCTTAGTAATTCAAAATTCACAATTCATAATTCACAATTGGGCTGGCGCTTAGTAATTCAAAATTCACAATTCATAATTCACAATTGGGCTGGCGCTTAGTAATTCAAAATTATTCGCAAGCTCATCAACTCGTCACAATTCAAAATTATTCGCAAGCTCATCAACTCGTCATAATTGGGCTGCGCGTTGATTCTT
>QWCK01005323.1_pt1 | contig 11784 bp, 12 predicted proteins | sample 1972571 | NCBI WGS metagenome assembly QWCK01 (sample SAMN09866710, study PRJNA288562) | Human gut metagenome isolate term2_stool, whole genome shotgun sequencing... | isolation source: gut | host: Homo sapiens | place: USA: California
TGCCTTGATGTCAGCCTTGTCGCTGTAAGACGCCGCACCAGCGAACATGGTGAATGCACAAGCAAACGCCAGCACCAGTGCGAGAACCTTTTTGAGATTGCAGGTGAAAAAACTTACATCATGAAAAATGACAATAAAAATTTAAAAATATAGAGTCTTTATAACTTTATGCGGAAAATAAGCGAAAGAAAAATATACCAAAATCAAACATAAATAGCAAGAATGTATAACGGGAAATGCAGAAGTTAAAAGTTTTAAGAAAAAATTTTAGGACTCGCTATCAGTATAATGAACTATGAATAAAAAAGTATCAAATTAGAAGCTCGACAGATTATCAACGACGGAGATGTAAGAATCGGTGTAAAGAGTGAGAATTTGAATGCTTGTAGCGCCTTGATTTAATAGTTAATAAGGGACGATGACATGTGTAAGCTAGCAATATAAAAGATAGTTTGCGTTGAAAAACGCTGATACTGTACAGTTTTCGTGGAAAGCGTGTACGGTATCAGCGTTTTTAAAGATTTATTCACTTGGCGGCGTTATCCCGCTCCATAGCCTCTCGGATGGCGCGCTTGATGAAAGCCGTGGTGGTTTCACCTTGCGCTTTCGCGTGTGCTTGAATCACAATACGCTCGCCCTTGGGGACACGAAAGCGAACTTCATCTGTCTTTTCTTTCCTCCATTTTGCAGTTGCACGTTTTTGAGCTTCAGTAATTGCCACGTGGATACCTCCTTGATTACATGATAAAATATAGCAAAATTGCAATATGGGATGCTCCTATATTTGTGAATAATATATATTGTATGGGAGCGTCCTATATGATATAATCTTATCAGAAAATAAAAAACGGCAGTACTTGGAAGCGCCAACTTCCAAGTACCTGCGCAGGTGAACCAACCACCTACACAACGGAAAACTCCGCACCGCAGTATTAGTATACCCTTTTTTTAAGGGTTGCACAAGACATTTGTTAGTGATATATTTATACTTCTTTCTGCTGTGTGATTTTGACACCGTGTAGGCTCTATATTGCCTGCACGGTTTTATTTTCGCTCAAAATCACATATAGAAAGAGGCGAAATTACGATGAAGAAGTATTCCCTCGCAGATATGCAAAGGCTGCACTGGAAAGACTACGAGTTCGAGTGCCAGCGGCTGACTCTTCCGAATGGCAGACAGGTCAACTTGGCAAACAGTCAGCGAAAGCAGGTACAGACGCAGTACACACAGTATATCGATCAACATCATCACGCACCGCGCATGGGAGATTTTATTTTCCCGGGCAAGGAGGCGAGGTCATGGGTGTAACTTTGCGGGAATGGTCACAGCAGTGGCTGGAGGTTTACGTTAAGCCGGTAGCCAAGCCGAGCGGCTATGAACATTACTATGATAACCTGCACAAACATATCCTGCCGAAATTAGGTGATATGCCCTTGAAAAGTCTGACTACTGCCGTGGTACAGCACTTTCTCAACGAGGAATCCCTGCATGGCAATCTGCGGACCGGCGGCGCGCTGAGCGCAAAAAGCATCAAAAATATGCGCGTTGTGCTGGATGTTTGCTGTAAGCGTGCTGTTGCGGACGGCCTTATGGCTGCAAATCCGGTTGCTGCGACCGTATATACGCATTGCCGCTCGAAGAAGCACAATATTATGAGTGACAGCGATCAAAAGGTGCTCGAAAAGTGGCTGTTTTCTGATCTGTCACTTAATAACGCAGGTATTATCTTAGCACTGTACAGCGGTATGCGTCTGGGTGAAGTCTGTGCTGCACGTTGGGGTAATTACGATGCGATGAGCGGCACACTGCATATTACACAGACCGTACGCCGGGTGATGGTTGATCCTGCGGCAGAGTACGGCAAGCGGACGGAACTTATCTTTAGCTCTGCGAAAAGCGATGCTTCTGAGCGAGATTTGTATCTGCCGGAAGTACTGCAGGGTTTGCTTACCGTACAGTATCAGCGGTTCGAATCTCTTTTTAAGCGCACGCCGAATGCTGATGATTTCATCATCTATAATACAGTCGGTGGTGTAATGGATCCGGACCATCTGAGCAGCTACTGGGGCGATGTACTGGACGGTCTTGGCCTGCCGCACGTTCGTTTTCACGACATTCGGCACCCGTATGTCAAGCCCACGACAAAAAATAAATTAGCTGCCAAAGCAGAAATCCCAAACTACCAACATGAATTTGATAGCTTGAGATTCCTGCTTTTTTGCTTGGATGTACAAGTAGCACATGATAAGCAGAAACCATATTCTTCAAATGTTACATATGTATCTTAATGCGAAAAATCAAAAAACAAGTGATGTAGTGTTATTTCTTGATTATCAAGATCCCTCATATGTTGTGAGGAATATTGCGGTTCCACATAGCGTAACTCCCGAGACAAATTATTTACTGGCGCAATTTTTGCAATTTCAGAAATAAGTTCGGCTACAATTTCGGGAATCTTACCACTTAACACATACCCTATAATCGAGGATTCTGATGACTGTGAACCATACCGTCCCGAGGTATAGTTTTTAACTCCTGTTTCGACATATCTTTTGATTTTATCTTTCTTGTGATTGTATAGATTTTTGCATTCTGCACCAAAATAACTGTTTGAAGTATTCCAATCACGAAAGCAAAAATCAATCGTGGGCTTGTATCCACGCTCTTTCTTTAATGTGGAATCTTGATATTGATGTACCGGTCCAATGCTGTTTATTCGTAGGATAGTCGCTCTATTTTCAGCGGTCCATCGCAACGAAATTTTCCCATACCATTCTTGCGTAATATCATCTTCTTCAGTATTTTCAGTGATGGTAATGTTTGTATCAGCAATTATGTCGTGATAACCTTGCCATAGAATCAATAATATTTCGTTGACTCCAGAAGGTCCAAGACGCTTTGCTAAATCATCTGGAACCGCTGTTGATGCTGTTATATTTCTTATACTGCTCATTGTATCACCTCCACGCCCTAGAAATATCTTCGAATATCTCATCTGCATCCCTGCAAGCAGCGGAATAGGTCCAATATTTACGTTGAGACGGCTTAATGATAAATATCCTATTCGGCTGGTAAATTCGGAGATTTCGCCTAATGAATATCATTTTCTGGTTATCGACCACTGCACCGTCCAAGCTCATGAGGATTTCATTCAACCTATCATCGCTTTTTGCAAAATTTAGCCCCCTATCGTTTTGTTGTCCAATATTTAAAACAAGCACAGACAATGGAGCATCGCCAAAATATAGATCTCCAGTTAACCCTGTACTTGCTCCAAATGTATTCGTCAATACCTCACTAAGGGAATCATAATACAGTTTGTAAGCATTGGGGTTCGGCCGTTCAAAGGATACTGAACGCTGCTTGTTTTTGAAATAGTCATATACATAGTCAATTACATCGTCTATTTGATAACTCTCATATTCTCTTAGTCGATACATATGGCGTACAAATTGTTCGGCTTTTCCATTTTTCGTTGGTGAAATCACCAATTCATCAAATATTTCGCATGCTTCATTAATTTCTGCCTCGTTCGGGCTGGGGATAGGTGTTTGCCAGATATCTCCTGCTTCTAACTCATCTCTTTCTACAAGCCATTTCCTATTTGTAAGAATATGATAGTATGAGAAAACTTTCGAGCCAATTACCACACTCAAGTATTTAAGCTTATTTATATTACCATGTATTCCTAAAAGACTATGGTTAAACACAGCATCATAATCTAGCACCTCTGAAAGAAATGTTCCATTTTTATGACTCTGTTTAATTATCAAGTGTGGGGCTACAAAAATTTCTCTGGCGTTTTTAACAATGCACTCAAAATCATCGAAATCAACTCTCGGAAGTTCATCGGATGAAACATAGTATGGTTTAAAGGATTTGGCTTCCACCATTGGAAGACCTTTGAAGTCACAACATTGGTGTTTCCTGTTTCCTCTTTTGAACCCCTCGGCAGTTGTCATGTGATTTTCTTCAATAAATGATGCCATAGGTGCAAAAGTACTTTGCATTTTTCCTATTAATTCAAGATCTCTAGGTGCTCCCCACATTGCAATTTTCCATATCCTATCGTCATCAATGATGTCACGGGGTATTCTACATATATCGGTAGGATCAATAGAAAACTTCCTAATATCTTCAATTGTGTAAATTGGCTTTGGCGTACAATAAACTATAGGCTGATTGATATCTTCCTTTTTAGGAGTATAGATAATGGCAGCAGCAGGCCCACTAGCGTGATCAAATAAGAATTTTCTATACACTGATAGATTAATAATCGCTAGGACATTGTTATCGGAAAACAGGTTTGCCCTATATGCCCTGCTTTTATCTGATCTATTAAAAAGCAATCCTTTGCTAGGCATAAGGAGACAAATAATTCCGTTTTGCTTGCACAACTCTGAACACTTGATAGAAAATGCCTGTGCAATTTGCTTGTCACCTATGACGCGATTTGCTTTTTTCAAGTACTCTTTCGTTTTTCCAGTAATGTTACTCTGCCAGGGTGGATTACCAATAATGACATCATATCTTCTGTTATTAAAAGATTTATCCTCATCGAAAAAATCACTTGAAATCAAGTTGTTATCTAGTAGGCGCGGAAATGAGAGCTTATCCCAAATGCTTCGTGGATCGAGGAAATCACACATAGCTAAGCTAAGGCTAAACGAGGCAACTCGAATAGCTTCTTCATTAATATCTACACCGAAAATACTGTTTTTCAAGAGAAGATTCAGTTGATCACAGTTGATTGTATGAACATCATTTTGGGACATCCATCTGCAAACAAGTCTTCTATATGCCTCAACTAAGAAAACACCCGAACCGCATGATGGATCAAAAAAGGATGTATCTTTATATTCGCCTTCCCACGGATATACTTCATCCATGACCAAGTTGACAAGATGGAGAGGTGTATAATATGTTCCCTTTTCATCATCTTCTTCTGACAAATGAAAAAACAGCTCATAAATACTGCTGATTAACTGAATGGGGATAATGTCAAAACTGTAAAGTGGCCATAATGTGAGCTGTTTGCTCTCTAATTCGCTATCACCTAGAATAAATGTGCGTAGCTCATTCAAATCATCTTGAGTAATAATCTCTGCTTCAATTTCTGAGACTTGCAGTGTATCACCATTAAACTTCTCTTTAAGTGTTCTGAATAAGTTATAAGTTGCCTCTTTACTGTTTAGAACATCGGTATACTGTTTCGCTGACTTCATAAAATTGCAATAAAAATCTTGCGGAAATACTGTTTCTCCGTTTGAATCTTTTCGTTCTTCCAGATATTTAATAAAAATTGACCGATTGAGCAAGGCGTGAACTACGCCCGTGATCGTTTCTTTACTTGTATCACATCTTTTACTGATTTGATTGATCAGCGTTCTGCGCATTATTCTCAAATTTGACATTAATGTGGAATCAACTCGGCTTTGAACATCGAATCTAGTCATGCTTTGCCGCCAATATTCTCCGCTTTCAATTAATGAGCGATGATACTTCTTTAGTGCAAGTCGCTGTGAAGCCAATCCATTAGTCAAGTTTAATGTTTCAATTATCCCTGCGTTAGGATCAAGGTTTCCGTTCTCAACGACTCGTGGTGTTTCGTAGTTGTTATAAATCAAAATCTCATCTGGAGTCACCACAAATAGCAGCGGAGCCTCTCCAAGATTCCAAGAAAGGCGATGTAACTCTGCAACTTGTTTTGCATCATATTTTTGGATAGCAGAAAAATAAATAAGCGGAATTTTAGCAATCCCGTTCTCATCACGAAGAAAATATACAGCGTCAATTCCTATCTTTTCATGAACTTGTGTATAAAATAGTCTTTGAAAGGAGGTCATGCTCTGCAAACTGTCTTCTGTAGCTAAACCGGTACTGCTATTTATATCGAGACATTCAAATATTCCATTTAGCAATTCACCCATACTTCTGCCTCCACATTAATTTCTAATTTTTTTAATTAATCACATACTGCTCGTTTGATACTTGGTAATGTAAATATAAAATCAAGACAAGTATAGAGCAGCGTTTCCATATGGTGTAATTGTCCAGTGATAAGTTCGAGCTAAAGTTTTTGCTACAGCATCTGGATTTACTTCTACAAACTCATTGAGAGTGCTACAAAATTTCGGCTTTACAAAAATCCCTCTAAGAACGCGCTGCAATATTCCTGCCTGTACAAGACGGTTCAAACTTTGTCGCACAGTCGCCGAATCAGCAATATCAGCGAAATCGGAAGTGGCAAAGGTAGTTCCGTCTTCTGCAGCCAGAATTCGTTTACGTATTTGTTTCATATATCCACTATCCAAAGAACCACCTCCTGCAAGATGTCACGAATATTATACATAATTCGCGACATCTTTTCAACATCTCTATAACCGTTAAGGTGCTTATTTCATCAGATAATACGCAAATATGGCAATTCAGTAGAGGTAAGCGTAGTATCACTTAATATTATTTAGAATTCAATCGCCCATTTGACGGTAATGTTTTTGTTTGGATATATTATAATTTCATTAATACAGTCCATAATCTCGCTGAGAGTGATTTCTTTGTAACTCGCCTTTAATAATTTGCGGAACACCTGGTACTGTTTTTCATAAGCTGTTTTGCTTGTGATAATATCATTTCGAATTACTTTCTTTTCGTTCGCTGCATCTTGGACTACTCGAAATTCATCTTTGCTGATTTCTCCGTCAACAAACCTTTCGTAATGACGAACAGCATTTCTAAAAGCCTCTTGATATTGACTGTCGGATTGATCAATCTTGTTATTAAGACGCATCAGTTCTTGCTTATACTGCGAATCTGAAATGAAATGCTCCTTTACATACAATTTTAATTGATAGTAGATAGCACGCAAAACATCTTCCTCCCGTACATACATACCGGTACATTTGTCTACACCTAAACGGTTTTTGGTAATACAGGTGAAAAAATACCAATCAGCATGATTGGTTCCATGTTTACGCTGCATTTTTCCTCCGCAGCACCCACAAATGACTTTACCCTTTAAAATATTCTCCGTTGATTGCCCGTGCTTGGCGATATTAAATGCTTTTTCCTGGAATGATTTTTGAATGGCATCAAAAGTATTTGTATCTACCAGAGCTTCATGTGTTGCGGATACAACTCGCTTTTCTTTCCCTTGTACAAGCATACCGGTATAAGTTCGATTGGTCAGGATATATTTGACTGACCTACTATTCCAGTTTCCGTTACCGTTATCATAATTTCCGGATAAACCGTTTGCTCTAGCATATTGAATTGGTGTTGGAATTTCTTTTTCATTTAAGTAGCGAACTATGGCGGTTATGCCAATGCCATTAGCTGCTAACTCAAAAATTTTTCGGACAATAATAGCCGCTTTGGGGTCAGGTATAAGTTGGTCATGGTTGTCTTCTGCTTTTTGATAACCAAAAGGGGCTCTTGGTCCAATAAATATACCCTGCTGTGCTTTCATATCTAAAGTCGCCTCCATTTTCTTTTTAATTTCAATAGATACTTGTTCATTAAATGCGTTTGTTATTGGTACGCGGATTCTGGAACTGTAAGGACGTTCTTGGTTAGTAATACCATCAATCGTATCAAACTGATCGTTTACAGATACAAATCGGACTCTGTTAATTGGAAAAATGACTTCAATATAGTAACCGGTGATAATGTAGTCTCTTCCCAAGCGAGAGAGATCCTTCACAATGACACAGTTGATTTTGCCCGCAAGGATGTCTTCGATCATTTCTTGAAACGCAGGACGGTCAAACCGTTTGCCGCTAAAACCATTATCAATATAATAATGAGATATAGGAATTTGGTGCTGTTCGCCCCAGCATTCGATGATAAATTTCTGGTTTTCTATAGAACTGCATTCTTCTTTATTTGCAACTGAAAGTCGAATATATCCTACTGCAACAGGAGCAGAAGATTTCAGTCCTTCTGTATATTGATGTTTCCTGCTTTTTCGTGTCATGAAAATACCCCTTTCAATAGAAAAGGCTACGGCAAAAACCGTAGCCACTGGCAATATCATACCATATGTCATTTTTTGCTTCCACGAGTGAATATCCATTTGTCGCTTCCACGAGCTTAGACATACATTTGCCACCCGTGCGATTGAGCAGGGTATCGATGTTGCAACAGTTTCGGGTCTGCTTGGACACGCGGATGTAACCACGACCACGCACTACTACGTTCACCCGCGCGATGCTTCGATGCGAAAAGCAATGGCGGCTGTCGCACCGGTCGGAGCAGTTACACACGCATGGCAGAATACCCGATTATTTGCACCGAAAAGCGCTGAAGAGAAAGTACCTGAAGCGGCAAGGCGTGTGCATCGCCGTCGCAAGCACATCGCAGAATGTGGATGAGTAAATGCTGCGGAAATATATGAGGAGAATCAATATGAGAGAATATAAATATGTATGTAAAGACTGTAAGGAACACCTCACAAATTCTGAGGATCGATTGTGTGAATGGTGCCGGGACAAGAAAAGAGTTAATTCTGCACAGATTTGCATTATCTGTGGGAAAAGACGTACTCCTGCACGGGATGGTGTGTGTTACAACTGTCGTCCAAAGGTGCCTAAGGAGCCCTATAAACCTGACGTGCCTTGGAAGGAAGCTCTTGAATGGGTTGAGCTTGAATATGTTATTTTGCAGGCTCGTTATGACGGTTTGTCCTTTCAAGAAATTGCAGAGCTGACAGAATTGTCAGCTGAGGAATGTGCCGATATCGCCGTCAAAACGCTTGATAGACGCCGATTTGGGTATTACTTAAAAATATGAGTAACTCTCGAAAAAGGAATGGAAGACACGCAAAGTGTCTTACAATTCTTCCCCGCATTTGCGGGGGTCACCCCAATTTGATGTAAGCGCTTAGATTTGAAAATCGGCAAATTATCCCCGCATAAGCGGGGGGACAGAACAATCCCCAAAGCAAAGGACCATAAACCTTTTGCTTTGGGGATTGCTTCTTGGGGTAAGAAGCGTACGCCTTGCGGAATAGTAGATATTATGTTATGTGATTGCCGTCAAAAAGCAGCGGTTTCGTGCCTCTAACTTCTCAAAACGTCAGCCGCATCTGATGCCACCGGACATTTCCGTGCGTGGATTTCTCGGACACGCCTTCGTCGACAAAGCCGAATTTTGCGTAGTACGCAATGAGCCGCTCCTTGCAGGTCAGCACAAGTCCCTTGCGGCCCTGCTGTCTGGCATCGGCGATGGCACGGCGAATCAGCTCACCGGCATAGCCGCGTTTGCGGTACTTCGGCAGGGTATTGACGCCGAAAATCATCTGCCATGCACCGTTTTCGTTGTGCATATAGGCGTTTTCGTACATTTCATCGGTCAAATCCGGCTCGTCCGTGACAAACCCATCAACAAACGCGATCAGCTTGTCGGCGTCATACAGCAGCCAGAAGTGATTGCTGTAATACTTGATCCGCTCGACAAATTCCTGCTCGGTTGCCGCTTCTGCCGGCGGAAAGCAGGCGGCTTCTGCCGCGGCGATGGCAGCAATGTCTTTTTCTTCTGCATAGGTGATCTTCATTCTGTATACCTTCTCGACGGATAGGGAGAATATCCGCTGTATGTTACTTTTCTCTCAGCATACCACGCTTTTGAGCGCGAAACAAGAAAAATCACTATAAATTTCATCATGATAAACAAAGCGACCGCGCTTCAAACGAAAACTTGAAGCGCGGTCTCTTGTCAATTAAGGGATTCCGGAATGTACTGTTTTTCTTCGAGTGGGCGCAGCAGTATCTGCGTGCACAGACGGCGGCAAAAAGAAAAAAGTCGAAATAAGCAGTCGGGAATGCATGAAGTGCCCCCATTTGTTGGATAGTATGCCATACTGTCTAACAAATGGGGTGCACTTTGCTAGGAGCAGTTTTATTTTTCTCTCAAAAGCATTGGATCAGCTGTCACTCCGCTTTCATGATCACCTTCAGCCGATGCACAAGCTGGCCGGTTTTCAATTCTTCCAGATCAATAACGGCGATCCCAAGCTGGGCGGCGCGATGACGGGCGGCGGCATTGCAGGATTCGGTCGTGACGATGACCGCTTTGGCGCCCTTGCCGCCGAAACGGTCCCGCAGGATGGCAAGTTCGTTGAGGGCCTCGGTCTTGATGTCGCAGGCCTTGCAGCTGAGGAACAGCGGGATGACCCCGCGGGCGGCCATGACGTCGATCTCGTTCAGGACGCTGCCGTGCCCCAGCACGTCATCCCACCGAACCACGGCGCTGCTGATCACATCATGGAAGATCGCGGCATCCACGCAGGCCTTGTAGGTATACAGCTCGAGCACGCTGCCCACATCGCGCAGCCATGCCCGGGTATGCACATCCCGGAAACGGAACGATACTTGCTGGTCGGGAATGATCGTTAGATCCTGAATGAAACCGATCTGTGCCAGCTCCTGCAGAGCATCTTCGTTGGCGGAGTTGCGGGAGCCGCGCTCTCCCTTCACGGTATAGCTGCCCGTAATGTCCAGCGGTGGGATCTGACCGTACTCCGCCGGAGAGATCCGCTGGATATAGGAGATGATCGTGGGCCACTCGTGTCGAAACCGGAGAAAACAGGAGAAAAACGGGTCAAAATACGGGAGATACTGCGACAGGATATGATTATCCACCCGCCCGGGGAGCAGTGTTCCGCCGGCCATCAGGAAAAAGTCCTCGATGGAATAGGTCAGATCACAGTACAGATCATTCGCAAAATCCGCGCCCGAGATGTCGTAAAAGCGGTTTTTCCTGCGGGAGTAGGTGAAGGCGGGCACACCCTTCCGGGCGGCGAACATACCTGCCGCAAACAGAGCGGCATCACTGCCGCCGGTGACATCTATGGCGCAGTCCGGGTATTTTTCTTCGATGGTGAACAGCTGGCGCAGGATGCGGTCCGCCTCAAACAGACTGGTTCCCACGAAGATCGTTCGGGTTCCCAGCCGCGTTTCCGATAAAAAGCCGCCAGCTTTTGCTGCCGCGTGTGATCCCGGAGAACCTCACGGGGACAGAGATAGATAATGCGCCGCGGGTGAAACATATCCGGTGCCAGAATGTTTTCAATGGCGCGTTCATCGTATAATTCGATCAAGGTATTCATGCACCGTCCGCCTTTCCTCTTTTGTTTCCATTATAGGGCGCTTTGAACGGAAGTACAATAGACAACTCCGGCCGGTCTGTTGAAAAAACGGAACAGGCGCGCGCAAGTCGCACTAAATCCCTGTGCCGTAAAAAATTTCGCTGCGGCAAAACCATTTGTGGTGCCCGTTTGTCTATCAGTCTGGACACTTTCGGAAAGGAGAACACCCGTTTATGCTGGATGGAGAGCAGTTCACGGCGGCTGCGCTCTGCATCGGCGGAACGGCCTTTGCCGCCAGCGCGCAGAGCTGGTTCCCACTGCTGTTCACGCACGGCGGCGATGCGGGTTTGGAGGGCTATGTACAGATGGCGGACAACGCCAAGCTGGCCGACGAGAACGAGCATTACCGTCTGTCGGTGGAGTCCGTGCTGTTTGACGAGAGTGCGGGCACAGGCGTTATCAGTCTGCACCTTGAAAACAAACAGCAGGATGGCGTAAAGCCGTTTACACTCGCGCACCTGCTCGACAGCTACCGGAACAAGCAGGATATGACATGGACCACGCTGTCCTCGTGCTACGCCGAGGAGGGACAGCTTGCTTTCGAGGTCATGTACGGCGACAGCGGCTTCTGCGGCAGTGAATTTTACCTCGATACCGCGCGTTCGACCGACAACGACTACTATTTCGAGGGCGCATT
>QWCK01009533.1_pt1 | contig 11781 bp, 2 predicted proteins | sample 1972571 | NCBI WGS metagenome assembly QWCK01 (sample SAMN09866710, study PRJNA288562) | Human gut metagenome isolate term2_stool, whole genome shotgun sequencing... | isolation source: gut | host: Homo sapiens | place: USA: California
TTTACTTGACGAAAAATTCGATTACTGCTTCTCTGGAATAAACTCTGGCTACAACACTGCCACAAATGTATTATATTCAGGCACAGTTTCAGCTGCCATCGAAGCAAATTTATTTAACATACCAGCAATTGCAGTGTCAGCCCAATGGGTGAAGGGTCACTCCAAGTTTGACTCAGCAGCAAAAGTTGCCATGGATGTCTTTAATAAACTTGAGGACTTTAAAAAGCTTCAGGTCCTAAATATAAATGTGCCCTACCTTGACTACGAAGACCTAAAGGGAATAGAAGTCTGCAAGGTTGGCGCCGATGTCATGTCCATCTACGACATTTCAGAAGACGGCCAAGGCTACAACATGAAGCTAAAGGGCTTCCCAAAGGAAAACAACGGCAAGGACTCAGACATCTATTATCTGGGACAAGATTATGCAACAGTTAGCCCCCTTCTTTACGATGTGACAAACCTAACTCTAATAAATGAGTTAAAGGAAATTTTAAAATAAGCTTGGAGAGAAAATCGTGAACTACAAATTTACTTTGATCTTTTTAATAATTTTAATTTTTGGAATATTTTTTAGAACTATTATGTAATGCGGAAAAAATATTGTAAGTTGCTAAAAATAATATGTGAAGACTAATAAAAATATGTGAAGACTAATATAAGATGAGATTTAAAAAGTCCTGGCGACTTTTTATTTTTTTGCTATAATTTAGTAAAGAGGTGATATCGTGAAAAAATTTATACCTATAATTTTTGCTCTTCTTTTAATATTTTCTTCTTGCAATAAAAAAGAAAAGAGCCTATATGATTTCAAGACAGATTTTGTGGGCGACAACACCAAGGTCTCACAAATAGTTTCTAAAGAGGCCTATCCAAAAAATTTCAAGACGGGAGAGATAAAGATCCTATCAGAAAAAGAACCCTATGGCTTAAAGGTCTTCTGCAAAAATTTTGAAGATGTAGAAAAAGAAGACTTATTTAAAAACGCAGCCACGACCTTTGCCCTAATAAAAAACTTAGGCAATTTATCTTATGTAGATGCTGACGAAAAAGAAATCTTTAGCTTTAGTCGAGCTGAGGTAGAAGAAGAACTTCAAAAAAATGATACAAGTCTTGACAAAATATCGGAAAGCCAAGAAAGCCTAGAAAATTTTATAAATAAATAAAAGAACTCTCTCAGAAAACTGGGAGAGTTTAATTTTGCAAATCTTTAGAAATTTATTTAGAAAATTATTTAGAAGCTAATAAAAAAATGGGGGAGACCTAAAAATTTTCTCCTGCCAAAAATTTCCAATTAAGAAAAAATTCACAGAGGCAAAAATTTTGTCAGCAAAAATTTTTTGAAGAAAATTTAAAAAGTGCAAAAATTTTCATCCCTTAAAAATTTTTTAAATAAAAATATCTGTTAGAGATTTACTCCCCAACAGATATTATAAAGCAAAAAAGAGAAGGATCACTCCTTCTCTAATTTTTTTCTATCTAGGATTTCTTTGAAACTTAGCTTTAACAATTTCAAATCCATCTGTGTTGATGTTAAATTGATTGTTGTCTTCCTTAATCCAGTGTGCCCTGTAAAGGTCCTTCTTGTATAAGAAAGTGTTGCTTGCACAAAGAATATCTTCGTAAGACCACATATCCTTCTTGACATCTTTGTAAGTTATTAGATTCTTGTCATTGTTTACAATATAAGTCTTGTCTAAAACCCTATTGAAGGCCTTGTTAGAAACTGCAGCAACTTCTTCTCTTGGGATGAACTTGTCGCCTTCATAAGTTGCAAGTCCGTCGGAGTAAATCTTTAGCCAGCCTTCCTTGTAAGCTGCTTCGATTTCCGCCATTGCCCAGTGATCATCTTTAAGTTTCATGTGGTTGCCACTAACATCTCCAAGTTCTTGGAATCTCTTAAGAGTAGCAATCCATTCATTTCTTGTAATCTTATCTTGTGGTTTGAAGTTGCCATCATCATAACCAGCAAATACCTTAGCTTCAGTTACAATCTTGACAGCTCTAGTGTACCAAGCTTCTCCAATGTCCTTATAAGGAAGTTTGAAGTCTTTGTTGTACTTGTAGCCGTCTTCAACAAGAGCGTTGGCAAGAATTTGCGCTGCTTCAGCACGAGTTAAACCATCCCTAGGTCTAAAGTCTCCCATATAACCTTGCATATACCTTACCTCTTTGACATAAGCATTGTCAGCAATTGGTACAGGAACCTTAACAATCTTTTCTTGAACTATAGTCTCGTACCTAACTTCAGGATACCTTGGAATATAAGGTAAATCAGGATAGTTTGGATTCCATGGATTTGGATAATCTGGGTTCCATGGCTTTGGATCCCATGGATTTGGCTTGTCAGGATTTGGCTTATCAGGGTCTGGTGTTGGTGGAGTAGTAGTCTTTTCCCATTGAGCTGTCAATGTCACATCACCTGTTACATTAATTGTAGCTCCTGGTTGAACTATTTTTGGACCATTATCTAACTTCCAACCCTTGAAAGTATATCCAGGGTTTGTAAATCCATTTTCCTTTACAGTATAAGCTCCTCTTATATCTGTATCAGCCGCCATTGTACCTGTTGCAGTTGAGCTACCTGGAAGATAAGTTACAGTGAATTTAACTTCAGGTGCATGATAAGTGTTAGTTACAGTTAAATTATCATCACTATAACTTGCTGTATAGTTTGCAGGTACATTTACTTCTTCTGCATAGTAAGTGAAATCTCGTCCGCTTGGGTCTTGTTTTGCAAGATCTTTAAACTCATGAGTTTCTTCATTTGCAGTATTATTAGCTGCAGTAGTAAATTCGCCTACTTTTTGTTCGTATTCCTTATCGTTTAAGTCGTATCCTTTTCTCCAAAGTTCAATCTTAACTTGAGGTGTAGTTGTTCCTTGAGGAACATTTTCCCAAACTTTTTTAACAGTTACATCAATAACTTGTCCACTTGGAATATTTGGATTTTGTGGGTCAGTTGACTTAACATTCTTATTAGTAACAGTAATATAACCCTTTGGACTATCTTTAGTTAAAGTTTCTTTAGCCTTTGAATATTCAGGTGTATAACCCTTAGAGTCAGTTTCTTCAACTGTATAATCACCATAAGCAAGATTTTCTAAAGTCTTTGATTCACCTGCAGCTAATTCAAATTCTTCACTTACATAGCCATAAGGTCCTGTAACCTTAAATTTAAACTTCGTTGGCTCAGGTACTGCCATTCTCGTCATTGTTCCTGGAGCTTTTGCTTGTGCAGGTTCATTTGCAAGAATTTTTGTGATGGTTAATTTACCTGTGAAGTTTTTGCTATCATCTGGATTTTCGCCTGTGCCTGGAACTGTCTTTAACTTGTTAGTGATAGTATTTCCATTAGTATCAGTTACCATTTCTCCAAGAATCCAGTTGTCATTCTTAACATCTTTTTCTGCGAAACTTTCTTTTACAGAATATTCATATTCTGTGCCTTCAGAATCTGTCTTTGCAAGATTGTCCCAAGTTGCAGTTGTAACATCTTTTGTAATTTCTTTTACTTCTGCACCATCAACTTTAGCAGGTTCGTCTTGTGTTCCCTTAACTTTTCTATAAAGAGTGAAGTTCATAGTAGGAACAGGATTAACATCATTTGCCCAAACTTTTGTAACTGTGAAGCTTGTCTTTGCATAGTCATTATCAACTACTGCACTTGCTGTTAAAGTTGTATCTTTTTGAATACCATTAGCTTCATCAATTGCTGGATCTGCTGTCCATTTAATGTCTTTAAATCCATCTTGTGCCTTTGCATCTGGTTTGCCAGGAAGGTCAGCTTCTTTTGTTCCTTTTTTAACCATTACAACTTTGTCTGTGAAACTTACTACGCCATCTCCAGCCTTATAAGTTACTTCAACTTTATCTTTTGGAGTTGGTTGATTTGGATCTTCTGGTTTGTCTGAACCATTGTTGTATACATAAAGTTTCTGTAAAACTGTTAATACTGAACCGTCAGCAAATTTAATCTCTAAAGTTCCCTTTGATGGAGATAAAACTTCATGGTCTGTATTTCTTTCTGAAGCATCAGAAACTGTTGCGTTTTTCAAAGCTTCTCTAATTGCAGCTTTTTCTTCATCTGTAAATGGAGATGTAGCTTTTTCTGTTGACTTAACTCCATCTTTCCAGAAGTCATTAGTAAGTTCATCGCCTACGAATGCTGCAAGATCAATGCCTTCTAGGTCAAATAATTTTTTAACCTTATCAGCTGTTGTATCTTCTTTTTCGAAGATTGCTATATAGGTTGCACTTTCTTTCTTAGTTGGTACAAATTTTGCATCAGTTGATACTTGTTTACCAGTTACATCTGTCCACTTAACAAATTTGTAGCCAGGTTTTGCTATTGCTGTTGAACCCTTTACATTTTCATCTTCCTTTAATTCTTCTGAATTAGGACTTACAGTTCCCATATTCGTATCCATGGAAATGTAATTTATTTCAGCTTTGCCTAAAGAATCGTAGTTTGCAACAAAAATTTTGTCTTCTGTTATAGGATCGGTATCTGCTGCAAGGTCAGGTTTCCAATTAGGATTAGCAACCTTGTATCCATCATTCGCTGTAATTTTAGGAGCAGTGATTTCAGACAACTTCTTACCAGCCTTTGGATTTACATAGTAAACTGTTTCACCAGTTAATGTTCCATTCTTGTTGGTCAAGAATCTTACTGTTACATATCCATCAGGTTTTTCATTGCCAGTTCCTGGAATGATGTCATTTTCTTTTTCGTATTGAGCTTTGTAGGTTAAATCTTTTGTGATCTGTGTTGTCTTATCTAATGCCTTATCCTCAGCATCTTTCCAGCTTGGATCTGATACTTTATAGCCTTGGTTAGCTGTAATAGTTGGTGGAGTAATGTTTTCCATAACTTTTACAGGATCAGCCTTTGGATTTACATAGTAAACAACATCCTTAGTATTGCCATCAATCTTACCATTCTCGCCAGCCTTAAATGTTACTGTTACATAACCTTTTGGTTTGTCAGAATTATCTTCTGGAGTTGGGTCTTTAATGATGTCATCCGATTGATCATATTGAGCTGTGTAGGTTAAGTCTTCTGTGATTTTGGTTTTCTTATCTAAAGCTTGACCCTTATCATCTTTCCATTTTGGCTCTGCTACATTGTATCCAGTATTTGCAGTGATACTTGGCTCTGTTATCTCTGCCATAGTTTTTACAGGATCAGCTTTTGGATTTACATAGTAAACAACTTGGTAACTGTTAAGCCATCTTCGCTATATGTTGCTGTGTAGCCTGCTGGAACTTTTACTTCTTTGGCATAGTAAACAAATTCTTTGCCACTTGGGTCATGTTTAGCAAGGTCTTTAAATTCCTTACTTTGCGTAACTTCTCCATTTGCTGTGGTTTCAAATGTATCTACTTTTTGTTCAAATTCTTTGCCATTTAAGTCGTAACCCTTTCTCCAAAGTTCGATTGTAGTGGCAGGTTTTTCTCCTCCACCAACCCAAACTTTGTTGACAGTTACTTTTATGATATTTTCATTAGTATCTGATTTTACATTCTTGTTGGTAACTGTTAGGTATCCTTCTGGGCTATCTTTTGTTAAAGTCTCCATTTCCTTTGAATAGCTAGGAGTGTAACCCTTAGAATCAGTTTCTTCAACCTTATATTGACCAAAAGGTAAGTTTTCTAAAGTTTTTGTTTCATTTGCTCCTAGTTCAAATTCTTCACTTTCATAACCATAAGGTCCGGTTACTTTGAATTTAAACTTAATTGGATTAGCCGGTGCTTTCATCGGTCCCTTTGCCATTCTCATCATTGCTGGTACAGGTTTATTTTCAAAAACCTTCTTAACAGTTAACTTACCCATGAAGTTCTTATCAGGATCTGGAGTTTCACCTTGACCTGGGACTGTCTTTAACTTATTAGTAATGGAGTTTGTAGTAACTTCTCCTTCAGTTTTAGTTACCATTTCTCCGGTAATCCAGTTGTCGTTCTTGATGTCAGTATTTTTAAATGTTTCTTTTACAAAGTAAGTGTATTCTTTACCTTCAGAATTTGTCTTTAGAAGATCTTTCCAAGTTGCAGTTACATTGTCTTTTGTAATTTCTTTTACTTCTGCACCATCAACTTTAACAGGATCATCGGTGCTTCCTTCAACCTTTCTGTAAAGAGTGAAGTTCATAGTAGGATATTCATCATCTGCTACTGTAGCTCCTTGAAGGTCCCAAACTTTCTTAGCAGTGAAGTCCATAGTTTTTGCACTGTAATTTGCATAGAAAGTTTCCGGTATATAGCCGTTATCAGGGTCTGCATCCCAATCCCAGCCTTTGAATTTAATTTCGTAATCATCGGCAGGTTTTTTTCCATTTGTCTTAGCATTTTGCCATTCTTTAAAATCAAATCCATCTTTTGTTGGGTTGCTGTATGCTTTTTCAAATTCATCCAAGACTTCTTTAAAGGTTACTTTTTCAACAGTAGCGTCGTTTCCGTCAAAGTATACATAGACAGTTTTTTTATCTTTAGGATCTGATTCAAATTTACCGTCGTTAGCATCAAAGATAACCGGGAAGTAAGCATATTTATTTGTCGGTTCTTCTGTTGTTACTTTTTTATAGTAAGAGTACTTAACAATATCTAGATTATCAGGATCTGCTGGATCATAATAGTGTTTACCCTTAATAGAATCTCTACCACTAAAGATATATCCCTTAAAATCAGGTCCTTTTTGGACAAAGTCACTTTCATTAGCCGCTTTACCAAGGCCACCGGATTTATCTGAAGGGTAATCTTGTCCAGCAATCTGATATTTCGCGTCGATTTCATTGCCGTTTTGGTCAACATAGATAATCTTGATTATTCCAGTTCCATATTGGGCAGTGATTGTTGATGCTTCTGTGAATTGGTGTCTGTCAGTCTTTGTATAGTCAGCACCATTACCACTTGCACTATCTGCCTTCATTGTCCACTTAGAAAACTTATTGTCACCAGCTCCCACTGGATCTTTTACTGGAACATTAACTTTGGCTTTTGGATTTACATAATAGTAGGTCTTATCTGGGTTTTGAGCCTTGTCTGTCGGGTTAATGGTTACCTTAACATAGTTTTCAGGTATATGTGGGTACTTGTTACCCTCATCAGTTCCTCTATAGATATTTTTTAAGACCGTGATAGGTATTTCTACCTCTCTTTCAGTCCCGTCAGAGTATTTGACCTTTGCCTTTACTGTTTCAGTCCTTGAGACTTCATCTGTATCTTTTTCTTTGACCTTTTCATAAATAAATTTCTTTAGGTCAACACTATCTTCAGTGTGTTCTTTTCCCTCATCATCTACTATAGAGAATGTTACGTCCTTAGGTAGGGCTACAAAGTCTCCCTTGGCATTTTTGACCTTAACTTGAGCCTTTAGGTCTTCAAATGTAGGAACAAAGTCATTTGTGAATCTTGGTTCCCCTCTTTTAGGGAATCTTCCTAGTGACTCAGTAGTTTTAAGTTCTTCAACTTGGATGTCTTCGTTGGACCAAATTGCGTAGAAGGTCTTTGCAGCTGTAAGGTTTGCATATTCACTATCAGCTGCAGGTGTCGTTCCACTAGCATCTGTAGCCCATCCCTTAAAAGCTTTACCTTGTTTTGTAGGATTTTCAGCCTTGTCAGTTAAAGTGCCGTCGTATTCAACTTCTTTAACGATTTTAGTTTCAGTATCAGGAGCTGTGAACTTCTCAAACTTACCACCGTTAGCATCAAATGTCACAGGGATAATCTCTGTCATAGTAAGCTTTCCGCCTTCTATGACATCGTAGGTGAAGTCGTATTTAAACTTATGCTGTTTATCTAGAGTAGTAATGGTTTTATTAGCTTCATCAAGATTGTAGGTAGGACTTCCTTCTTCATCATTATCGTCTGCAAATTCAAGACCTTCAGTAACTTTTACCTCAGGTTTTTTTACTAAAGAACTGGAGCCAAATTCAGTATAGCCCGGGTCTTCATAATCTGAATTATTAACAAAATCATTTCTTATAATTATTTGTCCATTATTTTCTAAAGAAAATGGAAAATATCCCGGAAACTCATCAATTTTATTGTCAAATTCTCCCTCTACAGGCGGCCTTGCACCTTCTGCTAATCCAGTGTGCCATTCTGACACAAACTTAGTAGATGCTACTTGTTGAATACTAAGGTCTATTACAATATTCGCAATGTTAAGTCCTGTTTCCGGATCTTTTTCAAAGCCACCTTCGCTGGGGGTTCCTACAATACGATAGGTTAAAAGCTTAACCTTTTCAGAAACATCTTGATCTAAATATACAGAGTAAGTATATGGTTCTAGACTTTTTGAATATAGAGGAATCCTTGCCGGTTCTCCTTGCCAGTCTTTCCAACTATAGGTTCCATCTTTACTTACTTCTAGTTCATAAGATACATTTGTTTCCTTGTTATTTAACCATTGTTGAAAAACAAGTTTGGCCTTGCCCGGATTACCATTGGAGTCTTTACCAAACACGCCTTCCCAGTCAAAGGTCCCGCCATCTAAACCTATTGTTTTAAAATCTGCAAAAACTTTTCCAACAATCCTCGGTTTATCTTCATCAGGTATATCTTGACCGGGTAAATAAGGAGTATTAAAAGGTAAGACCCCTGTCTTATTTTTTATATTCTTTCTGCTATTTAGTGTTGCTTCTTTTTGAATATCTAAAATAACCTTATTTGTTAATTTTGGATAATTTTCAGCACCAGTCTTCCCAACTTCTACAAGTTTATTATCCTCTTTTGGATAATTTTGACCTTCTTTTATTGCCCAGGTTATCTCAGGTGCAAGCACCTGAGCAACCATTATTAGAGCTAAAAGAAATGCTGTAATTCTTTTTTTCATTTTTCCTCCTTATAGAACAATGTACTTATAAACTTCTGAATCTCCATTTTCATTTGTTGCCCAGAAATTTATCAAGTCTCCAGATTTTAATGCTTTTTCAAGTTTAAAACCGTGTACTTTTTGTTCTACTATTTTACGACCTTGTCTTACTTTTGTTGTTATTTGACTATCTTCATAAATTCTAGTGGTACCACCGCTAATAACTTCTAATTTACCTCTAGCACCAGGCGTTATACTTTCTATTTTTATTAGGTCTATACCTGATACTGGCATTTTTACATAAATTTTCGGTTTTTCTAAAAGTTTGTCGGATATTTTAGTATCTTTATCAAAACTACCATTTATTTTCATAGTTACTTGATTGTTAAATATCCAACCTTTGAAGTGGTTGTTTCCAATTTTGTTAAATACTAATGGTGATGGAACATTAACTTCTTTGTTTACTGCAACATAGTATTTTGTAATTCCTTCCATATAAGCTTCGTTTTCATCTACCACAAATTCTACTAATACCATTCCTTCTGGTTTATCTTCTTGAAGTTTATCATCTGGAGTAACTCTTGGGTCTATTGGTATTACGTCTGCTTCTGGTTCGTACTGTGCTATGAATGTGATATCTTGTCCATTTAATGCAAGTGGTTGGTCCCAACCTTCGTTTACATCTACTGCTTTGTAGTACTTAGCAGGATTAATTGATGGTACTGCCATGCCTTTTGCTTGGGCATCTTCAAAGCTTAAGTCTTTTGCTACTTTGTAGATTACTGGACTTGTTTGTTCAGCATCATCAAGTTTTAATTTACCATGAGCACCTTCATTGAAGGTAACTTTGATAAATTGTTCTTCAACAGGGTCGCCATCGCCAATCTTTTGAACCGGGTCTTGCCATTGAGCTATTAATGTTTTGTCTTCATCTATAGATGAAGTTAAGTCAAAGTAAGCTTCTTCGTTTTCTTTACCTTGTTCTTTCCAACCCATAAAGACTTTATCTTTTTGTGTTGGTGGTGTAACAGCTTTAAGTGTTGCGCCATGAACTACTTCTTGTTTTGGAACATTGCTGCCACCCATAGTGTTAAAGGTTACTGTGTGTTTAGCTGATGTCCATTGGGCTGTTGCTGTCCTTGATTTTTCAAGTTTAACTTGATCGCCTGGTTGGTAGATTGTTTCATCTTCATCTAATTTCCAGCCTGCAAATGTAGCATTTGGTTTTTTAAGATTTCCAGGTCCTGCTAGTCCAACTATTTCTCCATATTTTGCTGTTGCTTTGGCTGGTAAATCTCCAGTAACATCATCTCCACCTTTTTCATAGGTTAATGTTACTTGACCAGTTTGGAACATAGCTACATGGACTTTTTCACTTGTGATTGGAGTTGTTTCGTCGATAGATTCTTGCCATTTATCAAATACATAGTTTTTTGCAGGAAGTGTTTTTGGTACTGCAAGTTCTTTTTCGCCAGCTGTTTGACCTTCTTCTAAAACTTTTAGCTTAATGCCAGCTTTTGGATTTACATAGTAAACTTTTACTAATTTATCTCCTTCAAGCTTACCCTTAGCTTCATCTTCTGTTTTGAAAGTTACTTTTACATATCCTTCAGGGATTACTTGGTTAGGGTCGCCTGTTTTTTCTACTATATCTTTTGACTTAACAAAGTTAAATTCGTAAGTTTTTTCAGCTATGATCTTTTCGGCTTTTATTTCTGGTGACCAGCTTCCACCATTTGCTGTGTATCCAACGCCTGGTGTCTTTGTAATTTTATCAGCTGAGTCTGTCATATCGACTTCAACTTCAGGTGATACATAGTAAACTAAGTCGCCAGATACTGTTCCACCTGTGCCTGCTTTGAAGATTACTTTTACATAGTTTTCCAAAGCGTCCTTTGGTCTTTGTCCGCCGGGTGCTTCCGGAATTATGTTTTTGTGTACTTCTACAGGGATTACGACTGGATTGTCATTTGTTCCTTGTGTAGTACCGTCTTTGTACTTAACGATAACTTTGGCAGGTTCGTTTCCAACTGTATTGCCATCCGGTTTTGAAATAACTTCTATTGATTCAATTTCTTTGCCTTCTTGTGGTGTAATTTGTTTAATTAAATCGTCGTTTGTTATTTCTTTGCCTTGTGGTGTATCTAATTTAGTAGTCTTTAATGGATCAACTATAGGTTCTGCTTGAATTGATTTTTTATAAGCTGCTTCGATAACAGTTACTTTATCAGTGTATTGGTTCTTAGCTAAATCAATTTTTGCAGCCGGCTCAACTTTTGTTAAGCTGTCGTCAGCTTCGCCGGTTTGAACTTTTTGCCATTCATTAAATACATAGTTTACTTTCTTCTTACCAAGATTTGGTATATCTATTTCTTGGTCAGTTTTTCCTGTAGGATCTGTAACTGGAATAGTTACTTCCTTAGTAGGATTAACCCAGAAAGTTTGTGTCAATTCAGTTGTAGCTTTATCTGTTGTTTTAACTATAACTTTTACAAAAGTGTCAGGTACTTTTGGCTTGTCTTCGCCTTGTTTTTGTTCTACTACATCATTAGCATCGCTTGGACTTATAACTGTATTTTCAGTAAACTTGTGTCGTTTTCCAAAATCAAAGATTCCGTTTTCTGCTTGTCCTTCGTTTTGTGCAGCTTTATCTGCTGTCCAATTAACAAATGTTGATGATCCTTCAGTTTTAACTTCTGGTATTTCTACCCATGCATTTTTGTTTACATAGTAGATTTTGTCGTCTTTCGCATCAAAGTCTTTGCTTGCTCTTATCGTAACCATGACATAGTCGCCGGTTACGTCTTTCAATCCGCCGTCTTTAGCATCTTTCTTTTCTGCTTCAGATAAGAATAGTGGTTTGTCGCCTTCCTTGTTTAGTGCTTCGTAAACATTCTTGTAAACTGTTATTGGTATATCAAGTTCTTGTGGGTCTTTTTTATCAGGGAATGTAACTTTAGCTTTGATAT
>QWCK01005335.1_pt1 | contig 11763 bp, 7 predicted proteins | sample 1972571 | NCBI WGS metagenome assembly QWCK01 (sample SAMN09866710, study PRJNA288562) | Human gut metagenome isolate term2_stool, whole genome shotgun sequencing... | isolation source: gut | host: Homo sapiens | place: USA: California
TCTGTCTGTCTGTCTGTCTAAAAATTGTGTACATATTTTTCATTACATGTCAACTCTTTTCATCTGATTATACAAGTGTATTATATCAACTAAATCACTTTATTGCCAGTGCCATATGTCATATTTTTTCAAAAACCTTACACAATTATTTTACACTAACTTCGGAATTGCCTGTGTATGTTTTTTGTGGTTACAGGCGAAGTGACAGTGTGAGTGAAAGTTAGATGTGTATGGAATGGTGATTATGTATGAAATGACATTGCATCTTAGTGATGATTAACTAGTCGTAGCTTTCGTGTACAAAGTATTAACTCACCCTCAACAAATAAATTGCTAAAGGGGTTTTGCTTATGTGCTTCATGTAATATTTTAACTAATATGAAACTGATTGCATCATCATATATATATATAATATGCTTATAAGCTTCGTTTTTTTCTCGCTATGATGTATACCGCACCCAATGCAACGATACCTAGTCCGATGTAACCCATAGCATTCGCTGTGTCGCCAGTTTTAATACCGTTGTTAGGCTTTACAGGTTTATTCTTTACTGAATTGGCACTATCTTTGTTTTTGTCATTCTGCGCTTTATCAGGATTTGTTTCGCTAGGGTTTTTAACATCTGGATTTGGATTCGTTTCAGATGGTTCGTTAACTTTCAAGCCTGCTTTTACGCTCTTTTGGAACTTTTCAATCGCCTTGTCGAGTTTTTCCTTTTGAGCATCAACATCCGTCTGCTTGGCATTTTCATCTTCGTCGACCTTATTTGCTTCGGCAATCGCTTCATCGAGTGCTTTTATTGCCTCAGCTGTAGTCCACTTATCTGTTGCCTCGACATCTTTTCCGTCAGTGCTGGTCTTTATATCTTTCTTAGCATCCTCGGCGGACTTGATTGCTTTTTCAAGCTCGCTTTTGTTTGCCTTAGGTTTTTCTGCATTGTAAATATTATCTCTAAAATCTCGTGTTTCTTTCTTGTAGGCACTATATATGGATTTTTTTAGCTTCTCAACATTTGAGCCGAATGTATAATTTGTAGGATTTTGTCCATTCAAATTCTTGTCTTTTTCGATTGCTTCTTTCATCAATCTCGCTATATCAGATTTTCCATATGTTTTACCACCATATTCAAAGCTGACATCCTTGATATTCTTGAGATTTTCACTCCTTCGATTATACATCTCTTTTTTAAATGCTTTCATCGATGTATATTTACCATTAAATATTTTCGGCAATATATCGCTATCAGTCAAAGCTCCGTCTTTTATATACTTATTAGACATGTAAGGCACGAGCCCGTTTGTATATCCGAATTCTCCTAAGAGTTCAAAAGATAATCTTCTCAGCGAAACATCGCCTACGCTACCGTTCGGATTTTCAGATCCTGCGTAGAAAGATGAAAACAAAGGTATAGTATGATAATCATTGTTTTCTGCATTACTTTGATCTGGCGTCCTCTTTGAATAATCATATCTTTTTACAACCAAATCATTATCGACAAAGTCATTTACGGATTTCAAGTCTAAATTTGATATGCTTGAGAATGTATCAATCGCCTGAGTTTTAGGTCCATTTGCCTGTGTTAGTTTTTTCAGATAATCAGCCTTGTCATCTCTCTTGATAAGCTCATTTGCCTCGATTATTTCAAGCGAGTAAATAAGGTCAAGCTGATTGTGCATATAGTTTTTAATATTATCTTCTATACTTGAGGTTTCCGTGAACTGCTTATAGCTTGAGTTCATCCAATTTCTGTTTTCGTATATTAAATTAAGACCAAATATAGGAGCGTCATTTTCAAAGGATTCGAGAAGCCCCCTAGGGTAAAGCTCCGGTTGTGTATCAAGCCTACGCTCATAGCCCTGAAGGTATTCCTTATTATACAAATGAATGAGCTCATGTGAATACGCAGATAAACCTCTGAAATCCAACGCTCTATTTATGAGCATTCTGATATCGCTTGGATTTTCAGCTACTGCCCCTGCATTGATAAACGGACTGTACATATTAAGAGGAGTAAAGAACTCTCTTAGTCCAATTGTTTCATATTGTCCTGCCCATGTATTTTTTGAAGTGTATCTGCTATCCACTTCATATACCTTTTCGTCTTCGGATTTTTTTGTTCTGAGCGCATCTTTTACAACAGTATTTCTGTTTGGAATTAAGTTGTTAGATAGGCTTTCCCATATTTTAATATGATTTTTCTGAGCTTCGCCGACTTCGTTGAGTTTCTTAACAAGAGCTTCCTCATCTGAAGCGTTATTCTTATATACATAAGTATCGTATAATCCGTATGTTATACTGGCATCATTGACGATAATATATATCGATTCTTTTGGTAGATTCAAAAGTGGCAAGATATGATTCAATGTTCTTGGGTAATCAGCAAATCTGTCAAACAAACCCTTTTTCATATCTTTGTCTATGTATTTTAAAGGTTTGAGATTGTTTTCAAGCCAATCATCTTTATTGCCCTCACCCACAGAATTTATCAAAAAAGTCTTAAAGTCAGAATCTTTTTTGAAATTTACCGAAATAACATTATTATATAAAGTAGAAATCTGCCTGTAATCTAAAGCAGTGCTACTTTGTTTTCCTAAGTTGATTACCGCCTGCAACCTGTCGTGTTCTGTCAAATTATCATATAATTTTTCTTTAAGAGTTTTACCTGTATTATCAACTGGAACATTATATAACTTTTCCAAATACGCAAGTCCCATTACGAAATGATGCTTGTTCTTTCGTACAAAATCCTCTGATTTCGGACTTACATGTAATTCGTCGAGGTATGGTATAACATCATTTTTTATCTCATTAAATTTACTCAGGTAAATATTGTTTTCGATTGTTTCTTTTAAGATAATTGCTTTAGCTTTATTGTAGTAAGCTTCTTTTTCTTCGTTTGTTAAATCTTTCCAAGCCTTTCCATCCGCTTTGGCAAGATTTATAGCTTTTATCACATACTCCGTACCCACTCTAATACCAAGAGTATCCAATAATTCACTATCCGTAAATTCTATTTTTTTAATCTCATCCGGAAGTGGCTCCTTAGCGTCTTTTAATTCGGTCTGATTTTCTGTAGCCGAATCAGGAGCTCTCTTTAAAGCCTTTGCTTCTAAATCATGATTTTTTGTAGCGCCTTCCAAGCCTCCTAAATCAACATCTTTATTTATACTGCTATCGTTTTTAGTATCCTCAGCTGGTGCTGCGTTTTTCAGCTCGGATTCTTCGATTTGCTTCTGAGCTTCATCTGCATTATTTTGTGCATTAAGATCCGTATCTGATGAATCGAATGCATAACTCATGCTCGCCTGACCAAATATCATGCTCACAATCAAGCAAATGGCAAAAATCTTTCTCTTGTTTTCAAATTTTTTAAATAACATCTGCCGTCCTTTCTCTGATAAGTAATTATTTTTCATTTTGTAAATTATCTCCTCTATGTTAAAATCGAATAAAAGTCGGGTATATTAGCGATATACCAAAACAATGGTATACGAAATTGAGTTATTTTAACATATCTGGAATGGAGTGACAAGTATGAAAAGAAAAAAAATTGCAATAAACGGATTCGGTAGAATAGGCAGATTGGCATTTAGAAAAATATTTGAAGAGGGTGAACTTGAAATTGTAGCTATCAACGATTTAACAAATCCGAAAATGTTAGCACATCTCCTGAAATACGATAGTGTTCAGGGAGCCTTCGGCGGTCATAGAATAGAAAATAAAGATTCATCAATTATTGTTGACGGGAATGAAATTCCTGTATACTCAGAGTCAGATGCAAGCAAGCTGCCGTGGGAGAAATTGGAAGTGGATATTGTCCTTGAATGCACAGGCTTTTACACAAGTAAAGCGAAATCGCAGGCACACATTGATGCAGGTGCAAAGAAGGTTCTAATCTCAGCTCCTGCCGGCGACGATTTACCCACGATTGTCTTCAATGTAAACCATAACATGCTTACTTCTGATGATAAAATTGTATCCGCTGCAAGCTGCACGACAAATTGCCTCGCTCCTATGGCAAAGGCACTTAACGAGTACAGAGAGCTTCGCACAGGCTTTATGACGACAATCCACGCATACACCGGAGACCAGATGTTGCTTGACGGACCTCATCGAAAGGGAGATTTGAGGAGAGCACGTGCAGGCGCTATAAATATCGTGCCAACAAGCTCAGGAGCCGCATCAGCCATTGGGCTTGTTATTCCAGAGCTTGACGGTAAACTAATAGGTTCAGCACAACGCGTACCCGTTCCATCAGGCTCGCTGACAATACTTGACGCAACACTAAAGGATGAAACTGATACAGTAAGTGTAGAGGGCATCAACGAAGCAATGAAGTCTGCTGCTAACGAATCTTTCGGATATAATGAGGAAGAAATCGTTTCATCTGACGTTATCGGTATGTCATACGGTTCCTTATTTGATGCAACAGAAACACTTGCTCAAAAATGTGGAACGCATATTTATGAAGTTAGGATTGTTGCTTGGTACGATAATGAAATGAGCTATGTAAGCCAAATGGTGAGAACTCTTAAATATATGGTAGCTCTATAAATATTTTCTTAGCTTCAATGCAACGGGAACAGCAACTGCCAATTTAACTATGTCGCCAGGTAAAGTTAGTAAGAAGCCATTCATTATTAGTGGCCATAACCCTATCGAGTTTGACATAAAAATATTTGCAAGCAAATACCAATAAAATAAGCCACATATATACACGATAGATATGTTCACAATGCCGAACCTAAAAAAATCAACCATCTTCAACGGCATTTTCTTTGAGCAATAGCTGTTGAATAATCCTCCTGCTACATAGTTTGCAACGACAAACCCAATTAGATAGCCAAATCCAGGTGTGAGTACATATCCAAGACCACCACCTGAAGTAAATATCGGAACACCTATAAGACCCAAAATCAGATAAAGCACCGCTGATAGTGAACTGTATTTTGAGGGCAAAAGAAAACATGCAAGCATAGTAAAAAATGTTTGCATGGTGAAAGGCAAAAGTGGCATAGGAACCTTGATGAAAGCCCCTACAGCAATGAGGGCTGTAAACATAGCAGAAATAGTTAGGTAATAAAGATTTGATTTTCTCATAAGAATCTCCTTTTTTTAAATACCTAACTATTATCTTATTATTTTGATTTAATGTCAACCCGTTTATTTATTTTTGTGACGTAAACAATTTAGTTTTCGTGACGTAAATTGTTTAACTTTTATGACATAAACAATCTGGTTTTCGTGAGGTAAATTGTCTAACTTTTATGACCTAAATCATCTAGCTTTGGTACCATAGTCCGAGTCCTCGTCGCGCTCTGTCGCGCCCTATAATAATGCTTTACTTTTCGTCTTCCAAGCTACTCCAGAATTGAACTGTTTTAACAGCTCTACTCCAGCCCCTTAGCAGCCGATTCCTGTGGTCATCTGACATTTTTGGCTCAAAAACCTTGCCTACCTGCCAATTTTTCTTTATATCGTCCTTGTCCCTCCAGTATCCAACCGCAAGCCCGGCAAGATACGCCGCTCCAAGAGATGTAGTTTCAATAACCCTTGGTCTGATAAGCTTCTCATTTAAAATATCCGACTGAAATTGCATCAAAAAGTCATTAGCACAAGCTCCACCGTCAACCTTAAGACCCTTGACATCCTCACAGCATGAGGATGTTTTGTTGGCACTTTCCCTCATCACGCTGTATAGGTCTTTGCACTGGTATGCCATCGATTCAAGCGTAGCCCTGATAATGTGTTCACGGCTTGTGCCCCTTGTGAGCCCAACAATGGTTCCTCGTGCATCTGCATCCCAATATGGCGCCCCCATGCCGACAAAGGCAGGTACAAAATAAACGCCGTCGTTATCAGTAATAGTTTTCGAAGCTAATTCCGTAGATGCAGCATTTTCTACAATCATAAGCTTATCGCGAAGCCACTGCACAGCAGCACCACACACAAACACGGAGCCCTCAATTGCATATTTGAGCTCATCTCCTATTCCCCATGCAATCGTTGTCAATAAACCGTTATCCATAAACACCGGTTTATCCCCCGTGTTCATCAGAAGAAAATTACCAGTTCCATATGTGGACTTGGTTTCTCCTTCCTCAAAGCAGGTTTGTCCAAACAGTGCACACTGTTGATCGCCCGCTGCACCAGCTATTTTAATCGGTCCTCCAAAGAGTGTAGTCATAGTCTCGCCATAGATCTGTGAAGAAGCAACAGGTTCAGGCAACATATTCGACGGAATATCTAAAATTTCAAGAATTTCATCGTCCCATTTCAATTCTTTAATATTGAACATCATAGTCCTTGACGCATTTGAATAATCCGTTACATGCACTTTCCCATTTGTCATCTTCCAGATAAGCCATGTTTCAACAGTTCCGAATAGTAAATTGCCTTTTTCAGCCTCTTCGCGAGCACCTTCTACATTTTCTAAAATCCATCTCAATTTAGTCGCGCTGAAATAGCTGTCAATGATAAGGCCAGTTTTCTCCTTGAATTTTGATTCAAGCCCACCAGCTTTGAGGGTATCGCAATAGTCTGCTGTCCTCCTACATTGCCAAACTATAGCGTTATAAATGGGTTTGCCAGTATTTTTGTTCCATACTATGGTAGTCTCTCTCTGATTTGTAATGCCTATGGCTTCTATATTTTCATAATCTCCGTTTAGCTTGAGTATTGCCTCTTGGGCGACATTCATCTGCGTTGTCCATATTTCCATAGCATCCTGCTCTACCCAACCTGATTTGGGAAAAATTTGTTGAAATTCCTTTTGCGCTGCAATGATAGGCTCCCCTTTTTTATTGTAAATAATTGCTCGACAGCTCGTGGTGCCTTGATCAAGCGCTAATATATATTTTTCCATTTTCTCAATGCCTCCTTGCTATTTTTTTGAAGCTTTTTGATTCTCCCCACAGCTAAAGCATAGGGTTTTACGACGGATTGAATTAAACAGTTATACAAACAAAGACATTATACTGTTTGATATATCTATCCCACTTCTTGTAAGCCTAATGCCGTTTTCGTCGATATTCAAATATCCTAATTCTATATAATCCTCAAGCTCAGATTTTTCACTCTCATAAAATTTCATGAAATCTACTCCAAACTCTGATTTGAATTTATCAAAAGAAATACCATCCACGGTTCTCAGTGCTGTAAACGCAAATTCTCCTGCGGAATCCTTCAAGGTGTTTTGATGCACTTCTGAAAATATATTCGTATAAATCTCATCTGGTCTGTATAAATCTCTATTAATTTTGTGAGCTAACATGAAATCTGTCAAAGATGAAACAACCTCAAACCTAAATCCATTAAGAAAAGAGGCCGCCGACGGACCTATACCCAGATAGTCAATAAACTGCCAGTACTTTAGATTATGCCTGCACTCATATCTGGGCTTTGACCAATTTGATATTTCGTAATGCGCAAATCCGCTATCTTTCAACATATCACATGTTTGGTGGTACATCTGTCTGTCCAGTTCATCGCTCGTTTCGTCAAACTCTCCGTTTTTAAAACGCTCAAAAAATTCAGTACCCTCTTCTAGCTGTAGTCCATATATTGAAAGATGCTCAGGAGAGAGATTTATAGCCGCTTTCAAATTTTTCTCCCATCTTTTTAAAGTCTGATTAGGAAGCGAAAAAATCAAGTCAAAATTTAGATTGTCAAAACCAGCTTTTCTAGAAGCTTCAACTGTTTTTAGCGCAGTATCGACATCGTGAATTCTTCCTATCTGTAGAAGCTCGCTATCGTCAAAGCTTTGGATTCCTATACTTATTCTGTTAATACCTGCCGATTTATATGCCATCAGTTTTTCAAGACTAAGACTTCCTGGATTAGACTCTACTGTAATCTCTGCTTCTTTATCAATACAAAAAACTGAATCAACCGCACCGAGTATCCGCTGCATCGACTCTGAGGATAACAAAGATGGTGTGCCTCCACCTAAGAAAATGCTGTCAACAAAATATCTATTAACGTCAAAATCACCAACTTCTCTTGGAACAAAAGATTGGTTCAATATTTGACTTTCGATTGCTTTTGTATATTCTTCTAAAGCTTCCTCTCTTAATGGAATAGAATAAAACCCACAATACCCACATTTCCTCATGCAAAATGGTACGTGTATATATATTCCTAGGGGTCGTCTACGTAAAGGTGTAGCCTTATCTGTCATTTTTATTTGCCTTCATCGTATTTTAGAACGGCTGTAAAGGCTTCCTGGGGAACCTCTACCTTACCAAATTGCCTCATTCTTTTCTTGCCGGCCTTCTGTTTTTCGAGCAATTTCTTCTTCCTTGATATATCTCCACCATAGCATTTTGCAATTACATCTTTTCTGTATGCTCTTACCGTTGTTCTAGCAATTATTTTCTGACCTATAGCCGCTTGAATAGGAACTTCGAATTGATGCATTGGTATAACTTCCTTGAGTTTTTCGCACACGAACTTGCCCCTAGCATAGGCTCTTGATTCGTGAACAATCATTGAAAACGCATCTACAAGGTTCTTGTTGAGCAAAACATCGAGCTTAACTAACTGACTTTTCTCATATCTGTCAAACTCATAATCAAGAGAACCATATCCTCTTGTTTTGGATTTAAGTGCATCGAAAAAGTCATATATTACTTCATTTAGCGGCATATCATAGTGTAAATCCACCCTGTCACCTGCAATATATTCCATATGGAGCATGGTGCCACGTCTTTCCTGACACATCTCCATTATTGAACCTACATATTCCTTGGGAATAATGATATTAGTCTTAACCATTGGCTCCTCAATGTGGTCTATCTCAGTCAGAGGAGGAAGATTCGTAGGATTTTGAATCATTTCGATACTACCGTCGTTTTTTACAATCTTGTATACAACGCTTGGAGCTGTGGTTATTACCGCAAGGTCAAATTCTCTCTCAAGTCTTTCAACTATAATTTCCATGTGAAGAAGTCCTAGAAATCCACATCTAAATCCGAATCCAAGTGCGGTTGAAGTCTCAGGCTCGAACAAAAAAGCAGCATCATTTACCTGTAGCTTTTCCAGTGCGTCCTTTACTCCCTCATATTTTTCACCTTCTGCAGGGTAAATTCCACAGTAAACCATAGATTGCACTTTCTTATATCCCGGCAATACCGATGTGGTAGGATTGCTCGCAAGTGTAATCGTATCACCTACTCTGGCATCCTTAACCTGCTTAATTGAGGCAACTATATATCCAACATCCCCGGCAGACAACTGTTTTGTAGCATTATGCGATGGTGCCATGACACCTACTTCTGTAACCTCATATTTTTTCTTGCTATTCATAAGAAGAATTTCATCGCCAGGTCTAACCTCACCATCGAATATTCGTGTATAAATAACGACACCTCTATAGTTGTCATAAACCGAATCAAATATCAATGCCTTAAGGGGTGCGTCGGGATCTCCGCTCGGCTGCGGAATGTGAGTCACTACCGCCTCTAATAGTTCTTCAATTCCAATCCCCTCTTTTGCTGAAACAAGGGGTGCATCTTCGGTATCAATGCCTATCATATCCTCGATTTCTTCCTTAACCTCATCAACTCTCGCACTCGCAAGGTCAATTTTGTTAAGACACGGTAAAATCTCAAGGTCTTCATCCAGTGCCAAATAAACATTTGCCATAGTCTGTGCTTCTACTCCCTGTGTCGCATCCACTACAAGAACCGCTCCCTCGCAGGCAGCGAGGCTTCTCGACACTTCGTAGTTGAAGTCAACATGTCCTGGAGTGTCAATCAGGTTAAATATATATTCATTGCCATCCTTTGACTTAAATACGAGCCTACTCGTTTGCAGTTTAATGGTTATTCCACGTTCTCTCTCAATATCCATATTGTCGAGAAATTGCTCCTTCATATCCCTTGTTGCGACCAAGCCAGTATTTTCGATAATTCTATCTGCGAGCGTACTCTTTCCATGGTCAATGTGTGCTATTATGCTAAAGTTCCTTATATATTTCTGGTCCATTAAACAACTCCTCATTTTTGTTTTTACTGCTTTAATAATATCATATCTATTGATACAACACTAGCATTTTAATTGCGATTAGTATAAAATGATAGCCATGAATACAATAGAAAAATCCGTAAATTTAAATATTGACAAGTCTAAGATTCGAAAAGCTTTTGCATTATATGTCAGCCAAAGTATTCTCGCTATGATCGGTTTTTCGGCATACATTCTGGCTGACACATATTTTGTTGCAAATGGCATCGGCACAATGGCTCTTGCAGGGCTCAACATAGCTTTACCAATTTACAGCATCATCCTCGGAATCGGAATGCTAATTTCCGTTGGAGGATCGACGTTTTTTGCTGTTATTAAAGCCAGAGGTGACCATGAGCTTGGCAACAAAATATTTACCTTCGCTGTTTCTATCGCGGCTGTTCTTGGCTTTGTTTTTTTAATTTTAGGACGTATTTTTTCGAAGAATTTGGCCTTTGTTTTCGGTGGTGACGAGGTAACTGTGCCTTATGCTTCTACCTATATACGGGTCGTTTCAACATTTTCTGTGCCTTTTATGCTCAACAATATAATTGTCGCATTCATTAGAAATGACAATGCGCCGAAATTCGCTACAGCATCGCTTCTTGCAAGCAATTTATCAAACTGTATAATGGACTGGATTTTTATTTATCCTTGCAAAATGGGAATGAAAGGTGCGGCTCTAGCGACGGGAATATCCCCTATTATAGGACTTCTCGTACTTTCAATTTATTTCCTAAAACATATGAATTCGTTTGTTTTACTTAATCCTTTTAAATTTATTCACGTTAATGGTAATAATCATCGCGATTACAGGCATCGTAATAATAGGATTTTCTGGGTATTTAAAAATATTGTTGTACTGGGACTTTCAAGCTTTATCATTGAAATGTCGTCAGGACTTTCAATAGTTTCATTCAACATTGCCTCTTGGTCAATCGCAGGTAATCTCGGTGTTTCTGCATATTCAATAGTTGCTAATATAGCATTTGTAGTAAATGCGCTCTTTAATGGAATAGGTCAAGGTATGCAGCCACTCATAAGCAAGTACCATGGTAGAGGCGATAATCATTCCAAGACGCAGGTCATCCGCCTTGGTATTATAACAGCCTTTTCTATGGCTATTGTTTTGTATATTATACTATATATCTTTGCGACACCGTTTTCGGATATATTCAACAAAACAAGTGACCCCGAGCTGAATGCCATGGGTGCTTTGGGGATAAGATGCTATTTCGTCGGTTATTTCTTTGCGGGTCTTAACATAGTAATCGCCGCGTCCATGAACGCCCAAGAAGCTGCAATTAAGTCGCTTTTGATTACCGTGAGCCGTGGACTTCTCTTGCTGGTACCTGCAATCGCAATTTTAGCTCAGCTTGGAAATATCGTCTATCTATGGTTTGCACTACCTGTTTCAGAGTTTATCACTCTGACCTTTGTGAGCATCGTGTTTTTTCGCTCTAAGGGAAAAAGTCGGACATTATAGCTTGAATTGTAATGACCTATGTTGCATTTATTTGAAAATATTGCGACATACCCAGAGTGCTTTTGTCACATATGTTTGTCAATACTTGAGGGCAGAAGCAGGAAAAAAGATGTTAGTGTCAAATAATTGTGGAGTTTTTGAAAAAAAGATAAAACCGTTGCAATCTCTGTTCTTTTGTTATATAATGGCAAGTGCGAATTTAAGCAAATTGTTAAATTTAAGAAAAGTGGGGTGAAAATTAATGGCAAATATTAAATCCGCAAAGAAAAGA
>QWCK01005338.1_pt1 | contig 11762 bp, 8 predicted proteins | sample 1972571 | NCBI WGS metagenome assembly QWCK01 (sample SAMN09866710, study PRJNA288562) | Human gut metagenome isolate term2_stool, whole genome shotgun sequencing... | isolation source: gut | host: Homo sapiens | place: USA: California
TCAACGAGAATCTGCCCCTGGTCTACGGTCTCACCGGCTGCGAGATCAACATCCGCGACGTGGACATGGTGGTGGAGGGCGAGAATCCCCCCGTGGCCCAGCTGGGCGGCGGCGGCGAGCCCACCGACGTGGACCGTGCCGTGGCCAACCTGGTGGTGCCTGAGATCCCCAACGGTGCCTGTCTGCAGCTGGGCATCGGCGGCATGCCCAACACCATCGGCTCTATGATCGCCCAGTCCGACCTGAAGGACCTGTCTGTCCACACCGAGATGTATGTGGATGGCTTTGTGGACATGGCCATGGCCGGCAAGATCACCGGCAAGCACAAGAACCTGGACAAGGGCCGCCAGGTGTTCGCCTTTGCCGCCGGCACCCAGAAGCTGTATGACTACATGGACCGCAACCCCGACGTGATGGGCGCTCCTGTGGACTACACCAACGATGTCCACGTCATCAGCCTGATCGACAACTTCATCTCCATCAACAACGCCATCGACATGGACCTGTTCGGTCAGGTAAACGCCGAGTCCGCCGGCATCAAGCACATCTCCGGCACTGGCGGTCAGCTGGACTTTGCCATGGGCGCCTATCAGTCCAAGGGCGGCAAGAGCTTTATCTGCATGTCCTCCACCGTCACCGGCAAGGACGGCACCGTGAAGAGTCGTATCGTCCCCACCCTGACCCCCGGCTCCATCGCCACCGACCCCCGGACCTGCGTCCACTATATCGTCACCGAGTATGGCATGATCAACCTGAAGGGCCTGTCCACCTGGGAGCGGGCCGAGGCCATCATCTCCATCGCCCACCCCGATTTCCGGGAGCAGCTTATCGCCGATGCCGAGAAGATGCACATCTGGCGCAAGAGCAACAAGAAATAAATTTAAGCGCAAAAAAATCCTGTGTCCGGCCGGACACAGGATTTTTTTCTGTTTTTGTTCGAGACTCAGCACATCTTCGCGCCGGCGGGGATCTTGTCGTCCAGCATGAGCAGGTTCAGCCGCTCCTCCCCCCGCTCGGTGTGAACGGCGGAGATCAGCATGCCGCAGGACTCCAGTCCCATCATCTTCCGGGGGGGCAGGTTGACAATGGCCATCAGGGTCTTGCCGATGAGCTCCTCGGGCTTGTAGAACTGGGCGATGCCGGACAAAATCTGCCGGTCGGTGCCGGTGCCGTCGTCCAGGGTGAAGCGCAGCAGCTTGTTGGACTTCTTCACCGCCTGGCAGTCCTTCACCTTCACGGCCCGGAAATCGGACTTGCAGAAGGTGTCGAAGTCCACCTTCTCCTCCAGCTGGGGCTCCAGCTCCAGGGGGGGCAGGGCGGCCTTGCGGGCGGCGGCCTCCAGCTCCTCCAGCTCGGCCAGGGCCTTCTCGGCATCCACACGGGGGAACAGGTTCTCGCCCTTGGTGACGGTGGCGGTCTGGGACAGGCTGCCCCAGGCGGCGGCGCTCTCCCAGGTCTGGGCGGCGGGCTCCGCGCCGATCTGGGTGAAGAGCTTGGCCATGCTGTCTGGCATGAAGGGGGTCAGCAGGATGCCGCAGATGCGGGTGGTCTCCAGCAGGTTATACATCACATGGGCCAGCCGAGCGCCGTTCTGCTCCATGTCCTTGGCCAGGGCCCAGGGCATGGTCTCGTCGATATATTTGTTGGCCCGGGCAATGACCTTGAACACCTCGTCCAGGGCCTTGTGGGGGGCATAGGCCTCCATGTGGCCCTCGTACACGCCCCGCAGGGCGCAGGCCATGGAGATCAGCTCCGTGTCAAAGCGCTCGGGGGCATCCCAGCTCTTGCACCCGGCCGGCAGCTGGCCGCCGAAGTATTTGCCCACCATGGCGGTGGTGCGGCTGAGCAGGTTGCCCAGGTCGTTGGCCAGGTCGGTGTTGATGGTCTGGATCAGCAGCTCGTTGGAGAAGTTGCCGTCGGAGCCGAAGGGGAAGGTGCGCAGCAGGAAGAAGCGCAGGGCATCCACGCCGAACTTCTCCGCCAGCAGATAGGGGTCCACCACGTTGCCCTTGGACTTGGACATCTTGCCGCCGTCCAGCAGCAGCCAGCCGTGGCCGAAGACCTTCTTGGGCAGGGGGATGTCCAGGCTCATGCAGAAGGCGGGCCAGATGATGGAGTGGAAGCGGACGATCTCCTTGCCCACGATGTTCACGCCGGGCCAATAGGTCTGGTAATCGTGATAGCGGTCGTTCTCATAGCCCAGGGCGGTGATATAGTTGAACAGGGCGTCCAGCCACACATAGACCACATGCTTGGGGTCAAAGTCCACGGGGATGCCCCAGGTAAAGCTGGTGCGGGAGACGCACAGGTCCTCCAGTCCAGGCTTGATGAAGTTATTCACCATCTCGTTCACCCGGCTGCGGGGCTCCAGAAAGTCGGTGTTCTCCAGCAGGTCCTGGACCTTGTCGGCATACTTGGACAGGCGGAAGAAATAGGCCTCCTCCTCCGCGTCGGTGACGGGGCGGCCGCAGTCGGGACAGCAGCCGTCCTTCAGCTGGCTCTCCGTCCAGAAGGACTCGCAGGGGGTGCAGTATTTGCCTTTATAGGTCCCCTTATAGATGTCCCCCTTGTCGTACATCTTTTTGAAGATACGCTGGATGGACTGGACATGATAGTCGTCGGTGGTGCGGATGAACCGGTCATTGCTGATGTTCATCAGCTTCCACAGGTCCTTCACCCCCCGGGGACCCTCCACGATGCGGTCCACAAACTCCTTGGGGGTAACGCCAGCCTCGGCGGCCTTGTTCTCGATCTTCTGGCCGTGCTCGTCGGTGCCGGTGAGGAACATCACGTCGTAACCGGCCAGGCGCTTATACCGGGCCAGGGCATCGGTGGCCACGGTACAGTAGGTGTGGCCGATGTGCAGCTTGTCGCTGGGGTAATAGATGGGGGTGGTGATATAAAATCGCTTCTTATTCTCCATTGTTGTGATCTCCCTCGTTGTTAATTTCCTTTTTGGGGGCCAGCCGCGCTCCGCCGGAGCGCACCGGACCCATATGGCTCAGCAGGGCCATGGCCCCGGCCAGATTGCTGAGGAGAAAGGCCGCCGCCAGGGCCAGCCGGAAGGGCTCCAGACTGTCCCCCAGACTGAGCAGCCCCAGATAGACGCTCATCAGGCAGCAGAACAGCCCCCGGCGGGGGTGGGGGTGGGCATAGCGCAGGGCGGCCAGCTCATAGCTGCCCAGCATCAGAAAGGCCACCGCCGCCAAGGCGGGCCCGTAGTCCATGAGCACCGGGTCGGTGCCGTGGTGCAGGTGTGTGGCAAACAGCCAGGCCAGACCCGCCGCCGGCTGGGCCAGGGACCAGGGACCCGCTTTTTGGGTGATGGGGCCCCGATAGCTCTCCCGTCCCAGCATGAGCAGGGCCGGGCCGGACAGAAAGCTGAACAGGGCGCACAGCAGCAGGGCGATGGGATAGGTGACGGGCTCTGCTGCGGGATCGACCCGCCAGACCGTCAGCTGGTAAAGGCCCTCCTGCACGCTGAGGGCTCCTCCCACCAGCATCAGCAGGGCCCCTGCGGCCATCAGGGTCATATACAGGGTGGAGGGGCAGGCCAGGACCTCCGCCGCCGTTTTCGGCGGGCTCTCCCGGCGCAGGGACACCAGCAGCACCGCCGCCACCACCGCCGTCAGGGCCAGCAGCAGGGCGGGGGCGGGGCAGCCGGAGAGGAACAGCAGGGTCTCCGGGTCAAAGCTGACCCGACGCTGCCACAGGCGCAGTCCCAGCCCCAGAACGCCTCCCGCCAGGGCCAGCCCGGGCAGATATACTTTCTTTCCCATAAAAGGCGCAAGCTCCTTTTTGATTTCCTACAGATTTTTAGACGCTGTTTTTATGATATACCCGCTGGGGCAAAAAATCAAGGCGGCAGACCGGCTCTCCCTTTTACCTTTTGTGTTGATGGTAAAAACTCCGTCGATTTCACCAAAGGCTGATGGAAAGCTCACTAATGATACCGACATTTCCAGATGAACAGAAACTGGGCACCGAAAAGAGCCAAAGGCAACTTCTGCATCTTTTCATACCTTGAAAGTAGCAGAAAAATATTATATGATATAAGAAAGTTGGAACAATTTGCTGCTTTTTGCGTCTATATAGATAAGGAACAGTTAGACAAATTGAAATTTACAGCTTTCTTATTTGATGTCTAATGACTGTTTTCCATTTTTCGGGAGCAACCTTTCTTGCGTCAGACAAATAGATTTCGTGATGCAATCTTTCATTGTTTATATCATTAACATATCCGTTTTGCTCCAAATAAGCATCCATGAGTGCAACGGTTGCAGGCTCATCATCAAAAGAACCCAAGTGCATAATCTGAACACACAGTCCTTCATCAATCGTAAGATATTCTGCTGATGAACAGTCAAGTTTCTTCTTTTTAGTTGCTGTTTCTACCGCCCAATCAAAATTCTCTTTAGAAACAAAGGCTGGCAAGCGAATGACGGAAATCCAATTGAAAGTAGATTTATCTGAATAATCCACGCCATCAACATTATCTTGCCACCAAAATCCTTCAAGTGGTGGGACAACATATTCAAAAAAGCCTTCTATTTTATAATCGGTCTTGTAACTCATTTTTAATGTGTACGCAACAGCATACAATACACCAATCGCTTGCTGATATGCTCCACCTTCTTCATTGGGATTACCCTTACCTCTTACAGCAATATAATTAGCTTTCGGGATATTTACAATATTAGGCTTGTTCTTAGGCATATAAAACTCTTTGTACTCTTTCTTGAAATCAAAAGCCATAATTACCTCCATAAATTCTAATTTGTTGAACTGAATAGCATATTCTGACCGATAGGAGCAAGGTTGAAACCCACCTTGCTCCTTTTCCTATGCTTGGAGTTCCGTCAAATCGACGGAGGGATTGGCGGATAGGCTTATATCAACACAAAAGGTAAAAGGGATGACCGGCTTCCGGTCCCTCTGCCGGATGATTTTCCGGTTTTTCACAGGCTTTTACTTGTGCCGCAGCTTGTCGTCCCGCTTCTTGCCGCCGAACTGGCGGGCCAGGGCGGCGATGAGCAGAATGATGCCCAGGATGTTGACCACGCCGGAGGCCCAGTCGGGCAGCATTCCGTGGGTGTACAGCATCTGTCCCGCGGCCAGGAAGATCAGGTTGATGAACAGCAGGTTCCGGGCCACCGGGTCCATGCGGGCGCGGTCCCGCACCTGCTTATCTGCCAAGGCGCTGTCCCGTGCTTTGGCACGAACCACGGCGCTGGAGTTGCTGTGTCGTTTTTTCGATTTGCTCATAGGTCATGCTCCTTCTCGTTCAATGACACCGCCGCCCACCACCAGGTCCCCATCGTAAAAGACCACAGCCTGGCCGGGGGTGACGGCCCGTTGGGGCCGGTCAAAGACCACCCGCACCCGGTCCTGGGCGGTCTGCTCCACGGTGCAGGGCTGTTCGGCCATGCGGTAGCGTATTTTGGCCTTCAGGCGCAGGGGGGCGTTCAACTGGTCAAAGGGGAGCCAGTTTATATCACAGGCGGTGAGGGCAGTGGAAAACAGGGCCGCGTTGTCCGACAGAACCACGGCGTTGTCCTCGGGCCGGACCTGCTTGACATACAGCCGTCCCCGGTTGGAGGATACCCCCAGTCCCCGGCGCTGGCCCACGGTATAGCCCACAATCCCCGTGTGCTCCCCCAACACACGGCCCTCCTGGTCCAAAAACGGACCATGGGGATAGGTCTTTCCCGTGTGGCGGCGGATAAAGGCGGCATAGTCCCCGTCGGGCACAAAGCAGATGTCCTGGCTCTCGTGCTTCTTGGCATTGATAAGACCCTGCTGGGCGGCCATGGCCCGGATCTCGTCCTTGGACAGCCCGCCCAGGGGGAACAGGCTGTGGCTGAGCTGGTCCTGGGTCAGGTTATACAGCACATAGCTCTGGTCCTTCTCCGGGTGGAGGGCCTTGTGCAGCAGCCACCGGCCGCTGCCTCGGTCATAGCTTAGGCGGACATAGTGCCCCGTGGCCACATAGTCCCGGTCCAGCTCCTTCGCCCGCTGGAGCAGGGCCCCGAACTTTAAATAACGGTTGCAGTCGATGCAGGGGTTGGGAGTCTCTCCCCGCTCATAGGCGCAGGCGAAGCGGTCCATCACCTGGTGATGGAACTGGCGGGAGAAGTTGAACACATAAAAAGGAAAGCCCAGCTGCCGGGCCACCGCCCGGGCATCCTCCACATCGTCCAGGGAACAGCAGCTGCTCTCCCCCTCCACGCCCACATCTCCGTTGTCAAACAGCTTCATGGTCACGCCGATGAGGTCGTGGCCCGCCTGTTTCAAAATCCAGGCCGCCGTGGAGCTGTCCACGCCGCCGCTCATGGCAACGGCCACCTTTGCGCACATGCTGCGTCCCCCTCTCTGGAGCACTGGGTTACATAACGCCCAGTATCAGGAAAATCAAAATGGATAACGGTCATTTTGCCCAACCGCTTGAGAATACTTTTTGCAGTATATCACACTTTTTTTCCGTCGGCAACCACCGGGAAAATCACGCCAAACCCCACAGGCCCAACCGTTTGCAGGAAAACGGCCTTTCCGAATACATATTGTATTGCTTGGTTTTTATACAGCGAACAGGCACAATATCTTGTAGACCCGCACAATTTACAAACGAGACAAAGCGTGATATACTTCATTCCCGGTGATCAGAGAGATCAAATAACTTTCCGGCGGCAGCCCTGCCGCCGTTTTCCATCTGTTTGTTCATACCAAACAGAAAACTTGAGAGGAGTGCGCACCGTGAAAGTAATCAAGCGAGACGGAAACATCGTCGATTACGACCGGAGTAAGATCGTCCGTGCCATAGAGAAGGCCAATGCAGAGGTAGCCCCCGATGAGCGGCTGTCCAAGGACCGCATCGACGCGGTGATCGACCGCATTGAGGCCCTCAAACGCCCCCGGATGCTGGTGGAGGATATCCAGGACCTGGTGGAGCAGGGGCTGGTGGAGGAGAACAAATTCCACCTGGCCAAAACCTATATCATCTACCGCTATAACCGGGCCCTGGTGCGCAAGGCCAACACCACCGACGAGTCCATCCTGTCCCTGCTGCGCAACGAAAACCAGGAACTGGCCGAGGAGAACTCCAACAAAAACACCATGATCGCCGCCACCCAGCGGGACTACATCGCCGGCGAGGTGAGCCGGGACCTGACCCGCCGTCTGCTGCTGCCCGATGTCATCTCCAAGGCCCACGACGAGGGAGCCATCCACTTCCACGACGCGGACTATTTCGTCCAGCCTATCTTCAACTGCTGTCTCATCAACATCGGGGACATGCTGGACAACGGTACCGTGATGAATGGCAAGCTGATCGAGTCCCCCAAGAGCTTTCAGGTGGCCTGCACCGTGATGACCCAGATCATCGCCTGCGTGGCCTCCAACCAGTACGGCGGCCAGTCGGTGGACCTGCGCCACCTGGGCAAATACCTCCGCCGCAGCCGGGAGAAGTTCCGCCGCCACATCGAGGCCGACTGTGCCGGTCATGCCGACGCGGAGACGCTGGAGCGGCTGGTTGAGGACCGGGTGCGGGACGAGCTGAAGTCCGGCGTACAGACCATTCAGTATCAGATCAACACCCTGATGACCACCAACGGCCAGTCCCCCTTCGTCACCCTGTTTTTGAACCTGCAGGAGGACGACCCCTATCTGGAAGAGAACGCCATGATCGTGGAGGAGGTGCTGCGCCAGCGCCTGGAGGGCATCAAGAACGAGGCCGGGGCCTATATCACCCCCGCCTTCCCCAAGCTGGTGTATGTACTGGACGAGCACAACTGCCTGAAGGGCGGCAAGTACGACTACATCACCGAGCTTGCCGTGAAGTGTTCGGCCAAGCGGATGTACCCCGACTATATCTCCGCCAAAAAGATGCGGGAAAACTATGCCGGCAACGTGTTCTCCCCCATGGGCTGCCGCTCCTTCCTGGCCCCCTGGAAGGACGAGAACGGCAACTACAAGTTCGAGGGCCGCTTTAACCAGGGCGTGGTCTCTTTGAACCTGCCCCAGATCGGCATTCTGGCCCGGGGAGACATGGACAAGTTCTGGTCCCTGCTGGAGGAGCGGCTGGACCTGTGCTACCAGGCCCTGATGTGCCGCCACAACGCCCTGAAAAAAGTGCGCTCCGACTCCTCCCCCATCCACTGGCAGTACGGCGCCATTGCCCGTCTGCCCAAGGGCGCGCCCATCAAACCCCTGCTCTACGGCGGCTACTCCTCCATCTCCCTGGGCTATATCGGCCTGTACGAGGTGACCAAGCTGATGACCGGCGTGAGCCACACCCAGCCCGGCGGCACGGAGTTTGCCCTGAAGGTGATGAACCGCCTGCGCAAGGCCTGTGACGACTGGAAGGCCCAGACCAACATCGGCTTCGCCCTGTACGGCACCCCGGCGGAGAGTCTGTGCTACCGCTTTGCCCGCATCGACAAGGAGCGCTTCGGCACGATACCCGACGTAACCGACAAGGGTTATTATACCAACAGCTATCACGTGGACGTGCGGGAACACATCGATGCCTTCCACAAGTTCACCTTCGAGTCCCAGTTCCAGAAGATCTCCACCGGCGGGTGCATCTCCTATGTAGAGATCCCCAACATGCGCCACAATCTGGAGGCGCTGAAAGAGGTGGTCCGCTTCATCTATGACAACATCCAGTATGCCGAGTTCAACACCAAGAGCGACTACTGTCAGGTGTGCGGCTACGACGGGGAGATCATCATCAACGATGACAACCAGTGGGAGTGCCCCGTCTGCCACAACAAGGACCGGGCCAAGATGAACGTCACCCGCCGCACCTGCGGCTACCTGGGCGAAAACTATTGGAACGTGGGCAAGACCAAGGAGATCAAAGCGCGGGTGCTGCATCTGTAAGTTAAATAATAACCGAAAATAACCGAATAACCGAAAAAATATTCGGTGCAAAAATCGAACAAAAAACAGACGTAAAAACCGCTGCAATGCTTGTAACTACAAGGATTGCAGCGGTTTTATTCTTCTTAAATTGTAAAAAATAGGATTATACTATCGAGATTTATGAATCGCAAGCAAATTGCGTTACTGCGAACAGTAACTATTATCCGTTACCACACTACCTCATGGGCCAGCCAACGGCGGCTCTTAAACCGTATCGTAAATACAATTCCACGAACGGTCCAATCTGTAAACATACCGATCCACACGGCAATCGGGCCAAATCCATGGACGCGGCAAAGGTAAATACAGAGTGTTACCCGGAACAGCCACATGCTGATGCAGGAGAGGATCATGGAAAAGCGCACATCTCCTGCTGCCCGCATGCCGTAGGCCGGAACAAAAGCAAGTGTCCATACAATGGGTTTTACGACTGTGATCCATCCTATCATGTAAAAGCACATCTTTGCACTCTCCGGTTCCATGCCGCCTAACATCGTAACCGGTCTTGTCAGAATGTACACCAGGGCACAGCAGCCGATAATCACAACCTCCGCTATTACCGATAACTTTTTGATATAATAGATGGCCTCATCCTGGCGTCCGGCGCCCAGGCACTGGCCCACCACCGTCATCATGCCGATTCCGATGCCGATGGCCGCAATACCGTTTAAATTCTCCAGAATGTTGGTCATGGCCTGAGCCGCAATGGCGATGGTTCCAAGGGTCGATACCGTTGACTGAATGGCCAATTTTCCAAACTGGAACATCGCATTTTCGATTCCATTTGGAATTCCAAGAGACAGAATTCTTCTGATCCGCTGTCCATCTGGACGGATTCTCCCATATCCATAGACAGCGATCTCCTGCTTTGGATTCCTTAAAAAAGCCAGGACAACCACCGCTGAGATCACCCTGGAACCGAGCGTGGCAATAGCCGCTCCAGCCACTCCCAGATGAAATCCCCAGATCAACACCGCATTTCCGGCAATATTAAGTCCGTTAGAGACAACCGCGATGGTCATCGGAAGACGTGTATTCCCCTGCGCCCGATAGATCGATGATCCGGCATCATAAAGAGCTATAAAAGGAAATGAAAGCGCCGTGTAAAAGAAATAAATCCGTGCCGCCTCCATAACATCCGCTTCCACGCTGCCGAAAATCAACCGGAGCAACGGTCCCCTCGTCAGCAGGCATACCGCCATCACCGCCGTCGAGATACTTGCTACTACGAATACCAGCTGCCTGGCCGATTCTTCTGCATTTTTCTTATCCCTCTGCCCGATATACTGGGAACAGACGATGGTGCCGCCTGCTGCCAACGCATAAAATGCCTGTATCACCAAGATGTTGATGGAGTCCACCAGCGATACAGCCGAGATTGCTGCCGATCCCACATTGCTGACCATAATGCTATCCGCTGTTCCCATCAGCGAATTCAAGAGTTGTTCCACTACAAGAGGAACCAGAAGCATCCATAAATCATGGTTGCTGAAGAGATGTTTTTCCGAATTATTTTTTTCCATACGCCGTCCTGTGTCTTTCTGTGATGCCAGATCAACTTTCTGATACCGTCACGGTTCATGTATACATGCCCAACAAGATGATTTTTCCGGTGCTTCGCAAACAGTCACCTGGTATCACAGTTTGGCTATTGTTTTATCCCGATATGGTCATACTGTCAATATAGAGCCATCCTTTATTTCTCTTCATTCGCCAACGATAGTATCCGGGCGTTTGACCATTGAATCATAGAAACGCGCCCCGCAGGCTGGCAGACGACCATTTTTTGATTATTTCCGCTGTTCCAGCGCTTCGATCTCCTCTTCGATCTCCTCCACGTCCTCTTTCAGGAACATGAGCAGGAAGCCAACGACCAGCAGGGCGCAGGAGAGCCAGATAGTGCCCATACCGAACTGGGTGATGCCCCAGCCGCCCAGGCCAGCGCCCAGGGCGAAAAACAGGATGATGGCGAAATAGTGTCCTGCCTTGCGCAGGGGCTCGCGGTTTCGGGTGCGGAAAAAGGCGCACAGGGAGTCCATACCGCTGCGCAGGTTGCCGATGCACATGGTACTGGCGAAGGCATAGCCGTTCACCTTGCGGAAGGCCTGCACCTGCATAGCGCAGGAGAAGGAGACGGTGGCATTGGCCAGCATATTCAGGGACGCGGGCATCAGGCCCACGGCGAACAGGGTCACGATCTCCTCCAGCAGGATAAGCTGTCGCCAGTGGATGCGCGTCCCCTGCTGAAAGCGGTAGCGCATACCCTCGGCGGCAGCGATACCCAGGGCGAAGAATACCAGCGGCACCAGATAATGGGGCACTTTGGCCCAGTTCCCGGTGAACAAATTCTGGCTGAGCAGGACGATGTTGCCCGTCTGGGCGTTGGCGAACACCTCGCCCCTGGCAATGTAGGTATAGGCATCCTGCAGCCCGCCGGACATGGACAAAAACGCCGCCGTCAGCAGGGCCTCAGACATCTGCCCCCGGCGTTTGCGATGACTCATAAAAAGACCTCCCGGATTTTTCTCGCTATACCATAACACAAAACGCCCCCCGGCGCAAGCCGGAGGACGTAAATTAGAACATATCGAAGTTGTGATTGCCAAATTCTACAAAACGTGCTATAATGTCTCCGGTGCATGGATATGCGCTGGCGCTGTCAGTATTCGGTAGGCGGGAGGCCCCTCATTCGCATTGCCCTTGAGGAGGCCACACTTCTTTTATAAAGCCTCCTCTTTCTCGGGGGGAGGTGGTACATATGGTGACTCATTCGGAACTGATCCTGATCGGTCAGCTCATCGTGAGCGTTCTGACTCTGTTCGTCCATATTTACAACAATA
>QWCK01007022.1_pt1 | contig 11756 bp, 12 predicted proteins | sample 1972571 | NCBI WGS metagenome assembly QWCK01 (sample SAMN09866710, study PRJNA288562) | Human gut metagenome isolate term2_stool, whole genome shotgun sequencing... | isolation source: gut | host: Homo sapiens | place: USA: California
TGAAAATCAGACACTTAGCCAAATTTATTTAGTTATGTTTTGTTAATCAACTCGCTCATTTTCAAACAATTATGTGATTATTAACAGAGTATTGTTATACAAGAAAATTATTTTAAGCGTTTCTCTTAGTAAATCCTTTTGACCTTGCATAGAGAAATCAAGTTGGTCTATTTTGTTATGTTCTATGTGATAGGAGGACATTCTTTCATCCAAGACAGCAAGTAAAGGTCTAAGAACTGCATAAAAAATATCATCTTTTGTTTTAAAATAATTATATATATTGCCTAAGACAACTCCTGATTTTGCAGAAATTGTTCGCATCGACGTTTTTCTAAAGCCATTATTAATAAATTCTCTTCGGGCAGCTATGACAATTCTACTTCGTATATCTTCTTTTAATATTTTCATTGCTATTTTATTAACGGACGTTATTTGATTTTGTTCGTTAAAAAAAACGTACCGTCTTTGTTAGACAGTACGCTCCTTTTATAATTGCCTTTATGCGGCAGTGTGATATTTTTATCATTAATTCGATTTTGGATGCAAAGGTATAGGAATAATCCTATACATGCAATACCTATTAATAGGTATTTTAAAATCGAATTATGATACTAAACTCAAATGGGCTTAAAATAATAATTCTCTTCCAGCATCTTCTCCAAGTCCGACACCTTATAGAGTATCTTCCCCGCGAACTGCGTGTAGGGAATAATCTTCCTGTCCCGATAGTCCTGCAAGGTACGGGGACTGATATACAGCCGCTCGCATACTTCCTTATCCGTCAGGAAATGCTCACCCCCGAAGAGCGGCTTGTGCGTCTGTTCCACTTCCTTTATTAGTCAGTTTACACTACTAATTGCGTAGAGCACCATCTGCATGTAGTCAGCCTACATGTTCAAATCTCTTACCTGTTCCATAGTCTTCGTGTTTATTTATTGATTTTAGTTTTTACCGTTTTAGATTTCTTGTTTTTGGGTCGGAGCAATAGTTCCACGTCCTCACGCTTGTAATATCACTTGTTTTTTCGCAAGAGGTCACGATATGCGGGTTTGGGCGGAAGTTCATTTACCTGGGCGTTTCCCGGTTGGGGCTTATTCTCTGAATGATCCTCTGTAGTACGCTTCCATTGCTTACAAGTATGGATGCTGTGTCCGTCATTCCGCTGACAATTTTATACTTGCAATCCGTTATCCTCACCTGCGCCGCGAACACGCTGCCCGTTGCCGTTTGCCGGGGTGTGTGCGATGTGGCGGTTATTTCACCTTTGGCGGCCCCGTATGTTTCTGCATCATAACCCTCAACCTCGATGCTCGCTGTCATTCCTCTTGCTATCGCATTCACGTATTTATAGGGAACGTCTATTGTGCCTTGATGGGCATTTGTCATCTGCACCTTTGCACTGATGGTTTCGGGATAAGGGATAAAGTATGCGCCAGCCAGCAGTCCGTCCATATTCAGATAACGCCAGGAAAGGGAAAGGTTGAACTTAACCCAGTTAATGTACTTGGCCCGGCTGCGGTTGAAATTCGTTCTGTAGGTCTGCTCGCAATGGGTACCGTAACGCTCCATCTGAGTGAAATTTTCTTTCTTTGTATCGCCATGTACAATAAGAGTATTTCCAAGAGTAGATTATCGAAAGTTTTTGAATATTCCATTCTAAAAAATTTGCACATCATCGCAAGGCATGCGACTCCGCACTCCATCGCATCATGCTGCTTAATAAAAGGGAAACTACTCATTACATTCTTTCTTTTTCTTCTTCATTAGAGTGTATTTTGCCATGCAGGCTTGCACGTTTTGATCCGGCTGAGAAACTAAATGTTGCACTGACGAAGAACTTTCGAGAAATGAAATGAAAGTCTGTATGGTGCTCAAACTCACCGTTCTTGAATATTTGTTGATTCTTTCCTCTGCTATTTAGCAAGTCTTTTACGCCAAAATTGATATTCAGTTTGTCTTTCAAACAACTATAATCCCCCTCTATATCTACTCCAAAGTAATCAGATTTCTGAATAAGATAAAGTTGTTTATAATGCCTGATATAGCGTAAATTAGTCATTGCTGTAAGTTTATTTGACAACCTGAAACGATTAAAACTTGATATGACAAGTCCAAGGTCATTAACACGCTTGGCACTGTTTCGATAGAAATTCCCACTTATCTCAACATTACTTCTGTTATTCCATATACCACACTTGAAAGGGATTTCCATGTACAAAGCAAATTTTTTAAAATTGCCATCATTCCTTAATGTGTAGCGTGTTTGTTGTTCGTCAATCTGCTCGTATACCTCATTGATTTTTTTATCAATAAAAAGTGCAGATAACGAGAAAACATATCTTGACTTAAAAACGAATTGTAATGCTGCATTGTACAGCAATTCACCTTTCAGATTAGGATTACCTTCCTTATAGGAAGTTTCGGACAGATGAAAAACAAATGGATTAACCATTTGATACGACGGACGGTTTATCGATTGCGTATAACTAAGTGACAGGGAATTTCCTTGCCCCATGTCTTTTCTCACAAAGAAAGACGGAAAGAATTTGTTGTCTCTCTTGCTGTTATGTAATTGATTCTTAACAATTTGTTGAGTATTACATTCTGTATATTCGTCACGTAGTCCCACTTGAAAGTCCCAAGGTCGTGCGTAGTACCTATACATTCCATATATCGCATATCGTCGTTCATCATAACTGAAATCATCTCGTTCATCAGCATCTTCCGACAATGTGCCTCCTAAAGTTGTATTTCCGAGATATAGTTTGTTGTCATAATCAATGCCAGCATTGACATACTTTGCCCCAAGCGTAAACTGATGGCGGCTGAAGATCTTTGTAAAATCTACTTGAACACTATATATGTTTATGCGTTCGAATGAGGGCTGCGATTTAGTTATGATACTATCCCCACCTATACCTTTGGTGTATTTATTCTCATACTCGTATAAATCCATATAATAAAGGCTTTTATCCGTACTTTCCGATATACTGTTGACTGTTATATTTCGTCCATAGTCGCTTTCTGACATCTTACTTAGACTTTTCGACTGCCCTAACGCCATATTAGCATAAAGAGCAATGTTTCCCCACGAATAGGTTAACCCTGCAAATTCCGAAAAAAGATTCTTTCTTTTCTGTTCGTATTCACTGCCTACATAGCCTGCCAGCCCGTACTCATGTTTCTTCTGACGGTTGATAACAAGAACACCCGTTCCTCCTTCCGCATCATACTCGGCTGTTGCCTGAGGCAGCAACTCCAAATTCTTTATATCATTACCGCGCAGGGAAGATAAATATCTTTTAAGCTGTGTCCCACTTAACCTTACCAATTTCCCATTTTCATATATTCTGATACCATTGCCCATAATGGTAATACCACCATCTCCATCATAATTTACACCGGGGATTAAATTTAAAATATTCGAAAGAGAGCGTGACTTCAACAATTTACTATGTTCTACACTAACTATCATCCTGTCAGCCTTACGTTGTACGAATGGCCTTTCTGCTATTACAATTACTTCGGAAAGCCCTATTGAGTCTGATGTTGATATGTGCTTGTTCTGTGCAAAACTCGGTATTGCAGATTGCAAAAAGCAAAACGAAAGCATGCATAAATACTTTTTCATAGGCACTTTGGACAATTTACGTCTGGATAGTCCCAATGTTCTGTACCATATTTTCTTATAATATCTCTATAACATACTTGTTTAGGAATTCTACAGGTTTCATAGTCTTTGCATGTCTTACATGGGCTTTCATCTGATATTTTAGATTGATTGAGATAATAAAGATTCAAAGCTGCTTCTGAATTCCAAATATCATTAAGTGATTGCTCTAAAATATTACCCACAATAAATTTAGGGTGCCAGTATAATTCTTCACAAATAGTAACCTTGCCATCTGGCAGAACAAATAATTGGAGATATTCAGATGGAATCAAAGCTTCAAATTTGAATGCTTTATTCATTTTATTTTGATTTAGAGTGTGAATAATATTGAAATACTACGCTCTGTCGTACAGGACATATTTCAGATGTCTGTGCAAAGGTACACATTTGTTGTCAATTAAATATCAAAAAATCACTTTTTTGATGCATGTATGCTTTTTCCAACATTTCATCCATGTCCGAAGCCTTGTGGAGAATCTTGGGCTTATTCTCTGAATAATCCTCTGTAGTACGCTTTCATTGCTTACAAGTATGGATGCTGTGCCTGTCATTCCTCTGTTGATGAAGAAGTCGCTCACCAATGAGATGTTGATACGCAGTGAGATGTGCAGCAGCAGCCAACGTCGGATAAAGTCTATGGCTGTTCGGCTCACAGTTAGCATAAGTTGCCCAAGTAGTATCAGCCAAATAAAGCCGATGTTCTGGTTCTTGATGCCCACATCCACAATGGATTGCGTGAGAAAAGGCAGAATAAGTTGTAACAAACTGCCCACGAGCAGCCCCAATACGATCTGCCCGAAGTACTTGCGATATTGCTTGATATAGCCAAATAGGAACTTAAACGAGCGTTCCTCTTTGTGTTCTTCGTCTATTTTCTTTTCATAAAACGCAGGTGTGGGTTCTAAGAACATGGCGATCCCTTTTCCTCACCGCCCGACTGGGTGCTAATCCAATGCTTCTTGAACTCCTCAAGATTGTACCTGACAAGTCCTTTGCCTGGATCAGCGATATAAAAGGTCTTTCCATTCTTGACTTTATACAGCACCACAAAGTGGTTTTGATTCCAGTGGAGAATTGCAGGATGCCAAATCTTTTTTAAGTGTTCTATATTAGTACGCTGACATTCTGAGCTAAGACCAAGTATATTCGCAGCATCAGTAATGCCGAGTAGTGATACTCCTTCCGCTGTAGCAGCACAGATGCAAGAAATTCCTTTTGCAGAGTATTTTTTACCAAAATATCTACATATCATTTGCAAACATGCTACACCACATTGCATAGAGTCTTCTTGTTGAACAAAAGAGAAACGACACATAGTTTTAACACTTTCTAAAAACGTTGCAGTTCTTCTTGAGCAGCACCCTTACCCTTGAATGATTTCTTCTGCTTGAAAGAATAGGAGACTGACAGTTGAATTATTTGCGATGCTCCCTTGCGATGTTCACGATACGAAACGCCATTGGTGTTGCACACGCTTTTCTGTCTGTATGTGTTTGCTACATCGTTGAAGAGGAGATTAAACGACCAATTCTTTATATTCTTGTTCAACATAATATAAAAGGAGAAGTCGCCCTCCGAATAGATAGTTGCCTGATGCCCTTTACTTGTCCACGAGGCACCAACGTATGCGTAGAGTGACCACGGCAAATCAAGACGATTGCTGAGAGTTATCTTGCCCAGCGGTTTATCGTAGTTTTGGTTGTCTGTTCCGTATTTCAAATTTTGTAAAAGTAGCACACCTTGCAGCATGGGATGCCACAGACCGACGTTGAAACTGTGAGATGCAACGAACAGATAACTGTCATAATCGGGCAGGTTTATTTCCTGACGGAGGTTTACATTCTCTGCCGGCAGGAACGTATAGACCGTATTGATAGCCCGGACGTTGCGATTGTAGCAGGCTGTCAGCATGGTTTGTTTACATTGCAATGATAGTTCAAGCGAGTGGGTCAAAGCCGACTTCAAGAAAGGGTTTCCCGTTTCCCACGACGTATGCGAAACGTAGTTGTAGTTGTTGTTGAGCATGTTGTAGCTCGGACGGCTGATATTCGAACTGTAAGCCAAACCAACTCCCACGTTCCCCTTTTGGTAGGTTACGCCCAACGTTGGCAAAACATCTGTGAAAGTCTTCGACTGTTCTTTTATCTCTACACCGTTCTGCTCGTAATTAAAAGCGGTGTTTTCAAGTCTCAATCCTCCGTTTATGTTCCAATTGTCGTTTAACCCGTAGGCAAGGGTGAAATAACCGGCATACAGATGCTGGCTCTCCTGATCAGTAGAGAGTTTCAAGAATGAGTTGTTGTCGCTGCCCGTGCTATTGAAACGCATATTGTTTTTGGTGTAGGAATATTGCAAGCCCACTTCAGCTGCCAGCTTTCCGAAAGTCATGTTCAGGCTGGCTTTAGAGGCAAAGATATGGTATGCATTGTTGTTGTCGGTTTTCATGTTCCACAAGGAGTTCCGCAGTGTTTCGTTGTTGTCGGCAGATTGCCCATTGCTGCCATATATATAGTCGGCATCGAACGCAAAATCGAAGTTCTTTCTCTTGCCAAAACTCATATAAGAATAGGCGTTCATAGTGTGTTGATAACTCTGCGAGCGACTTTCCGACAGGGATTTTGCCTCAGTGGCTTCTGCCAAAGCATTGGTAAAAAAGTCGGCAGCAGCCTTGTAATGGGTATTTGGAATGCGGCTGAACTCATATCTAACACCTATAGACTTATTGGCAGCGAAGTCGTAACTTGTACCGAAATTCGCCTTTAATGACTCTGTGCGCGAATTATATTTACCCTCTGTAGTGGTGTGAAATGCGTAGTTATTGAACATTTCTGTATATGTACGGTTCTGGTTGAAGCCCTGCGAGCCAACCGAGGCACCGCCATAAATGCCCAGACCATTGTGGAACATATATGACAAACTGGCGTTGGCTTCGCCCGAATGCACCTCTGACAATGTGCCGGTGCCCGTGAACACGCCTGCCAATCCCTCATCAAGTTTCTTTGTATGTATGATTATCACAGCCCTTACATCTGAATTATACCGCGCTCCTGGGCGGGTAATGATTTCCACACTGCGCACTTTCTCTGGCGAGAGTTGCTTTATTTCGTTTCCGTCGCGCACCTTACGCTTGTTGATATATATTTCTGGCGAACCTTTTCCCAGCACCGTTCCGCTCACAGGGTCAATCATAGGCATTTGCTTTATAGCGTCTTCCACCGAAGGCAGTTTTGCCAACGGATTTCCTTCCATGTTAACAACCAGTCCTCGGTTTGACATCTTCACAAACTTTCTTACAGCCGTTACAACGACCTCTCCCAGTTCCTGTGATGTGGGCTTCATGCGGATGTGTTTTGGGAAAGGTTTTACGAAACTCTGCATCTCATAGCCGACCATGCTTATCCGAATCATCACATCGGTGTTTGCCTCTTCTATATCAAAGCAACCGTCGTTGTCTGTCAAACAGCATGTCAGCAAAGTGGAGTCTGCAAGATTTATGATTGCAACCGTCGCAAAAGGCAAAGGGGTATCTTTTTCGTCGGTAACTGTTCCTGATAGCCGTTGTGCCTGAACTTTGAGGACACAACATATAACCAATAATGTAAAAACAAGTTTATTCATAATTATATTATTTATTCGTATACCAATTTTGAATGTATTTCCGGGGCATAGATACATACGCATTAATGAATGAGTCTATTTAATTCATTACTTGATTTTTCCCCTTTGTATTTATTTTTAGATGGATTTATTTGATAACTTGCAGTGAAGATAAACGTACATCTATTGGCATCGTTCCATTTATTTAAAATGATATTATTGGTGTTTTTACTCCATTTTTCACGACTTGTGTTAAATAAATTATTAACTGCAAATTTTAATCGTAGCTTTTCGTTAAATAATTCTTTTACACAATGAACATTACAATTGAAATTTTGAGAATAATAAGCTAAGTCTGTATCTAAATTCCCACATGTATTAAAGCTCATATCTACTCCTATTTGGAAATGCTTAGGCAGGGTTATTATATTGTCAAAAAGAAAAGAATAAATGGGCTTATTATATTTACTGTTATTGTAAACCAAAAAAGGTTTTGTAAAATCTATTGTAAATGATGGTCTCCATATTTTAAACCATATCGGTGAATAATATAAAGCAACATCAAAGGTTTGATTGCTTTTTATGTTCTGAGTATGAAAAATAGCAATGCTATCACTTCCATTGTATCTGTCGTAAACATACATTGTACTATTCTTCATCATCGAATAATTTGCCATTACTTGTAAATCTTTCCACCCTAATGAAAATGAAAGCATATTGGTTTTTTGTGGTAAAAGATTAGGAGTCCCACCTTCATATTCATAAGGATTATTATACTCAACAGAATTTCTTAGCATAAAATAACTTGGACGTAATGTCGTATAACGATATGCAAGCGTCATCTGTACATTATCGTTTTTATAATTAATGGCAGCAGAAGGATAAAAGCCCTTATCTTTCTGAGAATCTTTTGTTGAATTATTGCTATTGTTATAATAATTAAAATTCATATATTCAAACCTGATCCCCATACTTATATCCCAGTGTGCGCCAAAAGTTTTTTCATATTCTGAGAAAATAGAATATAGCTGTTGTTTAGCCACATTGGAAGAGGGTAACAGGCTATTTTGCAAGGTTGTACCATCAAGTATTGAGTAACGATTTTTATTTGTAGTAAAAGCTCCATCAGTACCAGATGTCAAAGTTCCACCAAATAGAAGGCTTATAACCTTTGCACGATATGCATATAGCATATTATTACTATGATTCTTTGAATGGATTTCTTTGCTTTTAAGAGAATAATCTTGGTTACTCCCATTAGACGAATGCATATAATCAAAATCAACCTTTAGATATGTGTCTTTTGTGAAATAATAAGAGAAATAACTATTTATATAATGACTGTATATGACAGATTTTCTTTTATCGTTTGACATAAAACCTCTTACGTGTCCCAAATATTTAACTTCCACATAATCATCAGTCGTGAAAGTTTCATCAGGTACAGATGTGTACTTGTATATAGCACCCATAGCTACCTTATCTTTGTGTTCGTAATTAAGCCCTACTGAGCCGTTCCATGAGAAAGCGTTAGTTTGCATATCCATATTCTCATTTACCTGCCGAGTTAATAAACTTCGATTGGAGCGCTGCTTAGCTTCAGATGATGTTTGATTATATCGCAAATCCGCAAAAACGTCAAATTCTTTCTTGCGATATTTTATGTTTAGTCCACTATAATGAGACAAATTACGCTCCATGCTTAAACCCGCATTAGCAATATAGCCTATTCCTTCTCCTATTGGTTTTGCTGTGATTATTTTTATCACAGCACTTACCGTCGCATCATACTCAGCTCCAGGATTGGTTATAATTTCTACTCGTTTAATATCTGAAGAATTTATTTGATTCAATTCGCTTTGATTCCGCACCAATCTATTATTGATAAAGATTAAAGGCTTTCCTTTCCCCAAAACACTAATATTTCCATTCTTGTTTATAATAAAAGGAAGATGAGATAATACATCTAAGCCATTACCAAGTTTAGCCAATGGTCCAGAAGCAATATTAGCAATAATACCTTTCGCTGTATGTAAGTAGGTCTTACCTTTTACTATAACTTCTTTTAAAAAATTTTCATTGGGCTGTAAGAAGAAATTATATAAGCTATCTTCAGGCACTATTTGCCTAAATTGGGTATTGCAGCCAATGTAACTTACTTTTATAATACCGTTGGGTATGTTGTTTGGAATTATAAACATGCCCAATGAGTCCGTAGTGGTTCCTGTTATAAAAGCGCTATCAGATGAGGAAAGAAGGGTAACGTTTACAAACTCCATAGGTAAATTGCTATCTTTTTCTCTTACTATTCCTTTTATTTGTGCAAAAGTACAAAGTGAAAGCATGAGTAATTTTATAATTAATATGCCTCGTATCTTATTATTAGTATTCATATGTCATTTGTTTTTTGATTCGATATCTTTGTTTATATCTTCCTCTGTAAAAGAAGATAAGTGATGGGAGTAATTCTCCCTGACCACGAAATTCGCGATTTCATTCAGACAGGACTTATCTGCCATGAATATCTCATACTCTTTGAATGATGCAACTTTCTTTTCCATAAAAATTCTTGTATATTTAATTTTATACGGCAAAAATAGTGGCTCTTTAAATATGGGATACTACACTTTTGTGTAATTTGTCTTTTTCTGCCTTGCTTTTTACACTTTTGTGTAATATAATAGTGTTATTTCGAAGAAAAAAAGTATTTTTGCCAGTGGTTTGAGCAACAAACAAACTTATTTTGTATATGACAGATATAAAAGACTTCTTTATCGCGTCGAATACCGTGCGTAATGCACCCGACTATGACTCAAATGTATTGTCCACATTGATTCATACCGTAGAGGCCTTTGCGCGTGTCACCTATCAGAGTGTTTACTTGATAGACTATTACAGGCAGGAATTTCTTTATGTGTCGGACAACCCTTTGTTTCTTTGTGGGCATACGGCAAAGGAAGTGAAGGAATTAGGATACAGCTTTTACTTGGAATATGTGCCAGAGGAAGAGCAAAAAATGCTTGTTGAGCTGAACAGCAGTGGGTTTAAGTTCTTTGATACTTTCGACAACGTTGATAAATACCAATGCTCTATGTCCTATCACTTTCATTTACAGAGTGGGACAAAGAGAAAACTGATCAACCACCAGCTTACTCCTATACTATTGACTGACGATGGCAAGATATGGATTGGAATGTGTGTCGTTTCTCTGTCTTCACATAAAACAGCGGGGCATGTAGAGTTCCACAAGAAGGGACAACAGAAATATTGGATATACTCTTTCGAGGGACATCGGTGGAAGGAATGTGAGGGTATTTCGCTCAAAGAAGAGGAACTTGAGGTGCTCAGGCTTTCTGTCGCTGGTCTTACCATGACGGAAATAGCCGACAGGATGTGCCGCTCATTGGACTCCATTAAATTCTACAAACGCCACGCCTTTGAAAAGTTAGGCGTGACGAATATCACAGAAGCTATTTCAAGGGCAACCTTAAACAAGTTGTTCTGAAAAAGAACTTCACTTACTGCAAAAGCGAGGAGAAATAGAATTTTGGGAAATAGTTAATGCTTTTCCCCGTAGCAAGATTGTACATCGCCGTTGTACACAATCCCGCTGCAATCCATGATGCTATGGACAGTTGCGGAGGTGGGAGCATCTCGCTTTCTTCCCTGTATTGAGTAACTATTTTATCCAACCATTCCTTTGGCTGATTCCAGAAAGCCCCATGTCCTGTAACATACTCAGCCACCTTCAACTCAAACCCTTTAGGCTCATCAGCCATTTCAGACAAGGAATGTCCCAATGGATCGACAACCGTAACAAAGCCAGCCCAGCCAAAGTTGTACGGGTGCAGTACGGGGATTTTTCTTTCTTTGCAGATTTCATCAAAGACGAATGGGGTGTTATCCTTAAAGTCCAATGCATTGATAGCAACATCATGCCCGTTCAGCATCTCTTCGACGTTGTCAGGGGTCAGGAACTCCGTATGAAAGTCTATCTGCGCATTGGGATTGATACTTAGCAAACGCTCAGCCAGACACTCCGCCTTGTATCTGCCAATGTCGTTCTCCGTATAGCTCTGCCTGTTAAGATTGCTTTTTTCAACTTTATCACCGTCAACAATGGTGATATGCTCGAAACCAAACCGCAAAGCGCATTCAGCCACTATACTTCCTATACCCGCACCACCAAGGAATATATTATAGTCCTTGATCAAACTTTGTTCCTTCTCGCTCACATAGAGCCTGTTTCTGCTGTATCTTTCTTCCATAATCAATAATTATTTTTGGCAAAAGTAGAATCTGCAATACAAACATTCACTACACAAAAGTGTAATAATCGTTCAGGTTATTGGTTATTTTAGATTTTATAACATATTCAGGCGGTAATAGTAACTATTCAGCAATATTGTTCATGACAAATTCTGTCTCAGCACTAACTTGACTATCGACCAGAACACGATTATCCGCAATATGAAAAGTCTTTGAT
>QWCK01005350.1_pt1 | contig 11744 bp, 13 predicted proteins | sample 1972571 | NCBI WGS metagenome assembly QWCK01 (sample SAMN09866710, study PRJNA288562) | Human gut metagenome isolate term2_stool, whole genome shotgun sequencing... | isolation source: gut | host: Homo sapiens | place: USA: California
ATACTTTTTGTTGGTCGTTGAACGAGTGCAAAGTTATGTATGAAGTCTTCTTTACGCAATACCCAAAAAACATGACTTTTATCACCAGTTGAATACCAAGGAATGGCGAGTCGTTCTGTCCGTAGTGGAAGGGTAGTGCTGATATGTTCCATGGGGTCACAACTATGGTATCCTCCGACATATTCGACCAAATGTTGCCACATGCTCAGGTCGCCATGATCAAGGTACGAGCTCATCAGACAATCGATAATACCTACTAATTGGTAAATGGGCACTATCGTCATTTATGAGTATTCATGGTTCGTTGTGCCAACATGATCATTCTGAGCTTAGCCTTCTTTTGAATTGAAAACAGGAGTTTGCTTTGGATCCTGGCGAATGTAGCAGGCATCATGTTGCATATTAGATAAAAAACCTTACTTTTGCAATACAACAAAGCAGGTTCTCACGAACCTCACTCACGCTTATGGATATTGTATTAATCATTGTAGGCCTCCTCGCGGGCATGCTCTCAAGTTCAATCGGATTTGGCGGCGGCTTGTTGCTGCTGCCGGTTGTGACGGCATTTTACGGCATTGAGGTTGCCGTACCCGTGTGCACCATTGCACAACTGCTTAGCAATGCCTCGCGCTCAATCTTCGGTTGGAAGGATATTGAATGGAAAAAGACCCTGTGGTTTCTCCTTCCGTCCATTCCTTTGACAGCATTGGGGGCATACGGTTTTTCGGTGGCACCTAAGAATATCATGACCTGCGTGGTGGGTGTGGCCTTGATCTTGTTTGCCGTTCGTAAGCTCCGCGGCAAACTCCGTTTTCCCCAGGGGCCTCTCACGATGTTCGTCGGGGGGAGTGTCACGGGTTTCATCAATGGCATGTTGGGCATCTCCGGCCCTTTAAGCAGTGCCGTCTTTCTCTCGCTCGACCTCACTCCCGTTTCCTACATTGCCAGTGAAGCCACGGCAGCCACGGTTATGCACGTTGTCAAGATCATTGTTTATGACAAGTTGAATCTGGTGAATGCGAGTGTTCTTACAACCGGACTGTCCATAGCGGTGGCTATGATCATTGGTAATTATCTGGCCATGCGGTTTATCAAGAATGTGGACAGAAAGAAATACCAGAAGGTGGTGGCCTGCTGCATGATTGTCCTTTCGCTCTTCCTCATCATCTCTTCGGCAAGAACTCTTTAATTTGATATCAGATGTGCCGTAACGATTCGGCAATCGGGCAAGCGATGATGCCCTTCTGTCATGATAGGAGGATATTCATGGCATGATGCTATTTTGAGCATCCCCCCCTTCCGAAATAGTCAAATATAATTACCGTTTTTGGGTCATTATTTTTGAGCCATGTAGAGAGAAAAGCGCCATGTTTTTTCGACATAGATGAGACGCGCCTGGCCAAAAAGCGTCACGATGCTGCGATGGGAGCCTTCTCATCGTGCGGTTAGGCCTTAGTGGTGGCGCCGAAGAAGCCCAATCGCACGTCGGTTAAGGCCTTTCCGTCATGCCATTCGATATTCAATCGCAGGCAAAAAAAGAGGAGAAAAAGAGCTGTTGTTTTAAATGCGCTGAACGTCAGAGGTTTGCAAAACTCTGCATATTTCGCGTATTTTGGGCGAAGGCCAATTGATTTTCAAATCGGCGAAAATGAGAAGGTGTTTTGTCAATAGTTTTAACCTTTCCTGCTGCTTCAGAAACGGAGTCCGGGATAGGAACGGACTTGGCAAGATCAAATCCCAAGGTGCATGAATTTTCCGCTTTCATCTTGAAGTGGATGAACGTTTTGTTTGTCCTTGCGTTATCCATATTTGCTGTTCGTGTTTCTCAAATCGGAACCCGAGGAAAACAACATGTCGTTGCTGAGGAGTTACGGTGTGCCAGCAGCTGGACAGGGTTATTGATAGTATTTCAGCACCAAGTCGTGGATGTTGCGTGGCACAAGGTGGTCGATGGGAAGATGTTGGTTGATGCGTTGGCGTATATCCGTGCTGCTGACGGGGTAGAGCCGGGTGTTGACCAGGTGCACGTTTTGTGGCAGAGAGGCTTCATCAATGGGGAAGCCGCTGCGTGGGTAGACCAGCATTTCGTGGTGGGCGAGGATGTATTCGGGATTAGCCCAGCGGTCGAAAGACAGCCAGTTGTCAGCACCGATGATGAGCACAAACTCGCGTTCGGGAAAATCGAGGGCGAGATTCCGGAGCGTGCTCCACGTATAGGAAGGTTTGGGGAGATGGAACTCGTAGTCGGAGGCTATGAGTCCCGGACTGTCATGGAGCGCCTTGCGGGCGAGCTCAAGGCGCAGCTTGTCGGCAAGGAGGTCGTTGGCAGAGGTTTTTAAAGGATTGAGGGGGCTGACGACAAACCATATCTCGTCGAGTGATCCTGTCTTCAAAATTTGTTGTGCCAAGGCGATATGCCCATTGTGAATGGGGTTGAAACTGCCGCCGAAGATGCCGGTACGTAGCTTAGCAGGAGGCGTGTCGGTCTGTTCGGGGCGGGGGCAGATGGGCTTGGCAGTCATGATAAGAAAGGTTGAATGATGGGGAGCCCTGTCAACTGGGTTGCCAGGGACTATAGGGTCAGGAAGTCGCTGACGACTTTCAGGGTCTCGGCTTGAGCCTTGGCCAGGTTGTCGTTGACGATAATGCGGTCAAACCGGTTGGCAAAAGTGAGTTCGTATTTGGCTTTGGCCAGGCGCTGTTCGATCACTTCGGGTGTGTCGGTGGCGCGCCCAACAAGTCTGCGGCGCAACTCCTCGACCGATGGGGGCTGTATAAACACGCTCAGCGCACGGTCGCCATAGAAATTCTTGATGTTGCAACCACCCTTGACATCGACGTCGAACACGACATTCTGACCTGCCGCACACTGACTTTCAACCTGCGATTTCAGCGTGCCATAGAAGCGATCGGGGTATACCTCCTCGTATTCCAGAAACTCGTTGTTGGCAATTTTGGCCTTGAACTCTTCGGGAGAAAGGAAAAAATAGTCCACCCCCTGGCGCTCCTTGCCGCGTGGCTGGCGGCTGGTGCACGAAATAGAGAAGGCCAACTTGAGCTCGGGATGCTCCTTCATGAGATAGTTCACGATGGTGGTTTTGCCGCTTCCGCTGGGAGCACTGAAGATGATGAGTTTGGTCTGGTGGTTGTCTTGGTTGGAGAGGATGGTCATTGCTGGTGCGGGTTATGGGATTAAAAAGAAGAGACGGGGACTGATGACGGATGGATTTTTAGAGTGCATTGAGCACCTGTTCCTTGATTTGTTCCAGCTCATCCTTCATCTGAACAACAATATTCTGCATTTCGGCTTGGTTGCTTTTGGATCCGGTGGTATTGATTTCCCGTCCCATCTCCTGTGCAATGAAGCCTAATTTCTTGCCGTTGGGCTGGTCCTCGGCCATGGTTTTGCGGAAATATTTCAGATGGTTGGATAGGCGTTGCTTCTCCTCGTTGATGTCGAGTTTCTCGATGTAGTAAATAAGCTCTTGCTCAAGCCGGTTCTTGTTGTACTCTACCTCGGGAATCTGCTCCAGTCCCTTGATGATGTTCTCCTTGATTTTCGGTACACGGTTTTTCTCGAAAGGTTCTATGGATTTGAGCAAGGCCTCAATATTGTCGAGTTTTTCGTGGAATTTTCTTTCCAGAGCGGCACCCTCCTGGCGACGGAATGCGACAGTCTCGGCGAGGGTTTTGTCAATTGCTTCGCAGACCGCTTGCCACTCGTCGTCGTCGAGTTGTTCGATGTCGGTCTTAAGCATCATGTCGGGCATTTGCAGCAATATGGCATACCAATCGGTAGGTTCGGGTATGCCGGTTTGGGCAGAAATATCCTTGATTTGTCTGTAATAATTTTCCGCAAGTGCAGTGTTGATGGGTGTGGCACTGGCCTGTTCGTTCTTTTCTATCCAAATGGAAAAGTCAACTTTTCCGCGAACCAGCGTCGAGGCCAACTTCTGACGAATCTCCATTTCCTTTTCACGGTAGGGGGGAGCTATGCGGACGGACAAGTCCAGATTCTTGCTGTTAAGGGCTTTAATCTCAACACTGATTTTCTTGTCTTGGTAGATTATAGCAGTCTTGCCGTACCCCGTCATCGATTGTATCATAGTTTCTTTCAAGTTAAATTTATGCAAAAGTACAAAAAATGGAGGAAAAAAGGCTAAATTTGCATTTTATTAATATATTCTCTATGCCTGCAAGCTTGGGGACAAAAGTCTTTGACAGCTTGCCGAAGCGATATCTCCTCCGGCTGGCTGAGGTGCTGGCTGCAGAGGATGAGCAGAAACATGAGTTTATCATATAAAAACAGTTAGGATATTATGTCTTGTATATTGCATATTGAAACGAGCACCCACGTGTGTTCGGTGGCTGTGAGTCAGGACGGCGGATGCATTTTCACGGAGGAAGACCATAGCGGGCCGAACCATGCAGAGAAGCTCGGAACGTATGTTGACCAGGCGCTCTCATTTATCGACAGTCATGCCATCCCCTTGGATGCGGTGGCTGTGAGCTGTGGCCCCGGTTCGTATACGGGGTTGCGCATTGGCGTATCGATGGCCAAGGGCGTGTGCTATGGTCGTGGTGTGAAGCTGATTGGCGTGCCGACGCTCGAACTGTTGTGTGTCCCCGTGTTGCTTAGGGAGCGTGTTGCAGAGGAGGATGCCTTGCTCTGCCCCATGCTCGATGCCCGCAGGATGGAAGTGTATGCACAGGTTTTCGACCGCTCGCTGAACGAGGTGCGCCCCATTCATGCCGACGTGGTGGACGCAGAGACTTACAAGGAATACTTGGACAGAGGCCCGGTGTACTTCTTTGGCAATGGAGCCATGAAGTGCAAGGAAGCCATTGATCATCCCAATGCCCACTTCATAGAAGGTGTTGAGCCTCTTGCCAAGAACATGATGCCGCTGGCAGAGAAGCGGGTGGCACTTGGGCAGTTTGAGGATGTGGCCTATTTCGTGCCATTCTATTTGAAGGATTTCGTGGCCAAGCAGCCAAGAAAACTTTTGTAGCTCACCGTCGTGTTCCCCTCTGCCGGGCGTGGATGGGCGAGGCGAGAGCGTATTTTGTAATTGAAAAAAGCCGGACAGGCCTCATACCGGCAGTCCCACCCCGGCGGGACGAATAAGGGAGGCTATTTGTCATGAACATAAAAGGATTGGATTATAACACCCAGCGAGAGGGTCTCGTGTTGCCGGAATATGGCAGAGAGGTGCAGAATATGGTTAATCATGCCTTGTCCTTGGACGATAAGGCGGAGCGCCAGCGCTGTGCAGAAGCCATTATCTTGACCATGGAGCGCATGTTCCCGCACATCAGGGAGAATGCCGACTACAAACAGAAACTGTGGGATCACCTGGCCTTGATGAGCGATTTCAAACTCGATATCGACTGGCCCTACGACGTGTCTCAGGCAAAAAAGATCAACGCCAAGCCTGCTCCGGTGCAGTATCCGACGGCGAATATACCCGTGCGTCACTATGGGCGAATGATGTTCGAAATCTTCGACAAGCTCAAGACGATGCCCGATGGCGAGGAATATGATGCATTGGTGCGACTGGCTGCCAATCAGATGAAACGTGACTTGGTGCAATGGAGTCACAGTTGCAGCGATGAAAAGGTGGCCGATGACTTGGCAAGATATACTGACGGACGGGTGCAACTGGACTTGAGTACATTTAAATTTAAAAAGATAACAGTACGCGGAACAGAGAGAAAGCGTAAAAGAAGATAGCCTATGGAGTCGTTTATCATCGAAGGCGGGCGTCAGCTCAACGGTACAATAACCCCACAGGGAGCCAAGAATGAGGCATTGCAGGTGATTTGCGCCACGTTGCTCACGAGCGATGCGGTGCGAATTTCGAACATTCCGGACATTCTCGACGTGAATAACCTCATCATGTTGCTCACTGACATTGGAGTGAAGGTGACGAAAAACAGCCGTCATGACTATACCTTCAAGGCTGATGAACTGAATCTGGAATATCTCGACAGCTATGAGTTTGTGAGGAAATGCGCGTCTCTCCGAGGCTCGGTGCTGATGATTGGACCGTTGCTTGGCCGCTATGGGAAGGCTACTGTGGCCAAACCCGGAGGCGACAAGATTGGACGACGAAGGCTTGATACCCATTTCCTGGGCTTCAAAAAGTTAGGCGCGAGACTCATCTACAATGAAGAACGCGACGTTTATCAGATCGGGACAAGTCGGCTCAAGGGCAACTATATGTTGCTCGACGAGGCTTCAGTAACGGGTACGGCCAATATCATTATGGCCGCAGTGATGGCCAAGGGCGTGACCACCATCTACAATGCGGCGTGCGAACCTTACATCCAACAGCTGTGCCACCTGCTCAATGCCATGGGCGCCAACATCAGTGGGATAGGCAGTAACCTTGTCACAATCGTTGGCGTGGATGGCCTTCACGGTGCAGAGCATCGGCTGTTGCCCGATATGATTGAGGTGGGGTCGTTCATCGGGATGGCGGCTATGGTGGGCACTGGCGTGCGCATCAAGGATGTGTCGCTGAAGGATTTGGGTCTGATTCCCGATGCATTCCGCCGACTTGGCGTGAAGGTTAAGGCTGAAGGCGACGACCTTTTCATTCCTTACCAGAAACATTATGTGGTCGAATCGTTTATCGACGGCACCATCATGACTTTGGCAGATGCCCCCTGGCCCGGCCTCACGCCGGACCTGTTGTCGGTGCTCCTTGTTGTGGCCACCCAGGCAAGAGGGTCGGTGCTGATTCACCAGAAGATGTTTGAGAGCCGCCTGTTCTTTGTCGACAAGCTCATAGACATGCGAGCCCAGATTATCCTTTGCGACCCACACCGGGCTGTTGTGGTGGGACAGGATCACCGTATCAAGCTCCGTGCCGGCAGGATGACGAGTCCCGACATCCGTGCGGGTATTGCCTTGCTTATCGCTGCAATGAGTGCTTCGGGGGTGAGTCGTATCGAAAATATTGCCCAGATAGACCGGGGCTATGAAGACATAGAAGGTCGGTTGAACAAGTTGGGAGCCAAGATCAGACGCGTGGATGATTAGACAGGAAGACGTTTACCCTATCGGGCAACTGGGAAAACCCCACGGTGTGAAAGGCGAAATATCGTTCTGGTTCACCGACGACGTGTTCGACCGCGTGGATGCCGACTGGCTCTTGGTGGAGATCGACGGCATCCTCGTTCCGTTTTTCATGGAAGAATATCGCTTTCGGTCGGATGAATTGGCATTAGTGAAGTTTGAAGATGTCGACACGGAGGTTCGTGCTCGCGAGTTGACAGGCTGTAAGGTGTATTTTCCGAGAGCATTTGCCGATGCCGTTGATGACCATCTGGCGTGGGCACAAATCATTGGTTATCAAATCATAGATGCTAAATCCGGAGTGATGGTGGGCACGGTCAGCGGGGTAGACGACTCGACTGCCAATACCTTGTTTCATGTGTCGACGCCCGAAGAGGGCGAATTGCTCATCCCGGCAGATGAGGAACTGATTACGGATATTGACAAAACGACACGCCACATCACCATGAATCTTCCCGAGGGACTGCTCGATTTGTAATGAAGAATGATGGTGACGAGTAAAGATAAAACAGATATGAATAAACAACAGATATGTATTCTGGGCAGCACGGGTTCCATTGGAACACAGGCGCTCGACGTTATCGCCCAGCATTCCGACCTTTATGAAGCCTACTGCCTGACCGCCAACAACAGCGTTGAAAAGCTGGCCGAGCAGGCCCGACGGTTCAATCCTGCTTGCGTGGTGATAGCCAACGAGGCACATTATGACCGACTGACAGAACTGTTGAGCGACCGACCTGACATCAAGGTCTATGCCGGTGCAGAAGCATTGAATCAAGTTGTTGAGGCCGATCCTGTGAATATCGTGTTGGCTTCGATGGTAGGATTCTCGGGGTTGGTACCGACAATCCATGCAATCAAGGCCGGCAAGAAGATAGCCTTGGCCAACAAGGAAACGCTTGTGGTGGCGGGAGAACTGATGCTCAAGTTGGTGCAGCAGTATCACGTCGACCTGCTGCCAGTCGATTCGGAGCACAGTGCCATCTTCCAAAGCCTTGTGGGTGAAAACATGAACGAGGTCGAGCGGATTCTTCTCACGTGTTCCGGAGGACCGTTCCGAAACTTCACACACGAACAACTGAAGACGGTCACAGCTGCCGAAGCCCTGAAACATCCCACGTGGGACATGGGCGCGAAGATCACCATCGACTCTGCCACGCTGATGAACAAGGGTTTCGAGGTGATGGAAGCCAAATGGTTATTCGGTGTTCCGGCCGATAGGATTCAGGTGTTGATCCATCCACAGAGCATCGTCCATAGTGGGGTGGAGTTCAAGGATGGCGCAGTGAAAGCACAATTGGGCGTGCCCGATATGCGGCTGCCCATTCAATATGCCTTTTCTTACCCCCAACGCTTACCTTTAAAGGGCGAACGTCTCGATCTCTTCAAGGCGCGGAGCTTGGAGTTTTTCGAGCCCGACATCAACAAATTCAAGTGTCTTGCTTTGGCCTACGAGGCCATCAGCCGTGGTGGAAACATGCCTTGCATCCTCAATGCAGCCAACGAGGTGGCCAACGCGGCATTCCGGCGTAACGAGTGCACATTCCCTGGCATGGCCGAAATCATCGAAAAGACCATGCAGCAGACGGCTTTCGACAATAATCCTGACCTCGATGTCTACCTGCAGACCGACCGCGAGGCAAGAGAAATAGCAACGAGAATAGTAAACAACAAGTAAATTTAATGCGGGTGTTAGGGAGTTGAGGCGGCTACGTTGCCGGCATAAGCATGCGTCCAAAGCACGAATGCGACAAAAAACGGTTAAGTTAATTCAACCCCGCAACTTTTTAACATCCTTTCCAAAACAACAGAATAAAATCCAATGGAAATCTTTTTAATCAAGCTCCTGCAGTTCATCTTATCCATCTCCCTGCTCGTTCTCCTGCACGAGGGCGGTCACATGCTCTCGTCCAAGCTGTTCGGCGTACGGGTGGAAAAATTCTTCGTATTCTTTGATGTGAGTATCGGCAAATGGAGCGGCAAGCTCTTTCGTTTTAAACCCAAGGGTGGGGAGACCGAGTACGGACTCGGATGGCTGCCTTTGGGAGGCTATTGCAAAATCTCGGGAATGATCGATGAGAGCATGGATACCGAACAAATGAAACGCGAGCCGCAGCCTTGGGAGTTCCGCACCAAGCCGGCGTGGCAGCGTCTGATTATCATGGTGGCCGGCGTTGTAGTCAACTTTCTTTTAGCTTTGTTCATCTACTCCATGATTATGTTCCATTGGGGTGAGAGCTACATCGGCATGAAGGATATGGGCTATGGCATGAAATTCAACAGTGAGGCCAAGCAACTTGGATTCCAAGATGGAGATATCCTTGTGGGCACTAACGTCCGCGAGTTCCGCGAATTTAATGTGGATGTTTACCGCGATCTTTCCAAGGCCGACTATGCCGAGGTGATTCGAGGTGGCAAGAAGGTACGGGTCGACCTGCCGGGCGATATCAACCTACTGGATATGCTGAAGTCCACACCGAAGTTTGTCGCACCGTTCGTACCCGCAGTAGTTGACACCGTGCTGCCCAAAATGGCGATAGCCGATGGCAGTCAGGACTCTGTGGCTACACCGGCTGCTGCCATCGGTTTGGCCAAGGGCGACAGAATTCTCTCGCTGAACGGCAAGGCGATCGGTTCATACAATGATTTTTTTGATGAAATCGGACGTGTGGAGGACCAGATGACGGTTGTCACAACACATCAGGACAGCATGAAGCTCCGCAACGTGACACTCGCTGTGGCCAAGGCCGGAACCGACAGGGTAGACACCTTGAACGCGACGTTGACACCCGACTTGAAGTTAGGCTTTGCGGCTCCCAGTCTTTACACCATGTATAAGGCCAACGTCACACACCTTTCCTACGGCTTCTTGGAGAGTTTCCCTGCCGGAGTGAAATACGGTTGGAATGTCCTCGCCGGATACGTGAGCGACATGAAGTATGTCTTTACGGCCGACGGAGCGAAGAGTTTGGGAGGATTCGGTGCCATTGGCAACCTCTTCCCGGCCACATGGGACTGGTATATGTTCTGGCGAATGACCGCATTCCTGAGTATCATTCTTGCTTTCATGAACATCCTTCCCATCCCGGCACTCGACGGTGGACATGTGCTTTTCCTGCTTTACGAAATCATTACCCGCCGCAAACCTTCAGAAAAATTCATGATACGGGCCGAGTACACCGGTATTGCCATATTGCTCCTGCTCATGATTGTGGCCAACCTGAACGATGTGCTCAGGTGGCTCGGAGTGATGTAGGGGGTCATCGATCCTCTATATAATATAGGTGGAAAGCATGGACGTCGTAAGATTTATCAAGAACTGGACATTGCCGGTAGCCATGACAACAGGTATCGTGGGCTACCTGCTGTTCCATTTCGTGCCCGTCCTGCAACCCATAGGTCGTTGGTATGCACCCTACAATGACAATGTCTTACCCGACTTCATGTTCCTTATCCTGTTTGTCACCTTCTGCAAGGTCGACTACAAGCGTCTCATACCCGTGAAGTGGCATTTGTGGATTGGCATTCAGCAGGTGGCATTCGTGTTGGCATTGGTAGGACTGATACTGGGCTTTGGCATTACAGGCAAGGCACTCATCATGTTCGAGGCCGTCCTGGTTTGCATCATCGGTCCTGCCGCTGCTGCCGCTGCTGTGGTGACTGCCAAGCTGGGCGGTAACTTAGAGGAGATGACGACTTATACTTTCGTTTCCAACTTTATCTCCGCACTCCTCATTCCCTTGTGTTTCCCACTCCTTCCGCAGGCCAATGCCGCAGTGGCAGACATCGAGTTCTGGCCTTTGTTCATGCAGATATTGTGGAAGGTCAGCATGGTACTTATCCTCCCCATGCTGTTGGCCTATATCGTGAAGCACCGCATGCACCGGTTTCACCGGTGGTTGGTCGGCATCAAAGACCTGAGCTATTACATGTGGGGTTGCTCACTCGTTGTGGTAACCGGCACCACAGCCATGAACATTCGTGAGGCATGGGAACAGACATCTGTGTTTTTCCTCGTTTCGATTGCATTCATGGCACTCATTCTTTGTGTTGTCCAGTTTGCCACGGGGCGCTTCATCGGACATTATTTTGACAAGACCATCGAAGCCGGGCAGGGGCTTGGGCAAAAGAACACAGCCTTTGCCATCTGGGTGGCCACCGCCTTTCTCAATCCTCTCTCATCCGTAGGTCCCGGCTGCTATATCCTGTGGCAAAACATCATCAATTCCGTGGAAATCTGGATATATCGCAAGAAGGGACTCGAACAATCCTCCTGAACCCTCCCGCCCGCTTTTCAATCTTATTTCCTTGTTGCATCGCCCACCTGCTGTTGGTCAAATCACTAGAACCATGTCACAATGAAAAAACAACTACTTTCGCTTTGTCTCCTCGCCATGTCGATTTCCTCCACAACGGCACAGAACCTTGTCAAGGGCGACTATGGCTATCTTTTTTGCCACATGAGCGACCGTGGCGAGTACACCGCATACGCCGTGAGTCGAGATGGCTATAACTATCAGGACATCAAGGGCGGCGACCCTATTTTCGATCCCAAGGTTCATGCGCGTATTGAGGGTGGCACCCGCGATGCCTTTATCACCCGCACCTATGACGGCAAAGGCTATGTCATGGTCACCACCGATATGTGTGTGGCCAAGAG
>QWCK01005358.1_pt1 | contig 11735 bp, 8 predicted proteins | sample 1972571 | NCBI WGS metagenome assembly QWCK01 (sample SAMN09866710, study PRJNA288562) | Human gut metagenome isolate term2_stool, whole genome shotgun sequencing... | isolation source: gut | host: Homo sapiens | place: USA: California
GAGTTCCGTGTTCTTGTCCCCAAGATCAAGTGCAATGTATGCGTTCATGAGGTTTTGGAGACGTTGACGACGGTTCTTCAGTGCCATGACCATACCGTAGCCGTACTCAGCGTTGTCCTCGAAGAGGGAGCTTGCCCAGCTCGGTCCATGTCCTTCCGCATTGGTGCAGAACGGAGTGGAGGGTGCGCTGCCGCCCCAGATGGACGAGCATCCGGTTGCGTTTGCGACCATCATTCTATCGCCGAAGAGTTGCGTGATGAGTTTGACATACGGGGTCTCGCCGCAGCCTGCGCATGCGCCGGAGAATTCGATGAGCGGTTGTTTGAACTGGCTGCCTTTGACGGTCGTATCAGCAAGGAGGTCTTCCTTGTAGCCAACGGTTCCGTGTGCATATTCCCAATTCTCTTTTTGCTCGTTGAATTCTTTTTCGAACGGACTCATGACGAGTGCTTTTTGTTTTGCCGGGCAGACATCTGCGCAGTTACCGCAGCCCGTGCAGTCCATGGGATCTACTTGGATGCGGAAAGAAAGTCCTTCGAGGCCTTTGCCGATTGCTTTCTTGCCGACAAATCCTTCGGGTGCATTTGCCATTTCTTCTTCCGTTGCAAGGAAGGGACGAATGGTTGCGTGCGGGCAGACGAGTGCGCATTGGTTACATTGGATGCAGTTTTCGGGGATCCATTCCGGAACGCGAAGTGCGATGCAACGTTTTTCATATGCAGTCGTGCCTTGCGGGAATTCACCGTTCTCGCGATCCGTAAATGCGGATACGGGGAGATCGTCGCCGCGTTGAGCGTTCATGACGTCTGCGATGTTCTTTACGAAATCAGGACGTTCGCCTTTGTCTTTGGCTTCGTCTTTGAGGTTCTTCCATTCAGGTTTGACTTCGATTTCTTCGAGTGCACTGATTCCGGCATCAACTGCTGCCCAGTTCATGCGAACGACGTCTTCGCCCTTCTTACCGTAGGTCTTTTCAATGGACTCTTTGAGTTTCTCGGTTGCTTCTTCGATCGGAAGTACGCCGGAGAGTTTGAAGAATGCGGACTGCATAACCATATTGGTTCTGCCGCCGAGGCCGATTTCGCCTGCAATTTTCGATGCGTTGATGATATAGAACTTCGCTTCCGCTTCTGCGAGCTCTCTCTTGAGATTGTTCGGAAGATGCTCTTCGAGTTCGTCTTTTTCCCAAATGGTGTTCAGAAGGAAGGTACCGCCCTTCTTGAGGCCTTTGAGAAGGTCGAAGTCGAATACATAGGATTGTTTCGAGCAGGAGATGAAGTCCGGTTGCGTGATGAGATAGGTCGAACGGATGGGTTCGTGTCCGAAACGAAGGTGGGAGATGGTAACACCGCCCGATTTCTTCGAGTCGTATGCGAAGTATGCCTGTGCATACATGTCGGTGCCGTCGCCAATGATCTTGATTGCGCTCTTGTTGGCGCCGACCGTTCCGTCAGAACCGAAGCCCCAGAATTTGCAACGAATGGTGTCTTCGCTCTCGGTGTTGATCATGTCACTGATCTCAAGGGATCTCATGGTGACGTCATCGACGATACCGATGGTGAAGTTGTTCTTGGGTTTCTCGTTGTTGAGGCTGTCATAAACCGCCTTGATGTCGGTCGGGGTGGTGTCTTTCGATCCGAGACCGTAGATACCGCCTACGATAACAGGGCGATTGTCTTCTTCGTAATAAGCGTTCTTGACGTCAAGGTAAAGCGGTTGTCCATCTGCGCCTTTTTCTTTGGTGCGGTCGAGAACGGCAATTTTCTTGACGGATTTCGGCATTTCTCTGAGGAAGTGCTCGATGGAGAACGGACGATATAGGTGGACTTTAAGTAGACCGACTTTTTCGCCTTTTGCGTTCAAATAGTCGACAACTTCTTCGATGGTCTCGGTAACGGAGCCCATTGCGATGATGACGCGTTCTGCATCCGGTGCGCCGTAGTAGTTAAATAGGCCATATTTACGTCCGGTGATCTCGCTCATCTTTTCCATGTATTCTTCAACAATACCCGGAACAGCATCGTAATAGGGGTTCGATGCTTCCATCGCTTGGAAGTAGATGTCGGGGTTCTGTGCAGTACCCATGGTCTTCGGAGCCGAAGGTCTCAATGCCTTTTCACGGAAACGTGCAAGTGCATCGTAGTCAACGAGATCTCTCAAAGATTCATGGTCCATGACTTCAACTTTTTGAATTTCATGGCTGGTGCGGAAACCGTCGAAGAAATGGAGGAACGGAACTTCTGCTTTGAGTGCTGCAAGATGGGCAACACTACCGATGTCCATGACTTCTTGTACGGAGCCGGATGCAAGCATTGCAAAACCGGTTGCTCTTGCCGCCATGACGTCCTGATGGTCGCCAAAGATGGAAAGTGCGTGTGTCGAAAGTGCACGTGCGGAAACGTGGAAAACACCCGGAAGATGTTCGCCCGCAATTTTGTACATATTCGGGATCATGAGTAACAGGCCTTGAGAAGCGGTAAACGTCGTCGTGAGTGCACCGCTTACAAGCGATCCGTGAACGGCACCTGCGGCGCCTGCCTCGGATTGCAGCTCGGTAACCATTACTTCATCACCGAATAGGTTCTTCATGCCATGAGCAGCCCATTCATCCACATGCTCCGCCATCGGAGACGACGGAGTAATCGGATAGATCGCAGCTACATCGGTAAACGCGTACGCTACGTGAGCGGCCGCTTGGTTACCGTCCATGGTCTTCATTAACTTTGCCATAGTCTTTTGACCTCCCTTTACACCTCTTATTGTTCTTTGCATCAATGGAATGCAACTGTTGCCACTATTGAGTATACAAAAACCATTTCCCAATGTCAATGAAAGTAGCTTAGACTTACTGAAAAATACACACTTTGGCGCGTTTATACTTCAATGGAGAGAAGAAGTTCGCGTCGCAGTTTTTGTGTAATTTCGGCGCCATGGAGGATTTCGACCAAAGCGAGCGCGAAATCGATTGCCCGTGAAGGTCCTTCCGCAGTGACGATATTGGTATCTCGGACGACGCGACCACCGACATATTGGCCATCGAGCCCTTCTTCACATCCGGGATAGGCGGTGAATTTCTTCCCATGCAGGAGTCCGAAACGGTCGAGTGCTGTCGGAGCGGCACAGATTGCACCGATGATTTTGTTCTCCGCATCGTGCGCGCATAAAATTTCTCCGACGCGCTCGGACTCGGCAAGATATCGTGCGCCCGGAAGTCCGCCGGGTAGAAGCACGGCATCAAAGAGTCCTTCGACCTCTTCGAGCGTCCGGTCCGCTTCGATCACAATCCCGTGTGCGCCGACCACTCTCCTCTCGCCTGCGTCCGCCGCAACCGTCACCTGAGATCCCGCGCGGCGCAAATAATCGACGGGTGTCACCGCCTCCACTTCCTCAAATCCCTCACGAGGGAGAATCATCAGCACTTTTTTCATCGTTCTCTCCTTTCAGATAATCGATTGCTTTTTTGTACGCTTCGATACCGCCTCCTGCAAAACGAGCGGTACGTACATGCTCGAGCACGGAAGTTTTGCGAAACTCTTCGCGCTCCGTGACATCGCTCAAATGCACTTCGATGACAGGGATGGATAGCATCTCGATTGCATCGGCGATGGCGTAGCTGTAGTGTGTCCATGCGCCGGGATTCACGATGAGCGCGTCGTATGAACCTCCCATCAGGCGATACACGCGTTCGATAAATAACGGCTCGTGATTGGTAGAAAACAAATCGATCCGATCCTCGGGCGCGTACTCCCTCAAAGCCGCCAAAAGATCCGTCTCCGTCATGGTACCGTAGATCTCAGGATTTCTTCTCCCGAGCATACAGAGATTGACGCCGTGCAAAATTAGGATTTTCATCTCATCTCTCCTTTCCCCTCCTCTATTCTTCTTTCATCGCGTATTTCTCTTCCATATAGGCTCGCATAAAAGCACGATCGGCGGCAAGACCCGTCCAATGTTCAAATGCCAGCGCGCCCTGTTCGATTACCATACCGAGACCGTTTTTGATGCGCGCTCCGATGCTCTCGGCGTCCTTAAGAAAACGCGTTTTGCTCGGCGCATACGTAAGGTCGATGTAAAAAGTCTCCGGGTTCATTCTGTCTTTGTCGAGTGGTGTTTCGTCAAGCGCTCCGTGCATTCCGAGCCCGGTGGCATTGACAATCACGGGATATCCCGTCGGATCCGGCGAATCGAGCGCGTGACTCGGCGCATACTCTGCGGACCGAGCGGCCCCTTCCACGGCCCGATGGACCTTGATGTCATAATAGTCCACTTCCGTTCCCGCCATGGATAGATAGAGGCCCACGGCGCTTCCCGCTCCTCCGGCTCCGAGAATAAGAACTTTCTCGGGCTCGATTTCTCGTCTGAGATCGTCAACAAAACCCGGTCCGTCGGTGTTGTACCCGATGAGTTTGCCGTTTTGAGAAACAATTGTGTTGACGGCACCGATTCTTGCGGCGCCTTCGTCGACTTCATCGAGCATCGACACGATGAAATTCTTATAAGGTTTCGTCACATTGGCGCCCGCAAAGAGGGGGCTCCGGAGCGTCTCAAGAAGCGCATCGAGACGGTCTCTCTCACACTCCATGGCAAAATAATCGGCATTGATTCCCAGATGCCCAAAATGCGCATTGTGCATCCCGGGCGAAAGCGAATGGGCAACCGGATTGCCGAGAAGCATGATCAGTCTGTGGCGATCATTGGTCTGCATGAATTTCCTCCTCCAAAAGGTTCACAAGCTCCGGATCGAGCGTTTTTCTGAGCGCGTCATTCACAACGGCGGCGCGTTCTCGCATCGCACGGAGCATTTCTTCGCTCGGCGTGAGGATCGTAAGCCCCGCATCTTTTACGATTTTTTTCTTCGCCTCGAGACGCTCATCGGCGTCTTTCCTCGCTTTCTCGGTTGCACGTTTCGCCGCTTCCGTGATGACCCGTTGCTCCTCGTCCGTAAGATGATCAAAGGTATCCAAATTCATAATGAGGCTCACGAGATGCGGAACGTGATGCGTCTCGATCACATATTTCTGCTGCTCATACACACGCGACGCGACAATAGATTCATACGGATTCTCCTGTGCGTCGATTGTTTTTTGTCCAAGTGCAATGTACACCTCTCCCCAATTCATCGGCGTGGGATTCGCTCCGACTTCGCGCCAAAAACGAATGTGATACGGACTTGCCATCGTGCGAATTTTGAGCCCCTCAAAATCTTCCATTGAGCGAATTTCCCGATTTGTCGTGAGTTCGCGAAAGTGCTGATCGGCAAAACCCAAGACTTTGATTCGTTTTGCCTCGTAATACGGCGTAATCGCGTCGAAAAACGGTCCGTCCATCACGCGGCGAACCGTATCGATGTCCTCGTAGAGCATGAAGAGATCGAAAACCGCCGCTTCGGGAACAAACGCAACCTGCGGTGCCGTATTTTGCACGACAAAATCAATGTCGCCGATCTGGAGACTCTCAATGGATTCACGGTCGTTTCCGAGCACGGCGCCGGGATAAATCCGGATCTCCATCGTATCCGACATTTCGCCTACAAGGCGCGCAAATTCTTCCGCGTAGAGATAGGTGACGCTATCTTTTGTATTGTCGAGAGAAAGCGAGAATAATTTTTTCTCTTCCTTGTGTGCGCAGGACGAAAAGAGGAAAAGACAAATTATGAAGAGAAGTAGAATCCGTTTTTTCATCTTTGTCCTCCTATCTCGCAACGCTTAAAATCGGAAAGAGAATGACGAGTATCAAAGCGATCATAAACGCTCCGATATACGGCAGTGCGTTCTTGGCGATCTTCTGGATCGGGATTCGCGTAAGGGATTCCGCAACGAAGAGATTGACACCGACCGGCGGCGTCACAAAGCCGATTGCCAGATTTAGGATCATCATCACGCCGAAATGGACGGGATGAATGCCGAAGCGGTCCACAATCGGTAGAAGGAGCGGCGCAAGGACGAGAATCGCGGCGCTTGTATCCATGATCATGCCCACAAAGAGCAAGAAGATTTGGATAAGGACAATCGTTACGAAATACGAGCTTTGGCGTGTTTCAAAAAAGTTGGCCACACTCTCGGGAATCCCCATGATCGTGAGCGTTCGTGAAAATGCCAGCGCGGCGGCGAGCAAGAACAGGATCGGTGCGTAGATCCGTATCGCCTCCATGAGAATCTTGGGAATGTCGCGTACGCCGAACGAGCGGTAGAAAAATAATGAAATGATGAGTGCATAAAATACGCTGATGACCGCCGATTCCGTCGGTGACGCCAGACCGGAATAAATCGACCCCAAGACGATGACGGGTGATAAAAGAGCAAAGAACCCGTCTTTGAAAAGATGGGTGAATTTCTCTGCGCGCAGTTCTTCGACATACTGTTTCCGCGCCGCATCCGGCACATCCTTAAACGCGTAACGCGCAACGAGCATCAGGAGAACTGCAATCATCACGCCCGGCACGATACCTGCACGGAAGAGCGCCGCAATCCCCGTCCCCGTTGCATTCCCGTACAGGAGAAACGGAATCGACGGCGGAATGACAACGCCGAGGCCGCCCGCCACCGCCAAGAGTGCCGTGGATTCTTCCTCCGGATAGTCGAGTTTTTTTAAAATCGGCAAGAGCATACTGCCCACGGCCGCTACCGTCGCAGGCGCACTCCCCGAGATTGCCCCGTAAAAAAGACAGGTCAAAATCATCGCGTTCGGAAGTCCCGTCCGTGACGAACCCAGAAAATAGGTGATGAATTTAAAAATCCGCTCGGCAATTTTGCCGTGCGTCATGATGACGCCGGAGAGAATGAATATAGGAATGGCAAGAAGCAAAAAAGAATCGCTCCCTCCCACCATCGATCGCACCGCGTAAGACACACCCACGGGAAAGGTACGAAAAAAAGACGGAACGACGGTAAGAACCGAGAGAACCGCCGCAATGGGCACCGACAGGAGAAGGAGCCCCACAAATAATAGGAGCAACGTCACTTTCAATCCGATCCCCTCACTCTCTCCCAAGATCTCAAAAAAGCGAGTGCGAAACCGACCGCAGGCGCCAGATGGACATAGAACATCGGCAGCCCCAGCGCCGGACTGGTCTCATGACTCCAACTTGCATACCGAAGATTCGGAATCGTCGCTACAAATAGCCCCAGAAAAACGAGCATGAGGAAAACATGGACGGCTCTGTCGAGCTTTTTCGAGATCGGAAACAGTCTGATTCGGACATCCAGTTTGTATTTGATTGAAAAAGGAATGGATAAAAAAGTCGACCAGATGAAGAGATAGCGCACCAACTCTTCGGTGAACGCCGGGGTGTCTTTGAGGAGATAACGCGAGATGACCTGAAAAATCATCACGATTGCCATTCCCGCAAGAAAAAAGAGAAGCAAGATGTCTTCCATTTTTTCTCGTAAACGTTTCATCCGACTCCTCCTAATCCAAGTTTTTCTTTCGCTCGTGTTCTGCCAATAATTTCTCGTTGAGTTCTTCCGCCGCGTTGATTCCGAATGATTTTTGTCGTTGATTCATCGCGGCGAGTTCGACGATCATCGCAAGATTGCGTCCTGCTTTGACCGGCAAGATGACCTTGGGAACCTTGACGCCCAGGATCGTCATATACGTTTCATCAAGGCCCAATCGCTCGTATTCTTTCTCGCTGTCCCACGGTTCCATCACGACGGCGAGATCGAGATGTCCGCGCGTCTTGACGGAGCGAATGCCGTAGAGTCGGCGAATGTTGAGAATGCCGATCCCGCGGATTTCCATGAAATGACGAATGTTTTCCGGAGAAGTGCCGACCAGGCCCGTATCCGTTTTGGAAATCAGTACGCGATCGTCGGCAATGAGGCGATGCCCGCGATTGACGAGATCCAGCGCCGTCTCGGATTTACCGATGGAAGACTGCCCGATGAGGAGTACGCCCTGCCCATAGACATCCACCATGACACCGTGAAGACTGATTTGATCCGCCAAGAGATCCTCGATCACGCCCGAGAGTCTGCTTGTGAGTTTCGTCGTGATGAGCGAGGAGCGCAGGACGGTGATGTCCATCTCTCGCGCGAGCTCCAGAATATCCTCCTCGATTTCAAGGCCCCTAGCAAAGATGAGCGCCGGAATCGGATAACTGAAGAAATTCTGAAATCTTTCAAAACGGATGGCGCTCGGCAGTTCCATATAGTAGTTGTGCTCGACGATACCGATAACCTGCAGTCTCTTATAAGGATAGCGATCCATATAGCCCGCAAGTTGCAAGCCGGGGCGATTGATATCACCGATATCGAGGGTCGTCGTCCGATACTTGCTGCCGGCATTGACGACCTCTAGACCCAAAATTTCCACGATATCTGTCAGTTTGGCAGATTTCATCCTTTCCTCCTTACATGCTCCCATACGCGCTCCGCAATGGTCCTCGGAATCCCGCAGGACATAATCTCCTCGACGTCGTGTCTTGAAATCTCCTCCACGGATCCGAATTTTTCCATGAGTCTTGCCCGTCTCGCCGGGCCGATGCCTTCGATGTCATCGAGGATCGAGTGCGTCATCTTCTTCGTGCGTAGGGATTTGTGATAATTGATGGCAAAACGATGCGCTTCTTCTTGAATGGCATAGAGCAGTCGGAACGATGCGCTCGTCTGTTCCATGAGGATCTCTTCTCCTTGATAGATGAGCCCTCTCGTACGGTGGCGATCGTCTTTCACCATGCCCGCCACGGGGATGTCCAGTTCCAATTCGCGGAGTACATCGAGCGCCGCGCTCACTTGACCTTTGCCTCCGTCCATCAAAATGAGATCCGGACGCGTCGAAAAGCCTTCCTTCTCTCCCTCAATCAAACGGTTCATGCGACGGCGAATGACTTCTCGCATACTTTCATAGTCATCCGATCCGACGACGGTCTTGATGCGAAATTTCCGATATTCTTTCGGCGCCTTGACGCCATCCTGGAAGACGACCATGGAGCCGACGGACAGCGTCCCTGCGAGATTCGAGATATCGTACGCTTCGATGCGAAAGATATTCTCGATCCCCAAGAGATCCGACAAGCCTTCGAGCGCGCGTTTGGGCGCTTCTTTTCGATAAAGCATGCGGACATTGCGTTCCAGATGGTTCTTCGCGTTGTCCGTAAGTTTCTCCATGAGATCTTTTTTCTTACCGATCTTCGGTGTGCGGATCGTGACTTTGCGCTCGGCGCGATTCGTGAGGAATTCTTCGATGACACTCGTGTCGGAGAGTTCTTCACTTAATAGAATTTCGCTCGGAAAATATTCGATCGACGAGTAATACTGTTCGACAAACTGTGCCATGAGCTCCTCGCGTTCGAGATCCATGACATTTTCAAAAAAGAAATCTTCGTTGCCGATGATTCTGCCGCCGCGCAGAATAAAGACGGAAACGGCGGCATAGCCCGCCTCTTCATAGAGTGCACAGGCATCATAGTCGACATCGCGCGCCGACGTAATGTTCTGCTTTTCGTGGATGACGGGCAAGAGCTCGAGTGCATCGCGCATACGCGCCGCTTTTTCATATTCCATGCGATCGCTCGCCGCATGCATTTCCCGTTCCACGCGGTCCTCGAGAAGATGACCCTGTTGTTTGAAAAAAGTCAGAATCTCCTCAATCCAACGATTATATTCTTCTTCGTCTCCTTTGCCAACACACATCCCGTCACAGCGTTTCATATCGTAGTTGAGGCACGGTCGAGAGCGTCTTTCCGCGCGATCAAAATCGAGATTGCAGCTGCGTAGCGGATAGAGCTCGTGCAAGAGATCGATGAGTTCGTTCACCGCGAGGACATTCGGATATGGTCCGAAATAACGCGAGCCGTCTTTATCGAGCCTGCGTACCTTTAAGATTCTCGGAAAGCGTTCATTCGTAACTTTAATAAACGGATAGGACTTGTCATCTTTGAGCAGAATGTTATAGCGCGGTCGATATTCTTTGATGAGATTCGACTCGAGGACCAGCGCCTCGACTTCCGTATCGACGAGAATGTAGTCAAAACGAGCGATATGTCCGACCATAATGCGCACTTTCGGCGCTTTGTTCCCGGATTGAAAATACGAGCGAACCCGATTCTTGAGAGATTTCGCCTTGCCGACGTAGATGATCTCACCCGACGCGTCCTTCATGAGATAGACGCCGGGGCGATCCGGCAATCTCTTTAATTCATCTTGGAATGAAAAACTCACAACTTCGTAATGGTCTCGAAAGTCTTGCATTCTTCCGCCGTGAGTTCTCCCCGCAGTTCTTCGAATACGCGGCGGTTGTAACTTTCAATCCATTCCCTTTCTTCGTCCGTCATAAGTTCCGGGAGAACGGGACGCATGTCGATCGGACAGAGCGTGAGCGTCTCGAAGGCATAGAATTCACCGAATGTATTTTTCTCGTACGGAACGGTTAAGACAAGAGATTCAATGCGGATGCCGTGTGCATCGGCAATATAGAGTCCCGGTTCATTGGAAGTGACCATGCCGAGTTCCATCGGTACGTCGACAAAGCCTCGCGAAATCGACTGCGGTCCCTCGTGTACGCCGAGGAAAAATCCGACACCGTGTCCCGTGCCGTGTTTGTAATCCATCGCTCTTTGCCAAAGCGGTACGCGTGTGATGGCGTCCAGTGCATATCCCCTCGTATCGCGCGGGAAAATCGCCGTCGCAAGGGCAATGTGTGCCTTGAGGACGATGGTGTAATCTCTCTTCTCTTCTACCGTCAGTTCTCCCATCGGAATCGTACGCGTGATATCGGTCGTGCCGTCTTGATATTGTCCGCCCGAGTCCAAGAGTAAGAGGCCTCTCGGCTCAATCTTCGCATGGGATGCTTCCGTCGGCTCGTAGTGGATGATGGCTCCATTCGGTCCGTATCCTGCAATCGTCTCAAAACTCTCTTCGACAAAACCTTCACCTTTCTTGCGATACGCGAGAAGCGTCTCAACGACGTCCATTTCTGTGATGCCTTTGTCCTTATTCTGCTCGAGCCAATGGAGAAAGCGTACGAGTGCCACGCCGTCCGTGTGCATCGCGCGACGAATCGCGGCAATCTCCGCTTCATCTTTGATCGCTTTCGGAAGAGTCGTGAGATTTCGTCCGGTCACGACTTTGCCGGTAATGTGCATACGCATACGCGTGCTCGAACGATCGGGGTCCAGATAAACCGTATCCGAGATCTTGTCCATAAAATCAAAGACTTCGTCGTACGGCATCGTCTCCACTTCCGCTTCGCGAAGAGCGACGCGTACCTCCTCGGGAAGATGTTCTTCCGAGGCAAAGAGCACGGCGCGATTTGCATCGACAAAGAGATAGGAAGTAAAGACCGGATTGCAGCGGACATCTCGTGCACGAAGATTGAGGACCCAAGCAATGTCCTCGAGTGCGCCGATGATGGTTGCCGTCGCTCCCGTCTTTGCAAGATCCTTGCGCAGCGCGTTCAGTTTTTCTTTGGCCGTTCTCGTATAATTTCCTTCCTTGACGAGAAAAGCATCCGTTCGGTGCGCATCCGGGCGATTTGTCCACAGAGGACTTACGAGATCGATATCGACGCGCTCGAGCCCCTCGAGGCGTTCATAGAGTCGAAGCGGAAATGTCTTCGCATCAAAACCCACGCGTCCGCCGTGTTCTCGCACAAATTCTTCCACAGTCGGTACGTTTTCTTCGCCCATTTTCATGAGCTCAATTCCCGAGCCCTCAAGTTCTTTTCCCGCCTGCAGGAAATATCTTCCGTCCGTCCACAGATAGGCGGCATCCTGCGTGACAACAAGTGTCCCCGCC
>QWCK01005365.1_pt1 | contig 11728 bp, 7 predicted proteins | sample 1972571 | NCBI WGS metagenome assembly QWCK01 (sample SAMN09866710, study PRJNA288562) | Human gut metagenome isolate term2_stool, whole genome shotgun sequencing... | isolation source: gut | host: Homo sapiens | place: USA: California
CGATTTTATCTCCGGCAGCCGCCTGCTGCTGGATATGAAGCCCTATCTGGATAAATTCCGATTCCGGTCACTTTCCGACCCGCAGGTGTGGAACAGCGCAGTGACAAACGGCATTTTTGTCCGCTTCGGTGATGTGGAGCTGAGCCACGACGAGCTTCTGTCCATGGCCGAGCAGGAACACTGACACAGAAAAGGAGGAAAATGGTATGAGTAAAAAGCAGATGATACGACGGCGAGGGCTGAGCGCATTTCTGGCGATGGCAATGTGCTTCGGTCTGCTGCCTGCGACGGCTTGGGCAGCGGAAGAAGGGGTTGCCATTAATGAAAGTAATTTTCCCAATAAAACCTTCCGGAACTATATACAGAAAGTGTTTGATAAGGACAATAACGACTTTTTCAGCGCGGATGAGATTGCTGCCGTGACAGAACTTACGTTTCAGTACCCGGATGACCCGAATACAGGTGTAGCGGGAATTACGTCTTTGAAAGGTATCGAGTACTTCACTGCCTTGACGAGTTTGGATTGTTCCTATCAAGACCTGACGGAATTAGACCTTAGCCGAAATACCGGGTTGACAAGTGTACTATGCTACGGCAATCAACTTACCGAACTGGATTTGAGTGCGAATACCCAGTTAATAGAATTGGACTGCAGCAGCAATGAGATTACCCATTTGGATGTCAGCAGCAATCATAATCTCGAAAAGCTGTCCTGCTATCATAATCGGCTTACCAGTCTGGATCTCAGCCGGAATAATAAGCTGACTTATACCTACTGTGATAGCTGGTGTCCTATTGAACCGGATGAGAACAACACGATCAATCTTGCTGAACTGGATGTTGACAAAACCAGTGACTGGGTTGGCGGCAAGGTTGAAAACGGCATTCTGACGATTGATGAAGGAGCAAAGAAGGTCACCTATAACTATCAGTGCGGTAATAACATCGAGATGTATGTCATACTGCATATTCATATATATGATGATTCCTGGGAATATAACGCCAATGAACATTGGAAGAAATGCACCAATTTTTGCACGGGTGCGAACCAGGGGATGATAAAGAGCCCTCATGATTACAAGGGCGGCAATACCTGCTCCATCTGCGGCTATGTGAATGCTGCCGACACTTATGCTGTCACTGTTGAGGTTGATGGACACGGCACCGCCGGTGCGTCTCCGGCCTTCGCCAAGACAGATGAAACGGTCACGCTCACCGCGATTCCCGATACGGGTTATGCTTTTAAGACATGGGAGGTTATCCGTGGTGGCGTTGCCATTACCAATGATACTTTTATCATGCCTGCCAAGCCTGTGACCGTCAAGGCTGTTTTTCAGGAAAAAACTGCGGCTCCAGTGATCAGCCCTAACGGCGGCAGCTTCAATGATACGGAGACCGTTACACTTACTTGTGACACGGAGGGTGCATGGATATATTACACCATAAATGGTGTAAAGTCTCATTACAGGGATCCGTTCACGCTGACGGAATCGGCGAACATCACAGCCTGGGCTGAAAAGATGGGCAAAGCCGATAGTGATATCGTCACAGCTGCTTTTATTAAGATTGTCGATGGCGTTGCTGTTGATACGTTCAATTTCCCCGACAAGAACTTCCGCGATGTCGTGAAAACGTTTGATACTGACGATAACAATATCCTCAGCGATACCGAGATTGCCACGGTAAAGGAAATCGAATGCAAGCGCATGGGTATCACCAGCCTGAAGGGCATCGAGTATTTTACTGCGCTTGAGGATCTGTACTGTTACGATAACGAGTTAACCGAGCTCGATCTTAGCCAGAATATCAAGCTGGAAGAGCTGAATTGCAGTACAAATCGCTTGACGGTATTGGATCTCAGCCAAAATCCGAAGCTGAAAATGGTGATCTGCTCCGATAACGCGCTGATCGCGCTCAATCTCAGCAGCAACTCCAAGCTGACGAATCTGAATGCATCGGGTAATATTCGTGAGATTACACTGACAGGCAATACCTTTGATCTGTCGAGCCTGCCCGGCTTTGATGCGAGCCGCATGTCCGGCCTGACCGGCGGCAAAGTCAGCGGAAGCACTCTTACAGTAGATGGCAATGCCGCTGTCGTGACCTATTCCTATGACCTCGGTTATACCGGTACGGAACTGGATGACGCGGAAAAGGACGTTATTTTCACACTGGCGATTGCAGGACGCGGCACGGATATTGATATCAACAAGACCAACTTCCCGGATAAGGACTTCCGAGAGCTTCTTCTTGATAAAGAAGCCAATATTGATCGGAATCAGGATGGTAAACTCAGCACATGGGAAATTGCGCTGGTGCAGGATATTGATGTCTACGATATGGAAATCGCTGATCTTACGGGTATTGAATATTTTACGGAGTTGAAATATCTGGATTGTGCCGGTAATCACCTCACAAGTCTGGACCTCAGCCGGAATACCAAGCTGGCCGAGCTGGATGCAGAGAACAACACATATACGATTACTCCGGTCAACGACAGATTTTATCTTGCCTCTCTGCCTGCGGGTTTTGATGTAGCAAAGACCAGCCACTGGCAGGGCGGCACGGTCAGCGGCAATATCCTGACGATAAACAGCGATGTCGATGAGGTTACTTACGACTATGACTGCGGAAAGGATTTTACGACAACATTTACACTGGAAATCCCGACGCAGTACACTGTCACGGCTCATGGGCTGTACGGCGGAGTCATGGGGATTACCCCGGGCGAGGATTATACCGCACGATACACGGTCGGCGCTCAGGTCGGTCTTCAGATCGGCAAACGCGACGGCTTCACCCTGCAGGGCCTGACGCTCGAGGGAATCAGTGAAGAGCAGCTGCAATGGCAGGCAAAGGACGCAGAAAGCACAACTCGAGGTATTTCCTTCGAGATGCCCGCGCATAATGTGACGGTGACGGTCAACTGGAAGGCGAACGGCTCGTCCGGCGGCGGCGGCTCGTCCGCACCCGGCTACGATGTTTCTGCGGATAAGACCGAAAACGGCGCCATCGTCGTATCTCCCCAATCTGCGTCCAAGGGTGACTCCGTGACCATCACGGCAGCACCCGACAAGGGATATAAGCTGAGTGGAATCAAGGTTATCGACCAGAACGGAAGGGAAGTTAAGCTGACCGACAAGGGCAGTGGCAAGTATACCTTTACCATGCCTGCGGGCAAGGTGACAATCAAAGCCGACTTCATCGCACAGACCGTTGATTCGGTTTTCGCAGACGTTTCGGCGGATGCCTACTACTATGAAGCCGTCAAGTGGGCGGCAGACAAGAGGATTACCGGCGGTATAGGCGACAGCCTGTTTGCACCGAACCAGTCCTGCACACGAGCGCAGATTGTAACCTTCCTGTGGCGTGCGGCGGGTTCGCCCGAGCCGAAGAGCACCAACCATCCGTTTGCGGATGTATCCTCCAGCAGCTATTACGAAAAGGCGGTTCTGTGGGCGGTTGAGAACGGCATTACCGAGGGCACGAGCGATACAACGTTTGCATCCGGCACTATCTGCACGAGAGCACAAGGCGCAGCGCTCCTGTACCGTGCGGCAGGCAGTCCGGTAGTCAGCGGCAGCGCGGCATTTACCGATGTGGCCGACAGCGCCTACTACGCCGATGCGGTCAAGTGGGCAACCGAGCAGGGCATTACCAAGGGCATCAGCAGCAGCCTGTTTGGTCCGGATGCGACCTGCACCCGTGCACAGATCGTTACGTTCCTGTACCGTATGTATCAGGGCAAGTAAGCAGTACAACACAGATATCAGGCTATAACTGAAAAAACAGGACTCCTCGGAGTCCTGTTTTTTTGACAATCTCAGTATTTTTCCGGTTTCTATCCCGAAACCGACTGCGGTCTCATCATTTATTGAGATAGTGCAGACGGCGAAGGAATTCTTCATTATCCGTTTTTTTACAGATGGCATCGATGCCTGAGGAAATGATCCATACAGCCATGCCGCGCTGAGCACACAGTACGAGCAGATCAATGATCATATTGTGATGTGTGGACTCCTGTCCGGCGAACGGGAAAAAACAGATAAGCAGGCGCGGATTAAGCAGATACCACCGATAATACGAAAAACGAAGTCGTTCGGGGTAGGGCCAGCTGCTCAGTGGCTGCAGCAGCATTTCCTTCGGAAACCAGCGCAAAGCCTCGGATAAAATGCTGGATACAATTTTTTTGCGGATGATATGCTGTCCGGCCTTGGGGATAAGGCTGGTGCACAGATTGTCGAGCGCGGTCATGTTGTCGAACAGCACGCCGCCGGGGCGGTCGGGTCGCTCAATCTGAATGCCGATCTCGCTGCCGATGACGCGGCCGAGATCGCCGGGCTGGTACAGGCGGCCGTTGAGCCGGAAAAAGCCGCTCGTCCAGCCGCGATCGCCCAGAAAGCATTCATGCAGGCGGCGGCCAGTGTTGTAGTTTTCATCGCGCAGAAAAGCAATCTCGCCGCGCCTGATATCAAACGTCATTGGCGGCAATGTGGGAAAGTGCAGATCCCGAACAGAAAGCACGGGGGCGCCTTCTGTCATAGCAGTGTGCTCAAAGCGTTTAACGCCTCTGCCTCCCTCCCAGCCGAGCAGCTCAAACAGACGAGGGCCATACTCCTCCGGATACAACCTAAAAAATGTACGCCGGTCGCGGATTACATCGATGCGGCTCGCGTATCGGAACATGAATGTTTCATCCATGTCAAACAGGAACACCGCTGTACCGTGGCGAAGCAGCAGCTGCACGCAGTCCATTAGCTTTGCAAGATCCTGGCGGCGCAGCGTCTCGGTCAGCCGGTCGAGCACAAGCAGCTTGTAGCCGTTGAACCATGCACGAAAAATTGACAGACGGTAGTAGTCAAGCATGGAAAGGTCGATAAGCCGCGTACTCCATGGCAGATTAAGTCCCATCCGGTGGAGCATGTCAGTCGCTGCGAGTGATGTCAGCCGTTCGGTGCTTGGGAAGTGCTGCCGAAGATGATTCGTACGAACAAGTGCGAGAACAAAATCGCGCATGGTCAGTTCCTTGCTCGCGAAACGAGATTTGTCCACCACAATGGCATTCTGACGAATCCAGCGCTCCAGACCGGTTGTGCCAATGCGTTGTCCGCAGCAGAATGCCCGACCGTCAGTAAACACCGTTTTCCCCTTGAAAATATCGAGATATGCAGTACCGGAGGTAAGGTGTTCATCAACATAAACACCGATACACTCACCGTGTGCGATGGAAACATCAAACTGGTACTGTCCACTCTCGCTGTGAAAATAGCCATGCTCGATGCGAATAAGCTCTTCTTTCATGTCAGTCTCCCTGCATCAGCAGCGGCATCGTGACGCAGCACTCCGTACCGATGCCCGTTGCACTGAAAACGCGAAGACCGTAATCTTCGCCGAACATCAGCCGAATACGGCTGTTAACATTGCGCAGCGCGATTCCGCCGCGTTTTTTATCGCCGGAGACTGAGCTGCCATGGACAAATTCCTCGTTAAGCAGCATGACCTGCTCCTCAGGCATGCCGACTCCGTTGTCCTTTACGCGCAGGAACAAGGTATTGGCACTGTTTTCAATGGAGATATATACGATGCCATGTCCGATTTTGCCTTCCAGACCATGTACGACAGCGTTTTCTACGAGCGGCTGGAGAATGAGCTTCGGCATTCTCGCCTCAAGCAGATCTTCATTTTCCATTTCAAGCTCCATTTCGAGTTTGTCGCCGAAGCGGCAGCGCTGGATGGTGAAATAGTTTTCCGCATTGTCCAGTTCATCCGAAAATGAGACATATTCCTGTACATTTGATATGGTATAGCGAAAAAACGTAGCTAACGCTTCGGTGGTTTCCGCAATATCCGCACAATCCGCCAGCAGAGCGTCCGAACGGATAGCCTCGAGTGCATTATACAGAAAATGCGGGTTGATCTGGTTTTGCAATGCCAGATATTCGGCCTGCTTCTGCCGCAGGCGAGTGATCTCCTCACCGTGCAGACGATCTACGATTTCCCGGAAGAACGCAAAGATCTCGCGGGAGCGGCTCCAGTCTGCGCCGAGGACGGCATCCACATCGCCGTCTCTGCGATAGCGGCAGAGTGCCCGGCGCAGTTTCCATTGTGTTGTCAGCCACATAAGCGACACCTACCTGTAAAGCTTTTTGTATTCGGCAGGACTGATGCCTGTCGTTTTCTTGAACAGTCGCGAAAAATATTTCAAATCACGGTAGCCGATCTGATCAGCGACGTCCTGCACAGAGTTTTCATCATTGCATAGCAGCTCCTTGGCCTTGTTCATGCGCAGCTCAGTTAAATAATCCATAAAATTCTGGCCGGTCTCCTTTTTGAACATGGCGGAAAAATATGTTGCATTAAAGCCGACCGCATTGCTTACATCCTCAAGGCGCAGCGCCTCCTGATAGTGCTGCTGAATAAAGCGTTTGGCATCCGTAATCGGACGCGCCTCGCGCAGCATACGCTCGTTGCGCAGACGATCTATTTCGCCACACATATCATCGTGCAGCAAGCGGAACAGCTCCTGTGCGTTGATGGCCTGCCACAAGCCGTCCATCATGCGCTGATAGAAGCTGTTGTCGGTCTCGCCGTTCCGCTGCATTCCGTAACGCATCGCCGTGAGGATCTCAAGAAACCAGTCCTCCAGCATCTTTCCCCAAAGCGGCTGCCTGGACATAACATCGCGGTAGCTGTCCTCGAGTTCACCGATGTACTGCTCCTTGTTCAGATATTCGGCGGCTTCCTGAAAACGGCGCTTACAGCTGCTGTCCATCGTGTAATACGCGTGAAAATCAGGGATATCAGTCTCCGCATCGCGCCAGACCGGAGTATGACACAGACGATCGATACACAGCCAGAGCGCCTCGCGCATAGAAGCGCCAAGCGCATCGGCAGCGGAGCATCGGCTGCCAAGGCAGATTGTTGCACGGATGCCCCAGAACAGATCGCGCTGCTTTTCGATTTCCTTGCGTATTTTGGTGAAGCATTGCTTGACCTCGACCGGCTGGTACTCCGGCAGATAGGCCGCAACAGCGACACCTTCTCTTCGAATGGCTGCGGCAAAGCCGCATTTGAGCTGTCCAAGCTCCTGCCGGACGATTTCAAGTGCGTGCTTCATCATGGCGTGCATGCCATCCGGGTTCTTCCATGCTGATGGAATATCCGGCTTGACAATAGCGGCGAAATAACAACCGTTGGATGGCAGACCGTATTCCAGATTGAACGACCGCACCGTACTGGAGGTGCGAACGCCGCCGTGTATCTCGCCTATCAGCGTGTCAATGATGCGCTCCTGTTCACGCTCATCGCTTTTCTTCAAACGGTACTCAATCGTAGCCTGCTCGCTGAGCTTGCCCTTAAGTCCGGTGAGAAGATCGGTCATCTCCTGCACCTTGAGCGGCTTCAGCAGATAACCCTCTACACCGTATTTCAGTGCGTTCTGCGCATATTCAAACTGGGCATAACCGCTGACAACGATAAAATGCAGCCCCGGCTGTATCTGCTTTGCCTGACGGATGAGATCAATGCCGTCAAAGCCCGGCATCCGGATATCGGTTACGAGCAAATGCGGCTGTTTGTCGCGTATCATCTCAAGCGCATGCATACCGTCGCTTGCCATGCCGACAATCTCAAAGCCAAGACTTTCCCAGTCAATCAGCTTGCACATCAGCAGCAGGACCTTTTTTTCATCATCTGCCAGTACGACCCTTAACATACATATTCCCCTTTGAAGGTGATTTTAGGAAAACAGATTTTGCTTGTTGATAGGAAAAAGGGAAAACGTAACCGTTTTCCCTTTTTCTTGTTCATAATAACACTGTTTGCAAGGATTTGCAAAGCATTTTCAAGAAATTACTCGTAATCCTTAACGTTGCTGGAGTCGATCCAGGTGTTGTCGGTTACGATCTCGGTGGTATCGAGGGTTTCGCCCTTGAGCAGTTTAACAGCAGCCTCGATGCCGTTTGCAGCCATAGCGCCGCCGTTCTGAGAAACCGTACCGGAGATACGGCCATCCTGAATAGCTTCGAAGCCGTCCGGCGTGCCGTCAACGCCTGCGATAACAATACCGGAGTTTGCACCTGCTGCGTTGCCGGCGCCTACTGCCATGCCGTCGTTCTCACAAACGATTGCGTCCAGATCGTAAGCGGACAGCCAGCTCTCAACGGTGGACTGAGCGCTTGCGGTGTCCCACTGGCAGTCAGCCGGTGCAACGACCTGCTTGATCTCGGGATAGTTCTTCAGAATGTTCTCATAGCCTTCCATGCGCTGCAGACCGCCTGCATCACCGGAGGGGCCGGTCAGGATAGCGATGTTGCCCTTGCCGTTGAGGAGCTTTGCAACCTGCTCCATCTCGGTTTCGCCGGCCTTTACGTTGTTGCCGTAGGAAACAGCGGAGATGCCGTTGTTCTGCCAGTCGGTGCAGGCAGAGATGATGTTGATCATAACAACGCCGGAATCAGCTGCGGACTTTGCAGCATCGGCAAGGCCGTCCGGATCAACAGGCTCGAACAGGATGGCATCATAGCCCTCGGATACGCACTGCTCAATCTGGCTGATCTGGGTAGCAGCGTCCTGATCAGCACTCAGGATGGTCAGGTCAACGCCCAGCTCGTCAGCCTTGGCCTCAGCAGCCTCGGATACGGCAATCTGGAATGCGTTGGTCTGGTGCTGCTGGATGAGGGCGATCTTGTAGGAATCGCTGCCGGAATCAGCACCGGAATCGGTGCCTGCATCAGAACCGGTGGAAGTACCGCCGCAGGCAGCCAGACTCAGAGTCATGGCACCGGTAAGCAGCATAGCGAGAAATCTCTTCTTTGTCATTTTCTTTTTCCTCCTTAGAGACGTTGTGAATATGATGAAGAGGAGAGGGGAGCGCGAAGCACTCCCGCTGCCTCTTTATCAGCAAAAATCAGTTTTTCTTGGTCTTTCCTTTTACGTCGATCAGGACAGCTACCACGATGATAACGCCCTTGACGATCTTCTGCCAGTGGGACGATACGCCCATGATGTCCAGACCGTTTGCGATAACGGTGATGAGCAGACAGCCGATGACAACACCCCACGGCTTGCCAACGCCGCCGGTCATGGATACGCCGCCGACAACGCACGCCGTGATGGCATCCATCTCGTAGCTCTCAGCTGCGGTCGGCTGGCCGATGGTAACGCGGGAGGTCATCAGGAAGCCGCACAGACCAGCCAGCAGGCCGGCAATGGCGAACGTGGAAATGCGGATGGCAGTGGTGTTGATGCCGGAAACGCGGGCCGCCTGAAGATTGCCGCCGCAAGCATAAACACGTCGTCCGTAAACCGTTTTGGACAGAACGAATGCACAGATGATGATAACGATTACAAGAAAGACGGACAGCATCGGGATGCCTGCGATAGAGGAGGCAGCGACCGCCTTGTATTCCTTGCTGATGCCGGTAATCGGCTTGCCGTTCGAGGTCAGCAGCGCCAGACCGCGCACAGCCGTCATCGAGCCGAGCGTCATGATGAACGGGGGCAAATCGCCAATGGCAACGCCGATGCCGTTTACCATGCCGACTGCCAGACCGGCCAGCATCGCAACAACGAGCGGCACGATGAGCGGCAGGTCGCCCTTGCCGAGCAGCGCGGCCAGAATGCCGGTGAACGCAACGGTGGAGCCGACCGACATATCAAAACCGCCTGCGATGATGACGAACATCATGCCGAACGCCAGAATGCCGTTGATGGAAGCCTGCTTGAGGATGTTCACGAGGTTGGTCGGTGCGATGAAGCTGGGCTTCAGGCAGGTAAGCACAACGACCAGTGCAATGAAGATCAGGAAAATGAAGTATTCGCTGATCAATCCCTTGATATTTTTCTGTTTCATTTCTCTTTTCTCCTTATACTTCAATCGCGGAGGCCAGTGTCATGATACGTTCCTGCGAGAACGCATCGCGCTGTACCTCACCGGAGAGATTACCCTCGCACATTACCATGATGCGGTCGCAGACACCCATCAGCTCGGGAATCTCGGACGAGATCATGATAACGGCCTTGCCCTGCTGTACCAGCTTGCCGAGCAGCAGGTAAATATCGCGCTTGGCGCCGACATCGATGCCGCGGGTCGGCTCATCGAGAATGATGATGTCCGGGTCGTTCAGCAGCCACTTGGCGATAACGATCTTCTGCTGGTTGCCGCCGGACAGGTTGCCCGCGATCTGGTCGCCGGAAGGAGTTTTGATGTTTAGCTTTTTGATGTACTCCATGGAAGCGGCGCGTGCCTTGCCCTTGTTGTAAAGGCCGTGGCTGAGCAGCTTTTTGATGGCTACCATGGCAATATTGTCATTTACCGAGCCGCTGAGGTTCAGGCCGGTGACTTTTCGGTCCTCGGTGATGAGGGCCACGCCCTCCTTGATGATGTCCCTCGGAGAATGGACCTTGACCTGCTTGCCCTTGACGAAGATCTCACCGGAGGCCAGCTCGTGCATACCGAAGATGCCCTCGACCAGCTCACTGCGGCCTGCGCCTACCAGACCGCCGATGCCGAGGATTTCGCCGCGGCGGACGGAAAGGCTGACGCCCTTCACCTTGTTGTCAGCGCGGACGATGTTCTTTGCTTCAAAAATGACATCGCCGATTTCGGCCTCCAGCTTGGGGAATACATCGGTAATCTCACGGCCGACCATCATTTTGATGAGCTGGGCCTCGTCGAGGTCCTTGGTGTCGCCCGAACCGATGTACTGGCCGTCGCGGTAAACGCTGACACGGTCGCAGATGGAGAAGATTTCGTCCATACGGTGCGAAATATAGATGATTGCAACGCCCTTAGCGGTCAGGCTGCGGATATGCTCGAACAGCAGCTCGACCTCGCGGTCGGTGATGGCGGCTGTCGGTTCGTCCATGACGATGACCTTGGCGTTGATGGAAATCGCCTTGATAATCTCGATCAGCTGGCACTGTGCAACGGTCAGGTTGCGCAGCTTTTCTTTCGGAGAAACGTGCAGGCCGCACTCCTTGATGAGCTTTTCGGCCTCTGCGATCTCAGCTTTTGCATCGACCAGACCGTTTTTGCGGATCTCGCGGCCGACGAAGATGTTTTCATACACGGACATATCCAGAATCGGATTGAGCTCCTGATGAATCATCGCAACACCGTGATCCATGGCCTCTTTCGGATTGGATGCATGGTACGGCTGACCGTTAAAGATGATCTCACCGCCGTTGTCCTTTGTGTAAATACCCATCAGAATTTTCATCAGAGTGGATTTACCGGCACCATTCTCGCCCATTAAAGCGTGTACCTCGCCGGGTTTAACCTGAAGCTGCACATGATCCAACGCCTTCACGCCGGGGAAGGTCTTGCTGATATCTTTCATTTCCAGTACATACTCCATGCTGTTCTTCCCTCCTCATGTGTCATTTTATTGTCATTATTTTATCAAACTGCTGCATATAGGAAAACACACAATCTTCATATATGGGGGGACGATTTTTGGATTTTTCACAAAAATAGCAATTTGCTTAATTTGCACAGAAATATTTTGTGCTATATGCACAAAATACTGTCATCCAAATCTTATGAAGCAGGCCTTTAGCGAAACGTTTTTTACTTCCGGTACGTCAACTCGATCTGCTTTCTTGACTTTCTCATCGTTACAATTTCATAGAAATGACATGATATATAATAAATGGCAGATGAATGTTTGCACTGAATTGCTGTCCATAGCTTTAACCTATGGACAATGGCGGGTTTCTCGTATTT
>QWCK01005366.1_pt1 | contig 11727 bp, 10 predicted proteins | sample 1972571 | NCBI WGS metagenome assembly QWCK01 (sample SAMN09866710, study PRJNA288562) | Human gut metagenome isolate term2_stool, whole genome shotgun sequencing... | isolation source: gut | host: Homo sapiens | place: USA: California
GTGTTTTTACCCAGCCCTCAACTTCAATGTCTTGTCCTATATATTTTTCATAATCTTTAAATAGCTCGCTATTTGATAATATCATTGTTTTCCCTTTCGTGCCGCAAGGCTTTTATTTTTCTTTTTTGCCGATTTTTAATCTCAATTAAACCAACTTACAAATTATAGCAAAAATTCCTATTCTTTGAAAGTATAATATCATAAATAAAATTATATATAAGGCTTTAAATGTATTTTACAAATTAAAGAAATATTCTTTTTCCTGCTCTGTTAATTTTCTATAATTGCCCTCTTTTATTGTGCCTAGTTTTACTTTGCCTATGGCAATCCTTTGTAATTCTTTAACATTTCTGCCAAGCTCAGCTATCATGTTTCTAATTTGTCTTTTTTTGCCTTCAAATAAAACTACCTTGTAGGTTGCTGCAGAAAAGTCATAAAGCTCTATTTCAGCCGGCATAGTAAGTTTCCCTTCTAAAAGTATGCCATTTCTGAATTTTTCCATCTGCACATCGCTTAGTCTACCGTCCAATGTCACAAGATATTTTTTCGGTATATGGTTTTTTGGATGTGTTAATTTATTTGTAAGCTCTCCATCGTTAGTAACTATCAGTAGTCCTGTAGAGTCCATATCAAGTCTGCCTACCGGATATACATCTATTTCCGGCGGAAAATACTCTCTTATGCAAGGTCTGTCAAATGGATCAGACACGCTAGAAAGCACTCCTTTTGGTTTATTAAATAGATAGTAATATTTATTTATTTTTTTATCAGAGATTATTTCTCCGTCAACTTCGACTTCGTCCATATTTTTTACATCATAGGAAAAGTCTGTTAAAATCTCTGAGTTTACCTTGACTTTGCCCTGTTTTATCATGTCATCCGCTTTTCTTCTTGAAAGCTCAGTTTGACTGGCAATATATTTATTTATTCTCATATCAATTATAATCCATATCTTTTTGTAATATTATTTTAAAATCCTCTGATTTGGTTAAAGGGAAACACTCTTATTGCAACCTTCCCTATTATGCTATCTTCACTTACTATACCGACTTGCTCTGACCTAGAGTCTAGGGAATTAGGTCTATTATCGCCCATTACAAACACTGAGTTGTCAGGTACGGTCAAGTCTACTAATCCATCTGTATAGTCACCGTTTATATAGCCCTCTTCTTGCAGTTCATCGTTGATATAGACCTTGCCGTCTGTAATCACTACATGGTCGCCCGGAACTCCTATTATTCTTTTTACTAAATCTTTATATTCATTTTTTTCGTCCGGTAGTGTAGATTTAAATACGATTATATCTCCATTTTTCGGCTGTGAAAACCAATAGGATGTCTTGTTTAATATTAAATAATTGTTGTTGTCCAGTGTAGGGTACATTGATTGCCCTCTGACAATGGTAGGTGCAACAAATATAGTTATTAAAAATGCCAATGCAAAGGCGAAAATTATTGTTTTAATCCATTCAACAATTTCTTTTTTTATGTCGATTTTGTTTACTTGCTGTGAGTCTTGTGGTTCCATTTTACCTCCAGTAAAATATATTACTAAACTTTAATTGGTTTTTGGGTGTATCTATTTATTATCTGTGTCTGATGTTTTTTCTGTGGTATCTAATGATGTATTTGCATCATTATTAACATCTTTTTCTATATCAGATTTATCCGGCTTTGTAATTTTTTCACCTTGAGCCTCATTGTCTTGAAAATTCTTGTCTACCTTTATCTTTGATGGATATATTAAAACGTCTGATATATTTTTAGTAGTTTTATACTCAATATTCACATATCCATCTTCAGGAATATGTCTAAGGTCAGCATATAGAGTTATATCATTTTTTGAAACAGATAGTGAATTTGTATTAAATGTGACAACTATATTTGATATCGGCTCTAATATAGCATTTATAGATGTATCGTCTTTTAACAGCTGCACATCTTGCCCACTGTAATCAAACTGTACTAAGCCATCAATTGGTAGACTTTTTTTCAAATTAATTGTGACTTTGCCGGTGTCTACTTGCACACCTTTTGGCACAATAAGTGTGACATCTCTTGATGAGCTACCTCTGAGCTGCATCATAGTTACTTCTTGAGTAGAGATTGTTTCTATTTTATCGATTGTGCTAGGTGAGCCCTTAATCTTCACCTCGGATTTATCTAGTGTAAAGCTATCTTTATTTACACCTAAATCATTTTTTTCAATTGTCAAGCTTATTGGTACTTCTTTTTCTTTTTTCAGTTTTGCGGTTATGGCTAATTTATCCTTATCTACTGTCAGTCCGTTTATTTGATTTCCATTTGTATCAAGTATTAAAACCTTGCTCCACTTTATGAAATCAGATTTTTCTCCTTGTAGCTCTACTTGTACCTGAACCTTATCAGCTTTATCTGTTAAGCTTTTTGGCCCTGATATATATACGTTATTAGCTGAAATATCTATTGAGTCTACATAGTATCCACTAGGCAAATTTCCAATTGTTTTAATGCCTACCTTCTCATATTTTACAACATTTTCTTCTAAATTAACTTCCATCACTGAAGGGTGTATCTCGTAATTAACTCCCTCATATTGAGATGCTATATAAACTTGAGCTGAATTTACACCAATTTTAGGGTCATCTATTTTCATATGCAGCTCTATGCCATTTTTTAGGCTTTGGCTTACTTCACTCCTTCTACCAATTATCTTTACATTTGCCTGCAACATTTGACCCGGACTTACTGCAAGATTATTTTCTACAATGGTGTCTAAGTTTGATATATTAACATTCACATTATTTATTTGCCTGTTATCCAAAGGATTGGAGTCACTCATTACATAAATCCACGCAAAAAAAGCCACTACCACACAAGCAATTTTAATCTTCAAGATAGAGCTACGTTCATTCATTTGATTTAACCTCGCTCTTTTTTACATCGTCTTTTGATACCTCTATATCTTCCAAACCAACATAATCTTTATCTACAGCTTTTTCTTCTGATTTTAAATTTGCATAATCAATAAGATTTTGCTGCATTAAGGTTCTTAATCTATCTTCAGAAAGGTCTCTGTATAATCTTCCTCTAATACCGATAGATATTGCCCCCGTTTCTTCGGATACTACCAATGAAACACAATCTGAGTGCTCTGTTATGCCAAGTGCTGCTCTATGTCTTGTACCCAGCTCCTTGCTAAGACTTTTATTTTCTGTAAGTGGCAAAAAACACGCTGCCGATATGATTTTATTATGTCTAATAAGTACCGCTCCATCATGCAGTGGAGTGTTTGGTATAAATATATTTATAAGTAGTCCCCTAGAAATGTCGGCGTTTAAGAATGTTCCGGTCTGAGCTATTTCATTTAATCCAATATCTCTTTCAAATACTATGAGTGCTCCGATTTTTTGTCTTGACAAGGACAAGCAAGCACTGACTGTCTCTTCAATAGTATCTTGTATCTTTCCTAAACCATTTTTATCTGATTTTAGTATGAGCTTGGTTGTACCAAGGTATTCCAAAACACGTCTAAGCTCAGGCTGAAACACTACTATGATAGCAATAAGTCCTACTGTCATGGTGTTTCTTAATATCCAGTTGACTGTATAAAGATGACAAAATTCTGATAATTTAAGTGATAAAAGTATAATTATAATTCCCTTTACTAGCTGCTGAGCTCTAGTTTCTTTTATAAGCTCATAAATCTTGAATGTGACGTAGCTGACAATGAATATATCAAGGATATCGGTTAATTTTATATGTGTTACTAAATCTATTAAAGAATACAAATAATTATTCACTGCTCACCGCCCTTTTTACCCTTATTTTAAATATAATCATAACAATAACATAAAACTTAGTTTATCAATAAATCAATAAATTATCCTTAATTAAAATTTACAATGTGGAAAAATTAAGCCTGCTCATCAAAATCATATTTTGGTACGTTTAATGTCCTTCTTAAAAAGTCCAAAGCTTCTCTTACTGCTCTAGTTCTTATTTTTTGTCTGTCTCCCATCAGGTTGAGTTTTTTTACATAGGTTTTGCCTTTGACGTATAACCCAACATATACAAGTCCTACTGGTTTTTCTTTTGTGCCTCCGGTAGGTCCGGCTATACCTGTGGTAGAAAGTGCAATATCAGTATTTGCAACTTTTGCTGCACCTATCGCCATAGCCTCTGCAACTTGCTTTGATACTGCTGCGTATTTATCCAATAAAACTTTTTCTACTCCTAAAAATTCAGTTTTAGACTCATTTGTATAGGTTGTAAACCCAGTTTTGAATACTTTGCTAATCCCATCAATATTTATTAATGCTCCGGACAATAGTCCCCCTGTGCAAGACTCAGCTGTCGATATTGTAAGATTATTTTCCATTAAATATCTGCCTACGACTGACTCCATTGTCAAATCTTCACCATAGGCGTATATATTATCACCTAATAGTTTTTCTACTTCTTTTACAAATGGTGCTAGCATTTTTTTTGCTGTCAGCTCGTCTTTTGCACTTGCCATAGCTCTTAAAATTAACCCTGTTTCTTTAAAATATGGCGCTAAAGTGGGATTTTCTTGCGCTTTTATTAGCGGCATTACTCTTTCTTCCATTATTGACTCGCCAATGCCACACACATTTATAACCTTAGACACAAATTTTTGGTCTGAAAATTTTTCAAGATATGGTATTATCGTTTCTTTTACCATTGGTGTAATTTCTCTAGGTGGTCCGGGCAATACTATAATAATATTTTTCCCGTTTTCAATTATGCAGCCGCTGGCAGTGCCGTTGTTGTTATTAATTATCTTTGCACCATCAGGGAAATATGCCTGACGAAGATTGCCTTCGTTTAAATCTTTTTCTCTATGTTTAAATATTTTTTTTAATTTTTCAAGCTCGCCATCATTAAAAATCATATCCACACCAAGAGTTGCCGCAACGGTTTCCTTTGTAAGGTCATCTTTTGTAGGTCCTAGTCCTCCTGTAGTTATGATTATTTCACTTCTTTCAAATGCACTAGTTAGTAATTCTTTTAATCTCTGCTGGTTATCTCCTATTGTTGACATATGGTAAACGCTGATGCCTATTAGCTTTAGCTCTTTTGCTAAAAATGTAGCATTTGTATTGACGGTTTCACCTAAGAGTAATTCTGTTCCTACATTAATTATTTCTGCTTTCATTTTATCCTCTTACTTTTATATAGTTAATCTAAATGCTGTTTGCTCTTTTTATCATTTGAGCAGCATCCTCCGGTATTATGGAATTCACCCTTATGCCCGATGCCATTTCAAAGCCTGCTCCACCTGAAAGTTTTGGAACGATTTTAAAATAATAGTGGTACGCAGCCTCATAACCTGAGTAGCCTTTTACTAGATAATTTAAATACATATTAAATGGAAAGTCTCCGATTGCTTTATACAGCATTTTAAAAGTTGTATAAATTACTTCAGACAAGGATTTTATATTTTCTTCTTTTTCAAAATACGGCTGGTGTTTTTTCGGCATTATCCAAGTTTCAAATTTATATCCGGGAGCATATGGCTCTAATACTACAAAATCTTCATTTTGATATATAACTCTTGTATTTTGTGATAGCTCATACTCAATCATTTTGCAAACAATGCACTTACCATCTTCTTTGTATTCTTTTATAGCCTGCTCAATTTCTTGGGTGAGTTTTACCGGACAAGCGTCAAGACTGATGATTTGGCTATGTGAATGTTGCATACTTGCACCTGCAAGCATTTTATAATTTTTAAAAAGACTAACGTAAGAAACATCCGGATTTTTTATATGCTCCTTAAACCTTTTATGGATTAGCTCATAAATTAGCTCAAACTGCTCTTTATCGATGTTAAAGTAATTTTTATTGTGTATTGGTGACTCCACAATCACGTCATGCATTCCTGTAGAAACATAGCAATATTTATTTAAATTTTTTATTTCTAATTCATTTTTTATAATCGGATATAGATTAGGTACAGCTCTAACCTTCCAATCTACTAAATCACCATCAACGAAACTTGCCTGTGGTGTCATGTGTTCATTTCCCTTACAAAACGGACACTCATAGCTATACTCCACATCATCGAACTTGCTAAAAATATTCATAATCTGTCTGTCCCATAGGTCAGATGGTTTTGACTCTCTGATACTTGTGTATATTACAGGTCTTTTGGATATTGGGTTAAGCCTTATCTGTGACATTTCTCCCTCATAGAATTTTATGAAAAGCACAATAATTTCATAAGATTTTTAATTATTTATATTTTATCACCTTTTATGACATTTAACAATAAAGATTGCCAGTATATCAAGATTTTTTAAAATATAAAATTTTATTTATAGACATTGTTTTATAAAAATTAGCAAAATTTGTATAAAAATTTTGTAATAAAAAAAGGTTACCCTAGGGTAACCTATACATAATTACTGTTGGATTGGTACTAGCACATTATTTTTAACATACGGATTTTTTTCAAGTAGCTTAAATACTGCAACTGAAATAATTGACACTGCCACAAACTCACTAATCATAATCTGCGAAGTAATAGCTAAAAAGCCTTCCATAGAGCCACTTGCAATGCCAATACCTATGCTGACTATGAACGAACAAAGTGCCGGCATAAGCGATGCTACATAGATATTTTTTATTTTTGACATTAAGGTCAAAGAAATAAAAGTGTGAGCAGTTCCAAAAATTAAATCATAAATCCCGTAGTTAGAATACAAATTTGCTAAAAAGCATCCCATAGTTATACCAATACGATATACCGGATTATACCATGCTAAAATATTTAGAACTTCAGCTATCCTAAACTGCACCGGTCCATAAGAAAAATCTCTCAACAAATATGTGACTACAAAATAAATGGCGGCAACTAATGCCTGTCTTGTTAAAACTTTAGTTTTCATTTTTCCTCCTTGATTTTTAAAGTGGGTGCCAAGAAACACTTAACAACAAATGCGAATTATACCATAAATTTTCGATTTAATCTACGATTTTATGATAAATTTCTAATTTATCTATCTGAAAAAATATTCACAATTATGCTGACTAAAGAAAAAAACATAACAGACAAAATCGCTATTGTGCCGCCTGGTTTTAGTGAAAAATAATAAGATACAGTTAACCCTACCATTACTTCACAAAACGCTAACAAAATACTGGTTATAATTAGACTTTTATAGCTCCTTGCAAGCATTATAGATGTCGCAACAGGAAGTACAATTAATGATGTAACAATAAGTGTCCCTACAGTCCTTGAAGAAATTGAAACTGTCAATGCAGTTAGTAAAACAAAGACTATATCATATAAAGGCACATTAACTCCCGATATCCTTGCACCTTCTTCATCAAATGCCATATACATCAGCTCTTTGTAAAGCATTAAAACCCCAAACAAGACCAAGATTGTAATTGCAGTAATTAATATTATTTCTGCATCTGATATAGAAACGATACTGCCAAATAAAAAAGCATTAAATGCACTTGCATTTTTTATAAAGCCGGACAAAACACCGGCAAGTCCAATACCAAGTGAGCTTATTACCGCAATCGCAATATCCCCTCTGTCATTGAGATTTTTATTTATTACCCCTACTAATAAAGAGGCAACTATACAAAGTAAAAATGAAACTACCAGCGGACTTTGTCTTATTACAAAACCCAAGGCTACTCCCGCCAACGCTGTATGAGATAAGGCATCTCCTATCAAAGACATCCTTTTTAATACTACTATTGTGCCAATGCTTGGCAGTATCAACGACAAAAGAGCTCCTACATAAAACGCTCTTCTCATAAATTCAAATTCAAATATCATATTTTTTTAACTTTCCGTATTCTATCTCATATACTGATTTACAATATTTTTTTAAATTTTTTATATCATGACTAATAATTATTATGGTAATATTATCATTTTCATTTATAGTTTTCAATGTCTCATAAATCAAAAGAGAAGAATTTTTATCAACACCAGTGGTAGGCTCATCCAAAATCATAATATCAGGTTCACTGACAAGAGCCTTGGCAAGCATAACCTTTTGTCTTTGTCCGCCCGAAAGCTCAGAAATTAATCTTTTGGCAAAGTCCTCCATACCAACTAAGCTAAGAGCCTCCATGACTCTTAGCTTATGAGTATTGTTTGCAAATTTGAACGGACCTATCTTAGGATATAGCCCTAACATTACTATTTCTAAAACAGTTGCGGGAAAGTTTACAGATTTTTTGTCCTGCATCTGAGATACATAACTAATAACAGGTCTTTGCCCATCAACATCAGTCACTTGTACTGTGCCGTTTTGCACCTTTAGTATGCCTGCAATCAACTTAATCAAAGTAGACTTACCTGCACCATTACTACCTATAATGCCTATAAAATCTCCTCTTTTTACCGATAGACTGATATCATCAAGCACATCAGTTTTTCCGTAGGAATATGATAGATTTTGAATGTTTATTAATTCTTCCATTTTTACTCTTTACTAGTTAAAGTTTAGTTGGTTATTTAAAAAAAGTGGTTTTATTTAAAAGAATTAACTATTTTATCCAAGTTCTTGTTCATTATTGATAGATAGTCTTCACCCGCATCTTCAGCCTCTTTAGTCAGTCCTTCTAGTGGGTCTAGCACGTCAACTGTCGCACCGGTTTCTTTAGAGATGCTATCAACAGTTTTTGAAGATGAAAGGGTTTCTTGGAATATAGTTTTTATATTGTTATCTTTTATATATTGTATAATATTTTTCATTGTAGCTGGATCAGGCTCAGAGTCTTCAAACACTCCTTCTATACCCATTTGAGTTAGACCATAATCTCTGCACAAATATGCAAATGCTTCGTGAGAAGTAACTAGACCTCTACCTTGAAAATCTTTTAATTTTTCTGCGTAGGCTTTGTCTGTATCCTGTAATTTTTTAATGTATTCTTCGTAATTTTTTTCATAAAAATCCTTGTTTGTCGGGTCTTTTTCAACTAAGGCATTTTTTATATTTGTAACCTGCATTTGTGCCTCTTTAAGTCCTAGCCAAATGTGTGGGTCATACATCCCATGTTCGTGGTGGTGATGTTCTTCGCCTTCGTGTTCTTCATGCGCCTCTTCGCATTCATGTTCATGCTCATCAGCATCTTCTTGATGTTCATTCTTTATTAGATCTATACCTTCAGATGTGTCTACATAAGATATTTTATCATTAGTGACCGCACCTTTTGCATCTTCAATCCAGCTTTCCATACCTGCACCATTATAAATCAATAGGTCTGCTTTTTCAAGAGTTACCATATTATCTGAAGACAATTCAAATCCATGTGGCTCAGTACCTGCAGGTACAATATTTACTAAGTCAACTTTATCTCCTGCGATTTTCTTAGTAAAATCGTATATTGGATACATTGAGGCAACTACTTTGATTTTATCGCTTGAGTCTGCCCCATTTGATTGAGTGTCGACTGCTTGGTCTTTTTTTGGAGTACAAGCACCTAGCATTGCTGTAGCTACAGCTAATGATAATATTTTTACAAAAGTTTTTTTCATTTCTTACTCCTAAATCTTAAACTTTGAATAAAATAATATAAAATAGAAACCAAAAAGCTTTGAAAATTCATAAATAAATTTACGTTTTCTTATATAACTCAGTAGGTAGAGCACTGCCTTGGTAAGGCGGATGTCGCTTGTTTAAATCTGCTTGTAAAATTTATTTTGAATTATTTTTTGACTTGGTAATTAAATTATATAAATTTAGTTAATACAATTAAATAAGTTCTTAATGCAACTTATTTGTAACAAACAATATATTATTATATAACTAAATTTTTATATGTCAATCAAATAAACATTATTTTAATCGTTTAATTGCAATTGTTTTAAGAATTATTTTTCTATTTTTTTCATATTTTTTAATTATTTTTTTAATAAAAAAAGACCTATCTAATTTCTATGGTCTTGATAAAAAATTCAATAAAATAATTTTTCTTGTCTTGTTACGTTTTTTGTTACGTTTCACTTTGCATTTTTATCTTGTTGTGGTATAATTATAAAACAGAAAAGTAAACCTATTCGGTTTGCCACTATTTTAGATTTTTAAATCTTTAAAAACCGTTGTAATGGGCATACAGCGGTTTTTTTATGCTTACTTTTTCTTTTCTTGAAAAAGGGCAATTACTTGTAATATCAAATCTATTGACATTATAACAGCTGTTATAACTTCATATTTTGACATACAATCACCCCCAATCTAATTGAGATTGAGGCAAACCGGCTGTACTACTTTTCTCTTATGCTAGATTATATCACAAAAGGCACTTGCTACAAAGAGCCTTTTTTATTTTGAAAAAAATAACCCCCTAAGGGGTTATAAAATGGAGCTTACGAGCGGACTTGAACCGCCGACCTCCGCCTTACCAAGGCGGTGCTCTACCGACTGAGCCACATAAGCAAATGTATAGTTATTTTATACATTTAATGCGTATTTGTCAAGCTGTATATATCAGTATTTTTAAAAGACATCAAAAGTGGCTTAATTTAAACATTAGTCACTTTTTAGTTTTATAGATTTCGTGTAATTTATTTCATTTAAATATATTCACTTTTCAATATTTTTTTGGTTTAATGACATTGTTGTCAAATATTATTTTGTGTTTTTATTTTTTATCTAAAATTTAATCCAGCAGTGTATCCTGTACTAAATGCAATTTGCAAGTTGTATCCTCCACTTTGTGCATCAATATCTAGACATTCTCCAGCAAAATACAGATTATCTATTCCTTTGAAATTCATTGTTTTTGGTGAAATTTGTAAAATATCAATACCTCCCTTGGTGACTGTAGCTGAGCTGATATTGCCATAATTTTTTACTTGAAGTCTATGCTCTTTTATTTCCTGTAAAATTTTTAGCTTTTGCTCTTTTTTTAGATTATTTACATCTGTTTTGTCATATTTTTCTAATAAAAATTTGCATAGCCTATGTGGCAAATATTGTGAAAGTTTAGTTTTTAGTAATTGTTTCTGATTATTAAACAGCAGATTTTCCAGCTGTTCACTAGAAATACTTGGTAAAAAATCAAGCTTTATAAAAATCGGTTTTGATTTATAGGTTATATATTTTTGCTTTTCAGCTAATTTTTTATCTGTTTTATAAGGAAAGCAATTATCTATTTTCATATCATTTATGTCTTGAAATCCTGAAATCTTGCCGGTCAATTTTATTACACACGGTCCACTTATTCCATTTTTTGTAAAAAGCATATCCGATGTCTGAGCATATATTTTATCTCCTACGTCAGCTGAGACCGTTACATTTTGTATAGATAATCCCTGTAACTCACTGTAGTCCTCTACTGTATCTATACCGGTTAGACTTGGATACATTTTTGTTATTTTTATATTTTTTTGCTTTAACAGCTTAAATGTTTTATTTATAGTGTAAGACAATCCTCCTGTTGCAATTATTACATAATCAAAATCATTTTTATATTCATATTTTCCATTTGTGGTTTTTAAAGAAGAAACCATTTTTTTGCCATCTTCATCAGAAATTTCAAAGTCAATCAATTCTTCACCAGTGTGAATTTTTACATCTTTGTTTTCCAATTGTCTTATAAATGAATTGACTAATTTTTGAGCACTTTCATTGGCAGGATAAGCCTTATTGCCCTCACACTTTACTCCTACTCCAATTTTTTCTAAATATGCAATCATATCGTAATTACTAAAATTAGAAAAAGCACTGTAAAAAAATTTGGCATTTGTATT